>JAEEGH010013901.1_pt1 | contig 17770 bp, 13 predicted proteins | sample 9134181 | NCBI WGS metagenome assembly JAEEGH01 (sample SAMN16246544, study PRJNA631951) | gut metagenome | biome: gut microbiome; feature: rumen; material: DP-attached | host: Bos | place: Iran: Karaj | collected 2018-10
CTTAACGACGCCGGGACCGGAAACGCCTACATTGATGATCTCATCCGCTTCGGTAACACCATGGAAAGCGCCGGCCATAAAGGGATTATCATCCGGAGCGTTACAAAAGACCACAAATTTCATACAGGGAGCACTCTCTCTGTCTGCTGTGATCTCTGCTGTCTCTTTGATGATCTCACCGATCAGGCGAACACCATCCATATTGATACCGGTCTTGGTGGAACCTACGTTTACAGAACTGCAAACTCTCTCGGTTTCATCAAGGGCCTTTGGAATGGAGCGGATCAGCAGTTCATCGGCTTTGGTCATACCCTTGGAGATCAGAGCAGAGTAACCGCCGATCAGATTAACCCCTACTTCCTTGGCCGCACGGTCCAGGGTATGCGCTAACGTTACATAGTCGTCACTGCTCTTGCAGGCAGAAGCTCCGATCATGGCAACAGGCGTAACGCTGATCCGCTTATTTACAATGGGGATTCCGTATTCCTTGCTGATCTCTTCTCCTACCTTTACCAGGTCTCTGGCAGCGGTAGTGATCCGCTCATATACTTTTTTATTTAAAGATTCCAGGTCATCATCGATACAGTTAAGAAGGGAGATACCCATGGTAATGGTACGAACATCCAGGTTCTCCTTTTCGATCATGGCGTTGGTTTCCGCAACTTCTCTTAAATTGATCATTTTCTTATCCCAACTAGTCTGCTTTTTCGTTATTGATTTCAGATGCGATGCATCATGTCAAAAATCTCTTCCTTCTGGCACTTGATGGTCACGCCGATGCTTTTACCCAGTTCGTCCAGATCCTGCTGGATCACTTCGTTGGGCGCATCCGCCTGATGCATATCCACCACCATCATCATGGTAAAGAAATCCTGAACGATGGTCTGGGAGATATCCAGAATGTTAATGTTATTATCCGACAGATAGGTACAAACTTTTGCAATGATACCCACCGTATCCTTGCCTACGACTGTGATGATGATCTTATCCATAATTTCTTCTCCTTGATCCTTTACCCGCCGTTTTCCCGGCAGGGGATATTCGATTTTTACTTTAGGCTATGCGAGGCAGACCAGTGTGCTGGGCTCATCCCTTTTTGCAACGATAACCTGGAAATCATCCGAGTGAAAAGGAGTATCCGACAGATCCACTTCAGCCCGAACCGCTTCGTATGCCAGTTCCGGCATATTGTTCTCCCTGGAAAGATGCCCCAGGAAAACAAATCCGGTCTGATCTCCCAGGATCCTGCTGAGCAACCTTCCGGAATTCTCGTTGGAAAGATGTCCACGGTCTCCAAGGATGCGCTGCTTCAGGTAATAAGGATAGGGCCCTGCCTGCAGCATCCTTACGTCGTGATTGGCTTCCAGCAAAAGGCCGTCCATTCCCTGCAAGCCGTCTACGGTATAATTGTCAAAGGTTCCCAGGTCCGTACACACTGCCACGTTCCGGTTCCCATGAGAGATCCGATAAGCCACCGGATCTGCCGCATCGTGAGAAATATGCATGGGATTTACCGTCATATCTCCGATGGGGAAGGGAACATCAGGATGGATCACATGGAACAGTCCCTGATCGATGCGTCCCAGGGAGGTATCCCGCAGGATGGCTTCAAAGGTATTTTCCGTGGCATAAATGGGAACGCCCCATTTCCGGGAAAATACTCCCAGGCCTTTCACATGATCGGAATGCTCATGGGTAATCAAAACGGCATTGATGTCATAACCTTCCAGGTCCATCATATGCAGAGCCTCTTCGGTCCGCTTTCCGCTGATCCCCACATCCACCAGTAAATGGGTGGATTCGGAACCGATATAAACACAATTGCCGCTGCTACCGCTGGCAAGGGGACAAAAACGCATAACTAAATTCCTTTACAAAAATCTCATTCCTGTTTTAGGGTAAAAATCATTCATCCCAATAGATTTTCAGTTCATCCCCTTCATGGAGGCTTTCCATGTACTGCGCCTGAGCGCCGTTTTTCAGGGTGACGATCTTGGTCTTTCCGCTGTTTAAGTCAAAATCAATAAAGTCAAAAATGTCCACAAAAACATACTCTTCCTTGCCACTCAAAGTAACAGGCGCGCCGTTGACCATGACGGTGATCTCCAGATTGGTGGGGATCTTACCGGAGGAAGGCTGTCTTACCGTGGTTTTCACCGTTTCTTCGGAAGCGGCGGCAGCTTTCCCGGCTGCACCATCCGCTGCGTTCTCTGCGCCTTCAGCGCTCTCGGACTCCTCGGAGCCTTCCGCACCTTCTTCCTTCTCCGCAGCCTCGCGCTCAGCCTCTTCCTTGGCAAGCCTGGCAGCGGTTGCATCCTTTACTTCCTGATAGCTTCCGTCATCCTCGGGCAGATCGTTAAAGCCGGGGCCCTTTGCCTTCAGATCCAGCTCCAGAGTAAAGTCTTCATAGACCTTGGTAGTGACCACAGCCTTGGTATCGTTCACTTTGATCTCACCGCCCAGGGGAAGATCCAGGTATTTTGCAATCTCCTGCACCGTGTAGTAATTCCGGATGACAATATCGTCATTTTCCTGAATGTGATAGAAGCTCTGCTCCGTCTTTTTGTTGACGTCTGCGCTTCTGGGCAGTTCCATGGCCTTACCGTTGATCACCACATGGAGGGGATTCTGAAGCTCCGGCAGATCCGAAAGCTGCACATCCGCATCCTCACCCACGGTAGATGCCTGGAACACCACATTATCGCCGCTGTGGATCTGAGTATAGAGATCAGCGGGATCACCGTTGATGGTAATGACTGCCGCCTCACCGGCAGTACCGCGAACGATACGGGATTTTCCGTTGACGGTAAATGTCAGTGCCTTACCGCGCTTTGGGAACAGATCTTCATTCGCAACCTCCATCTGAATGGCCGCATCGGATACGGAGAGTCTGCCGTTATCATAAAGCTTCAAACGGGTATCGTTAAAGGTGATGAAAATGAAATTATTGCTCTGCTCGTAATAGCTCAGGCAGATACCGATGGGGGTTACCATCATGGAGTCTTTACGGGCATCGGTTTCGAAGATGATGTTCTTCATCACATCCTCGCCCCGGATAGCCACACGCTCCTTCATGATGCCCAGCTTCTTGGAAAGCTTTTCGGTGTAGCCGGGGATCATTCCGCCACCGCCTACGACAAAGACTGCACTGACAGGCTTGTCACCATTCAATCGCATGATCTCTTCCGCCACGGGATCCGTCATCTGATCGATGGCTTCGTCCAGGATCTCCAGCACTTTCTCGGAAGTGATGGTCTGAGGCAGTCCCATGATGTCGGTAAACTCAATGGTACCGCCCTCCAGCGCCCCGCGCTTGATGTGCTCTGCCATGTCAAAATCCACCAGACAGTTCTGGACGATGACATTGGTAAGGGAGTCACCTGCGATAGGAATCATGCCATACGCAACGATGGCGCCGTCGCTGGTGATGGAAATATCGCTTGTACCTGCGCCCACATCCACCAGTGCCAGATTCAGAAGACGGAACTTCTCAGGGATTGCCACCTGAATGGCTGCGATGGGCTCCAGTGTCAGATTTGTCACATGGAGTCCTGCATGCTCCACGGATTTGTAGAGGCCGTCCACCACATCATCGGGAAGGAAGGTTGCGATGAGATCACAGCCGATGGTTTTTGCCTTATGCCCTTCCAGGTTACCGATCTGGTAGCCGTTCATGTAATAGCGCATGGGGGTGTAGCCCACACAGTAGAACTTCAGATCCGGATGCTCGGATTTCTGGAACTCATCATAGGCCTGCTCGATACCGGTCATGGAGAGGTTGTAGATGTCCTCATCTCCGATCTCCTGCTCTGCTTCAAACTCCTTCTCCACATGGGTGGTGACGGTACGAAGTACGCGGCCTGCGGCAGCGATGCAGACTTCGGAAAGAGATCTGGACAGATCCTCCTCCAGCTGCTTTTTTACCACGGAAATGGTCTCGCCCACCTTGCCGATGTCGTGGATCTGTCCGTCCAGCATGGCTCTGGTCTCATGTTCCTTGATCCGCTGTGCCAGGACGTGGAACTGGCCATTCGCCTGATACCCTACGGTACCCACGATACTGCGGGTTCCGATGTCCAGACCGAATACCATCTGACCTTGATTGTCTCTCACTCCAGCCATGTATAAGCCTCCAGTTTCTCACGGATCCGGGCGTAAGCATCCTCCGGGGTTCCGCTGTTATCGATCACAAAATCACTGTACTTTCGAAATTCTTCATCCGGCAATTGAGAAGCCATGATGCTTCGGGCCTTCTCCTCGGAATACCCTCTGGATTCCATGAGGCGCTGCACCCGCACTTCTTCCGCAGCATACACATACCACAGTTCATCCAGGAAACCCACATAACCGGCTTCGATGAGAAGGGCAGCTTCCACGAAGAAAAGCTCCGTTTTTCCTTCCGACCGTTCCCGTTCCAGGGCCTCCGTCAGAAATTCCCGCACTGCAGGATGCAGGATATCATTTACAGCCCGGCGCAAAGAAGGATCAGCATAAATGCGATCCGCCATTTTTCGTTTGTCGATCCATCCGTCTTCCTGCAAGACATCTCTGCCAAGCACTTCCACCAGCTTCGGAAAAGCCGGACTGCCGGGCTCCTGCAGCTGCTTGGCCACATCGTCCGCCAGATACACCTTCGCACGGTAATGGGCCTCGATATAACGGATGATCAGTGATTTGCCGGCGCCGATGCCACCGGTGATACCGATGAATTTCATCCTTTAATGGGCATCATACCAGGTATTGCCCCGGCTCATGCCTACCTCCAGCACCACCGCAAAATCTGCGGCATTTTTCATGTTACGCTCCAGAAGTTCCGCAACGATCTCTTCCTCTCCCGCAGCCGTTTCGATCACCAGTTCATCGTGCACCTGCAGGATCAGCTTTGACCGGAGATTTCTCTCCCGCAGTTCCTTCCAGACACTGATCATGGCGATCTTCATGATATCAGCAGCCGTTCCCTGAATGGGAGCGTTCATGGCAACACGTTCTCCGAAGGAACGCTGCATGAAATTGGATGCCTTCAGCTCCGGAATGGGACGGCGTCTGCCGAAGAAGGTCTCCGCATATCCGGTGCGCTTTGCATGCTCTACCAGAGCATCCAGATAGCTTTTGATCCCCGGATAGGTTGCAAAATACTGTTCGATGTATGCCGCAGCTTCCTTCTTGGAAATGGAAAGGTCCTCGGACAGACCAAAGGAACTGATGCCGTAGACGATACCGAAGTTCACGGCTTTGGCATTTCTGCGCTGCAGATCCGTCACCTCTTCAAAGGGCACACCAAACACCTTGGAAGCGGTGATGCGGTGAATGTCCTGAGAGGAATTATAAGCTTCGATCAGACTCTTATCCCCTGACAGGGATGCCAGGATCCTGAGTTCGATCTGGGAATAGTCCGCGTCGGTAAGGCTGTATCCCTCTTCCGCAACGAATACTTTCCGCAGTCTCCTGCCCAGTTCGGAACGAATAGGAATGTTCTGCAGATTAGGTTCCGAAGAACTGATGCGTCCCGTAGCCGTTACGGTCTGATTAAATCTACAATGGATCCGCTCGTCCGGACCGATGTATGCGGGCAAGCCGTCGGCATAGGTGCTCTTCAGTTTGCTTAAACCTCTGTATTCCAGGATATCCAGCACGATGGGGGATTGCCCAGCCAGCTTCTCCAGCACGTCCGCTGCGGTGGAATAACCGGATTTGGTCTTCTTGCCTCCGGGGAGTCCCAGCTTTTCAAAGAGGATCACACCTAACTGTTTGGGAGACTGAATGTTGAATTCTTCTCCGGCCTCTTCATAGATCCGCTTCTCCAGGACAGCGATTCCTTCCTCCAGCTCCTTGCTGAAGGCAGTGAGGTCGTCTCTTTTGACCCGGATGCCGATGCGTTCCATGTCGTAAAGCACCTTGGAAAGTGGCATCTCGATATCGTTCATGAGCCGGTCCATGCCCCTGTTTTTCAGGTTCTCCCGGATCCCGGGAGCAGACTTTAAACTGATCAGGGCTCGGTCACAAAGATCCTCCTGCAGCGTGTCAGGATTGGAAAATGCCACCTCCTGCAAAGTGCGCTTTCCGTAGCGCTCCTTACGGCTCTTCACCGTCCACTGGAGATACTCCAAAGCAACGGATTCCTCGTCATAATCATTCTTCAGAGGATTTACCAGGTAAGCTCCGATGACGCAATCAAATAGATCTGCCTTACAGTCAAGACCCAGGATCCCATAACTGTCCTTCACATCACAGACAGCCACCTGCAATCCTTCGGTCAGGATAGCGCTCAGGGCATCTGCTACCTCGTTCTCTTTTCCGGGAACTGTGGTCAGGTAATACAGCTCAGCTTCCTTCTCCCGCTCTCCTGCGATGCAGGCTCCGTAGAGCGTTCCCTCTTCCAGTCCGAAGGAAAGACCGATGGAGGGAAAACCTGCTTTGGCTGCGGCTTCTGCCCAGCTCTTCGGATCATCAAAAGAGACGATCTTTTTCTCCGGAGCAGTGACAACCTTGTCAGATTCCTCAAAGTAAGGGAAGAAGGATTTTAATTCATATTGCTTAATGAGCTCGTAGGCAGCAGGGGTAAAGAGATGCTCCGTACCTGCGGACTCATAGGAAAAATCAAACTCACAATCAGTCTTGATGGTTGCGAGAGTGCGGCACAGATATGCCAAATCCTTATTCTCGCGAAGGGATTCACGAATGCTGTTTTTGGAAATCTCCTCCAGGTGCTCATAAACCCCGTCCAGGCTACCGTAAGTCTGGATCAGCTCCCCGGCGGTTTTTTCACCCACCTTGGGAACACCGGGATAATTGTCGGAAGAATCTCCCATAAGAGCCTTCCGGTCAATGAACTGGGAAGGCGTCAGATGATACTCCTCCAGCAGTTCTTTCTCGTGATAGTATTTCGTGGTGGTCTGCCCCCTCGTAGTGGTGGGGATGCAGATCCGCACATGCTCTCTGGCAATCTGCAAAAGGTCACGGTCACCTGAGATCAGGTCCACCTCCAATCCGTCGGAAGCCGCCTTTAAAGCCAGAGTTCCCAGAATGTCATCTGCCTCGATGGTGGGAATGGATACACAGGGAATGGTCATGGCTTCCAGAATCTCCCGTAATACGGGGATCTGCTCCCTGAGTTCCGGATCCATGGGTTTTCTGGTGCCTTTGTACTCCGCAAAAAGGGCATGCCGGAAGGTGGGGGCATGCTCATCGAAGGCGATGACCAGATAAGCGGGATGCTCCTCCTTCAGCGCCTTAAAGAGAATATTCAGGAAACCGTAGATGGCATTGGTATGCATTCCACGGGAATTGGTCAGATCCGGCACGCCATAGTAGGCACGGTGCACGATGCTGTGACCGTCTATGAGAATGAGTTTCTTCTTCTCCAAAGCGTTCCTCCCGCATTAACCGAACAAATAAAGCAAAAACACACCCAGAAGGGAAAACAGGGCGGTCATAAAATATCTTCGAACCAGAATAAAACGGTTGTGTCTGTCGATCTTTAAGCTGTTTTGCGCAAGGCGCCGTTCCATCTCAATCTGGAGATCAAAGGCACCGTCATCCTCCAGATGGCGCATTCCTTCCGCCACCAGGAATTGAATGCTCAGCTCTTCCTTACAGCTCTCGCACTTGTCCATATGTTCCCGAAAGGCTTCCATCTGCGAGTAGTTCATGTTACTGCACAGGAATTCGGGGATCAAACGTTCAAAATCCTTACAATCCATGGTGCCTCCGAAGTGCTGAACCCACAACAAAACATACCAATTTATTTTATTATATTTTGATAAAAAAGAAAAGCCCGAACCCCTTGTTTTCAAGGAATTCGGGACTAAGTGCTGGTGGTGGGACTTGAACCCACACGAGGTCGCCCCCAACAGATTTTGAGTCTGCCTCGTCTACCATTCCGACACACCAGCGCACTTGCAACATCGAAAATCTTACCACAGTTGTTTCGATGTTTCAAGAAATATTTATGCGAAGCCGGGAGTCGCAGCCATGCTGACAGGTCCATCCGACGTCGCCTGTAAATCCCGTCAGGTCAGGGACATCCGGATTTCCGCGTCGTTGTCATTGATGAGGACCTGCGCGTTAGCACCGACGATGAGAGGCATCATCGGATCCACATGCCCCAGATCCATGTCCAGGATCATGGGAACGCCGTACTTTCTCGCATAGGGCAGGTAGGCCTCACAGGCATCCAGATTCATCATCTGTGCGCCGTTCAGGGGCCTGCCGATGAGGAATGCTCCCACGGTCTCGAACCAGCCCGCCTGATCCAGTTCCCACATAGCTCTGCGGATGGCAAACACGTTCAGGTCACAGGCTTCCAGGAACCAGAGGATCTTCTGATCCTTGTACCGCTCCAGGAACGATTTGGTCTGATCGTACTTCGTGCCCAGCAGGTTCACCAGGCAGTCCATACAACCACCCAGGAGTCTTCCCTCCAGCTGCAGTTTTCCGGAGAAGGTTCCCTTGGGATAAAAGTCCTTCCCGTCATAAACGCCGTGCAGGCGAGGCTCCGTAGCGTTGATGGGCGCCAGGGGATGCTCCTCGTCGCACAGAGATTCAATCTCATACTTGACGTAGGAATGCACTGTCAGGGTCTTCCCGGTAAAAACAGCAAACGCGTCAGCAAGACTGTCATGCCAGGTTTCCGCACCGAAGGCACCAAAACAGGGACCGTAAATGGCAGCTGTGTCACATATGGTAGCCAGGGGATAGGCAAAATTCGTGTTGTCGGAATACCCCATGAACCACTTGGGCTTTGCGGCTTTGATGCGGTCAAAATCCACATAGTCCAGGATCTCACACATGAGTTCTCCGCCGCCAAGGGAGATCAGCGCATCCGTTTCATCCAGATACATCTCCGTCAGCTCCCGTCCGCAGGCTTCCGGCGTATTGCTGATGCCTACGCCGCAGCCGGCGGTCGCATTGGGACCGGGCTTAAGGCGATACCCCTTTGCCTCCAGGGTTTTTAACGCATTTTTGTACTGACTCTGATAAGGCTCCGTGGTTGGGGCAAAGGAAGGCGCGGGAAGTCCGATGGTGCCGCCGTTTTGGATGAATTCGGGATAACGCATTAAGAATTGATCTCCTTTAAGGTCTCATATACCGGGAACGGATCAAAGGTTGCAAAATAGTCCATGGGAGTCTCGGCTCTGCGGATCAGCTGCACGCTTCCGTCCGCCTTCAGCAGGAGCTCAGCGGAACGAAGCTTACCGTTGTAATTGTAGCCCATGGAAAATCCGTGTGCGCCGGTATCGTGGATTGCCAGATAATCGCCTTTTTCAATCTCGGGCAGTTCTCTGTCAATGGCAAACTTGTCGTTGTTCTCGCAAAGGGAACCGGTGACGTCATACACATGATCGCAGGGCGCATTTTCCTTTCCCAGTACCGTGATGTGATGGTAAGCGCCGTACATTGCGGGACGCATCAAATTCACCGCGCAGGCATCCACACCGATGTACTCCTTGTGGGTGTGCTTCTCGTGAATTGCCTTGGTAATGAGATGTCCGTAAGGTGCCAGCATATATCTGCCAAGTTCCGTGTAGATAGCTACGTTTCCCATACCTGCAGGAACAAGGATCTCGTCATAAGCCTTGTGCACGCCTTCACCAATGACAAAGATGTCATTAGGCTCCTGGTCAGGACGGTAAGGAATGCCGATACCGCCGGAAAGATTGATGAAAGTGATGTCAGCACCGGTCTCATTTTTCAGCTTCACGGCCAGTTCAAAAAGCTGTCTTGCCAGCTCGGGATAGTAATCGTTGGTCACGGTATTGCTCGCAAGGAATGCGTGAATACCGAAGTGCTTTACGCCTTTTTCCTTCAGGATCCGGAAGCCCTCAAACATCTGCTCCGTGGTAAAACCGTATTTTGCATCTCCTGGATTATCCATAATGCTGTTGGCAATGGAAAAATATCCGCCGGGATTGAAGCGACAGCTGATGGTCTCCGGAAGTTTCCCCAGGATTCCCTCAAGGAACTCGATATGAGTGATGTCGTCCAAATTGATGGTGGCACCGATCTTGGCAGCGTAAGCATACTCTTCTGCCGGAGTGTCATTGGAAGAAAACATGATGTCTCTGCCGGTTACGCCCACAGCCTTGCTGAGCTGCAGCTCCGTCATGGAAGAGCAGTCACAGCCGCAACCGTGATCGTTCAAGATCTTCATCAAAAACGGATTGGGGGTGGCCTTTACGGCGAAGAACTCCTGATAACCGGGATTCCAGGCGAATGCCTTCTTCAGGTTCTCCACATTTTCAACGATTCCCTTTTCATCATAGATGTGAAAGGGGGTGGGATAGGTCTTTACGATCTCCTCCACCTGTTCTTTGGTAACGAAAGGTACTTTTTTCATAATCTCCTCACTCCTCTTTGGATCTAAAATCACAACTGCCAGTCAATGGGGGTCTCCCCATGAGCAATCAAAAATTCATTGGTCTTGCTGAAGGGCCTGCTCCCGAAAAAGCCACGATATGCCGATAATGGACTGGGATGAGGCGATTCCAGGATCAGATGATTGGGATTGTTCAACATAACTTTTTTATCCCTTGCGCTTTTTCCCCAAAGGATAAAGACAATGGGGCGATCCTGCGTATTCAGGCCTTTGATGGCCGCATCCGTAAAGGTTTCCCAGCCCTTTCCCTTATGAGAAAATGCCTGATGGGCACGCACTGTCAGAATGGAGTTTAACAGCAGGACTCCCTGATCCGCCCATTTTTGCAGGCATCCGTGATTCGGAATGGTGCATCCCAGATCGGATTGCAGCTCCTGGTAAATGTTCACCAGGCTGGGAGGCGGTTCGATCCCTTCCTGCACGGAAAAACTCAGACCGTGGGCCTGTCCCGGCTCGTGGTAAGGATCCTGCCCCAGGATCACCACCTTCACCTTGCTTAGGGGCGTTGAATGAAAGGCGGTAAAGATCTGATCCGAAGGGGGATATATGACATTGTTGGCATATTCATCTTTGAGAAAGAGGTACAGCTTCCGGTAATATTCCTTTTGGAATTCCGGATCCAGTACCTCCAGCCAGTCGTTCGTTATAGCAGCCATATTCTCTTACAGGCGTACGGAGACGCCCTTGTCCTTTAAATATTCCTTCACTTCCCGGATCTCCAGTTCTTTGTAATGGAACAGGGATGCCGCCAGAAGCGCCTCAGCACCCGCTTCGGAAGCTTCGTAGAAATGCTCTTTGGTACCTGCACCGCCTGATGCGATGACAGGAATGGATACGGTCTCGCAAACCGCTTTCAGCATGGGAAGATCATAACCTGCCTTGGTTCCGTCCGCGTCCATGCTGGTTAGCAGGATCTCTCCGGCGCCCAAACTTTCTGCTTTTCTGGCCCAGTCCACCAGATCGATCTCCATGTCTACGCGACCGCCGTTTTTGTAGATGGTCCAGCCTTCCGCATTCTCACGCTTCTTGGCATCGATGGCAACCACCACACACTGGGAACCGAATTTCTCAGCAGCTTCACTGATAAGTTCCGGCCGCATGATGGCAGCGGAATTCACAGCGATCTTGTCTGCTCCCTCCCGAAGAATGGCTTTAAAATCATCGACAGTACGGATGCCGCCACCCACCGTAAAGGGGATAAACAGTTGGGAAGCCACTTCACGCACCCAGGAAAGCTGCGTGTCACGATTATCTGCAGAGGCAGTGATGTCCAGGAAAACGACTTCATCAGCGCCTGCCTGATCATAGGCAGCAGAGATCTCGGCAGGATCACCGGCATCCTTCAAATTCAGGAATTTTACACCCTTGACAACTCTTCCGTCCTTCACATCCAGGCAGGGAATGATACGTTTTGTCAGCATACTACTTTCCCTCCCCTTCAGCAATGTGCAGGAAATTCTCCAGCATTTTCAGTCCCATGGCGGAGCTTTTCTCCGGATGGAACTGAGTGGCAAACACATTTCCCTGCTGAACAGACACATCCAGCACAGGACCGTAGGTCGTAGTTGCGGTAACGATCGCAGGATCATCAGCCTTCAGATAATAGGAATGGACAAAATACACGTAGGAGCCCTCAGGAACGCCTGTAAAGAGTTTTCCCGGATTGGGATAAGCCAGACTGTTCCATCCGATCTGAGGCACCTTCCTGACGCCGTCAGAGGGGATACGAAGGATGTGACCTTTGCAGATCCCCAGGCCTTCCACCCCGGGGCTTTCCTCGCTGTCCTGGAAGAGGAGCTGCATGCCCAGACAGATCCCCAGGAAAGGCTTACCTGCTGCGGTGACCTCGCGGATCACTTCCGGCAGGTTCCGGGATCTCAGGCTCTTCATGGCATCGCCAAAAGCACCTACGCCGGGCAGGATCACGCCGTCAGCCTTCCGGATGATCTCGGGATCATCCGTCAGTTCTGCTTTGCTGCCCAGATAAGCAACTGCCTTTTCTACGCTTTTTACATTTCCGGCATCGTAATCGATAATGGCGATCATAGACTCAGAACCATTCCTTTTTAGGGTTGCTGTTCAACGAACTCGGTATTACTCATATCCTGCTCTTCCGGCAGCTCATCGGGGACTACTTCCACAGGCTGGCTTTCCGTTTCTTCCGGAGCCTCTTCTTCTGTGGCGTTACCATATCCCTCACCGTTTGCCGCATTCGTCACCAGTCTGGTGTAAGTAACATCATCCGGCTCCTGAGCGATGGCAATAGCATCTTCCTCGGACAGACCGTATTTGTTCTGCAGGATATTCAGCATATCGCTGTATACGGCGGATACATCCTCGGTACAGTTCCACTTTACAGCCGAAGCATACAGATTCGGATAAGCATTGACGGACTGAATGAGCACATCCAGAGCACGAACTTCTGACTCCTCGGAAAGAATCTCGTACTCCCGGAGCCACAGGCGGATCCGCAGGATACATTCAGACTTGTTGAACATTACCGTCTCGGTTTCGTTCAGATTCTTGCCCAGCAGGTTCTGATAGCAGGTCTGGTAGTCGCCCTGCATGTAAGCCTCTCTGCCGGCTTTCTTGGTTGCATAATTTCCGGTGAAGCTTGCTCCCAGGAACAGTACCACACCCAGAGTAAAGCAGATCAGAGCGATCATGATCACTGCTTTCTTATTCAGCTTCTTCTCGGGCTTTCCGTCATCAGGCTTGGGTTCTTTAACTTTCTTGGGCTTCTTTTCTTTCTTCTTTTTCTTCTTGTCGTCGCCCTCGCCGCCTTCTTCTCCCTCTTCGCCTTCTGCGGGAGCTTCAGCGTTCTTGTCCTTGCCTTTCTTGCCCTTCTTATCCTTCTTCTTTTTCTTCTTACCCTTCTTGTCGCCGTCGCCCTCAGCATCCAGTTCTTCCAGGACCTGAGCATTCTCGTCGGACAGTTTCAGGGAATCTTTATCACTCTCTTCGTCATCGGCTTCCTCGGTAAGGAAGTCCATGATCTTGGCAAAGAACCCTTTCTTCTTAGGCTCGGATTTCTCGCGGATAGCTGCTAATTCTTCATCCGCCATGATCGCATCGGCATCATCAAAGGAAACTGCTTCCAGATTCTCCAACCCCTCGGTTGAAGGTGCTTCTTCAGGCGCATCAAGTCCGCCAAGAAGCGATGCCAGCATCGCATCCTCGTCGGAGGCGGCTGGACTTTCGTCAATCATAGGACCGTCATCGATGCCGAGAGCCGCAAGATCATCGGCAGGAGCCTCCGCATCCGCACCGCCCATTCCGGCAGCAGCATCCGCACTCCGCAGAAGTTCTTCCACGTCGGACAGATCCGTATCACCGGACTCTGCAGCTGCTTTGTTGGATTTTGCCACTTTCTTAGCGGCCTTTTCTGCAGCTTTCTTTTCCTTGGCAAGCCTCTTGGCTTCCTTCTTTTCTTCCTTCAGGCGCTTCTTCTCAGCAGCCTTCTCCTCCTTGGTCATGGGCGCAGGCTTATCCTCACCCATTGCCATGGCTGCATAATCGGTGGAATCATCATTTCCCAGAAGGGCACTGATCTCTTCACCCACTGCGATATTGTTATCCGCCTTATCCAGCATATCTCCGATATCAGAGAAATCAGCGTCACCGGAATCCTTCAGCTGCTGGTTCAGATCACCCTGTGCAGGGCCCGCATCCTCGCGCTCGCCTTCAGACTTTGCCTGGTTCAGGCGGGCTTCCAGATCCTCTTCGGACATGCCCAGAGGATCCAGAGTATCCGCATCAAGATCCTCGTCCAGAATGGACATATCAAGGCCGCTGAGCAAATCATCCGTGGAGGGTGCTTCACCGGTTTCAGGGGTCTCATCAATGAGGGGAGTCTCATCGATAAGGAGTGCTTCGTCCGCCGACGCAGCAGGCTCTTCCGCCTCGCTTTCCGTAGTAGTACCACCACTCATGGAGCCAAGCAATGCAGCAATATCATCGGGGCTCATGTTCTCGTTGGGATTATCGAGAGCAGGCTCATCAGACACCTCAGCAATAGGTTCCTCTGCAGGCACGTCAATCACAGGCTCCTCAGCAGGAACCTCGGGGATCTCTTCTGCAGCCTCTTCCGGAGCAGGTTCATCGCCACCACCCATGGATGCAAGGAGTGCAGCGATATCGTCATCGCTCATCTTCGCATTGGGATCACCGGAAAGTTCGGGCATGGGCGCAGGTTCTTCAGCAACAGGCTCCTCTGCAACAGGCTCCTCTGCGACAGGCTCTTCAATCGTTTCAGGCGCAGGTTCATCGCCACCACCCATGGATGCAAGGAGTGCAGCGATATCGTCATCGCTCATCTTCGCATTCGGGTCGCCGGACAGTTCAGGCATGGGTGCAGGCTCAGGAGCTGCTTCCTCGACAACAGGCTCCTCCACAGGCACATCTACGACAGGCTCTTCAGCAGGAACCTCAGGAGCGGGTTCGTCTCCGCCACCCATGGATGCAAGGAGTGCAGCGATGTCATCATCGCTCATCTTCGCATTCGGGTCGCCGGACAGTTCAGGCATGGGCGCAGATTCGGGAGCAGGCTCCTCTGCGACAGGCTCCTCTACAGGCACATCAATCACAGGTTCTTCAGCAGGTGCTTCAGGAGCCGGTTCGTCTCCACCGCCCATGGATGCAATGAGTGAAGCGATATCGTCATCGCTCATCTTTGCATTGGGATCACCGGACAGTTCGGGCATAGGAGCGGGAGCAGGCTCAGGAGCAAGCTCCTCTGCTACAGGCTCCTCAACAGGCATGTCAATTACAGGTTCCTCAGCGGGAACCTCAGGAATAACCTCCTCAGGGATGTCAAAGGAAGGCTCGGTGGTGAGGGTATCCATGGAAAGAGGCTCGGTTACGCCCTCGGCTGCGCGCTCCTTCTCCAGAGCAGGCATCAGATTCGCCATGATGTCTGCCAGGTCGCTCTCCAGATCCTCAGAAGTAGGCTCCGTAGGATGTAGAGAAGGTGCGGAATCAATCACGTAATCCTCAGGATTGCCTCCCTCCAGAGAACGATCGATCACGGGAATCTCATCCGCATGTGCAATCGGCTCCTCCGGCGCAGGAATATCGGGGATCTCAATCCCTTCGGGGACAACCTCATCAGAGATCTCAGGAATGTCACTCAAAAAATCAGAAGGAATATCCCCTAATACATCCGCAGGAATGTCAGGAATCTCCCCAAGTATGTCAGCAGGAATATCCACGGAAACATCGGGAATATCAGCGCTTACGGGCTCAGCGGAAGGCTCGGGCCAGTCGAGAATAACGGGCTCTTCAGCAGCCTGAACAGACTCCGGAATAGACTCCGGGACGTCCTCAACAATGGGTTCCGCCACTGGAGCATCCGCCAGAATATCATTTAAAATATCATCCGTTATGTCAGGGACGGATTCATCAATAACACTTGTTGCATTATCTAAATCCGGCATTTCTGCAGGTACAATCTCGTCTATCGAAGGTACGATCTCATCTACCGGAAGAACAATCTCATCTACCGGAGGTGCAATCTCGTCTACAGAAGGAACATCTGCAAGCAGATCCGCCAGCATCGCATCATCAAGAACCGGCTCTTCGATGATTGGTTCCTCGATGACGGGTTCCTCAATGATTGGTTCCTCAATGACGGGCTCTTCAATGATCGGTTCCTCGATGACGGGCTCTTCGATGATAGGTCCTTCAATAACCGGGGCCTCAACGACGGGCTCTTCGATGATAGGTTCATCAATGACGGGCTCTTCTACGACTGGCTCAGCGGGAGTTTCTTCAGCAAATACAATCTTCTCCTCGGAAGTTTCCGCAGAAACGCTTACCTCCTGATCGATCGGCATTTCCTCAGGAATAGCAAAAGAAGCCTCCGGTTCAACCGTTTCCTCGGATTTTGCTTCCGAACCGGAGCCGGAAAGCTCCTCTATCGGAACACCCATAGATTTCAATAAACTATTTAAATAATCTTCAGATGACATGCTGTCCTCCAAAATGAGTTACGAAGAAATATTTATCCAAGAAAAAAACCATACAATCCTTTTGATAATAGCACAGTTAGCAAGTTCCATCAACAAAAAACCGTGGGGCTTCAGGGAAGTCCCACGGTTAAAAGTCGATAATAAATATCAATAGTTATCAATCGTTCAGATGTCTTTCATCAACCAGTTTGTCGACGATTCTCACCAGATTACCGATCTCAGGCTTGGAAAGCTGTGCATCTGCGCCAAGAGCCTCGCCCTTCTTCTTCATCTCATCATTTACCAGGGAGGAGAAAATGATAACAGGAATATCCTTGGTCTTATCATCACTCTTCACCAGCTTGATCAGACGATGTCCATCCATCTCGGGCATCTCGATATCGGTGATCAGCAGACGGACATGATCCTTCAGGGTTCCGTCTTCCTTACACTGAGCGATAACATTGTAAGCCTTCTGTCCATTCTCGGTATGGATCAGATTGGTATACCCGCTCTGGGTCAGGGAATCAACGATCAGCTTGTTCAACAGTACGGAGTCCTCAGCGATCAGAATGGGAACATCGCAGCGGCTTCTGGTTCCAAGCTCGGAAATCTCACTCATCTTCAGTCCGGTCTCGGGATTGATATCGCTGATGATCTTCTCGAAGTCAAGAACAATGATCAGCTTGCCTTCCTGCTTGATGATACCGGTGGAAACGGACTGCTCAGCAGTGGAAATGGTGGAGTCGGGCTTGATGATATTTCTCCAGGAAACTCTGTGGATTCCCTGAACGGCATCAACATGGAATGCAATATTCAGGCTATTGAAATTCGTGATGATGAAGAGGCCTTTGGGCTCCGAAGTTCCTCTGCCGAGGCAGTTCTTCAGATCGATGGCCGTGATCATAATATCACGGGGCATAAAAATGCCCTCGATGCTGGGATGAGAATTCGGAACCGGAGTCACAGCCTGGTAAGGGATGATCTCCTTGATCTTTGCGACATTGATACCATAGGAGTATTCGCCGAGAGTAAACTCCAATACTTCCAACTCATTAGTGCCGTTTTCAAGTAAAATCTTTGTATCCATTCTTCACTCCATCCCGCCCTAAGAATTAGGCAAAAATTTTATTTACACAAATTATAACATAATATTCAGAAAATAGAACCTGAAAAAATTATAACATATTCATAAAGCGGAAATAACAAAAAAGAGCAGATAAATCTGCTCTTAAGAGTTAAAAATCTGAAATTTTCTTGCTCCTTCAAAACCGATAACGAACCATGTTCATTAACAAAATCCATCGAATTTCATTCGATATTTGCTCGCATCATTGGATGCTTCGCAAAGATTTTCTAAATGAACGCACGTTGCCTTCGGCAATCGTGCCATCAACCAATGTCCCTTCAACAGGATAAGCCTTCGACCGATTAGTAAATGTCAGCT
>JAEEGH010013907.1_pt1 | contig 17767 bp, 9 predicted proteins | sample 9134181 | NCBI WGS metagenome assembly JAEEGH01 (sample SAMN16246544, study PRJNA631951) | gut metagenome | biome: gut microbiome; feature: rumen; material: DP-attached | host: Bos | place: Iran: Karaj | collected 2018-10
TGTACGTCGTACCCTTGTCCTATCCTGTATTCCATATATTTATTATACGTTTGTCCAGTATTATACGTTTGTCCAGTGAATCTTTATTCCGGCGCGCTCCATTCCCCGGCACCAGGTCATCTGCCGCTTGGCAAAACGGTGGATTTCGATAGCGAGCTTGCGGCGCATCTGCTCGTAGGTCAGCTCGCCCTGGAGATAGAGCGTAAGATAGCGGTACTCGAGCCCGTAGGACAGCAGCCTCTGGGCAGGGACGCCCGAATCCAGCAGCCCGCGGACCTCTTCGACCATACCCCCGGCCAGGCGCTCGTCCAGCCTGCGGTCTATCCGGGCCACCCGCTCTTCGCGCGAGACGAGGGTGCCGATGAAAAATGGTCGGCGCGGCAGCCCCTCGGGCGCGGTCCCGTTCGCTCCGCCGGCATTCTCGGCCGCCTGGGCCCCCGCCCCCTTCGCTTCGCTCAGGGGCACTGACGCTGTAAAATCGTACGCGCAGGTAACGGCCGTAATGTAGAGGCCGGTCCCGCCGCAGAGGATGGGGACGCGGCCGCGAGAGCGGATGTCCTTGTAGGCGGCAAGGAAGTCCTGCTGGAACTGGTAGACATTGTATTTTTCGCCGGCCGGCAGGATGTCGATGAGGTGGTAGGGGACGTCTCCATACTCGGCCAGGTCTTTCCCGGTCCCGATGTCCATCCCGCGGTAGACCTGCCGCGAGTCGGCCGAAATGATTTCGCAATTGCCTATATGGCGGGCAAGACTGACCGCATATTTTGTCTTTCCGGAGGCGGTGGGGCCGAGGACGCAGATGAGATCGACCTCGCCGGCCGCGTACGCGGCGGCCAGGGCGGGGATGTCGATCACCTCCGGCTGAGGGAGTTCTGCAATCTCGGGTCTCATTGTCTTTCGAGTTCGCGCCGGACGTCCTTTTCGCGGATAGAGGCGCGTTTGTCGTATTCTTTCTTACCCTTGGCCAGGGCGATGTGGAGTTTGGCGTAGCCGTTTTCGTTGATAAAAGCGCGCACGGCAACTATTGTAAGGCCCTTGGTCTTTACTTCCTGGGAGAGGTGGCGGAGTTCGCGCTTCGTAAGAAGGAGTTTACGGTCGCGGACAGGTTCATGGCCGCCCCACGAAGCCCAGAAATAAGTCGCGATGTTCATCCCGCGGACATAGAGCTCACCATTGGCGAAATAGCAATAAGCGTCCTGGAGCGACGCCTTTCCGGCGCGCAGGGACTTGATCTCAGTACCGACCAGAACTATCCCGGCGTCGTACTGCTCGAGAAACTCGTAGTCGAACGACGCGCGCTTGTTGCTGATCTGTATTTTGCTCTTCGCCTTGGGCATAATCGTTATTTAAGCAGGCCTTTCAGGTACTCACACTTGGCGGGATTGCCGAGGGTTTTTGTAAGGTCGCAGGAGAGTTTGACGCAGTCGTGCCACTCACGCTTCTCCGTGATGCGGCCCTTGGTAAGTTTCACTACTATATTCATAGGAGAGCAGCCGGTAACATCGCAGGTAAGGAAAGTTCCTACACCGTAGGAGTCGAGAACGCGGCCGGCGCAGTAGTTATGGATCTCGAGAGCACGCTCGATGTTCAGGCCGTTCGAGAACACTACCTGCTTGGTCGCAGGATCGATACCGAGCTCCTTGTACTTCGCGATAATCTTTTCAATCTGCTCCTCTTCGTTTCCGCTGTCTACGCGAAGGCCCTTGTACATCATAGCCATACGCTTCGAGAGGTTGCTGAAGAAGACCTTGTCTCCGAAGCAGTCGTAGAGGTAGATTCCGTTGTCGCCGTCGAACACGTCGCTGAATTTCTTCATCACGGCGTAGTTGCACTCGAAGACTCCGCTGACGTTCTCTTCGAAGGAGATGAGCTGGTGGGACATAGTTCCAAGCGGGCTGCAGTCGTATTTCATCGCGAGCCAGACGTTGCTCGTGCCGATAAAACGGCCGGGCCAGGACTGGCTGTCCCAGACTTCCTTCATCACCCGGACTACCATCTCCTGGTGGTCGAAACTCAGGCGCCTGCGGGTTCCCATATCGCCGAGCACCAGCCCGCCGCCGAAGATCTGCTCGGACTTAAGGCGTGCGCGGGACTCTTCGAGGGCGGCGTCGTAGCGCTCGAGGTCTCCGCGAAGGATGTGCATAAGCTCGCTGATACAGGAAAGCAGAGGCATCTCCCACATTATGGTGGAGAACCATTTTCCGTGGACGGTGATGGAGAGATGTCCTTCTTCGTCTTGGGAAATCGCGACTTCAGCGGGATTGAACCTGTAGCCCTTCAGGAAGGTGAAATACCACAGGGGAAGGTAGACGCAGCGCTCGGTCATATAGGCGATCTCTTCGTCTGTAATGACAACGTTCTTCATATAGTCGACCTGCTCCTGTAAAAGAGCGGCAAAACCTTTCGGGTAGACGGTTTTGTTGCGGTCTATGAAGGAGTACTCTACTTCCGCGCGCGGGTACGTCTTAAGGACGTAGTACTGGCAGGTGAAGGTGTAGAGGTCGTTGTCCGTGAAGTGGGTGATAAGCTGTTTCATAGGTTGAAAGCTTTCTTGATCGCATCCACCATATCGAGTTTCTCCCAGCCGAAGAACTGGATGCCGTCCTTCACGTAGGGTTTGCGGCCCATATGGCCATAGGCGGCCGTGGGCAGATAAATCGGGTTCTTGAGGCCGAAGCGCCTGACGATTGCGGCCGGGCGGAGATCGAAGAGCTCACCGATTTTCGAGGCGATGTAGGCGTCGGTCGCCTCGCCGCGCTCGCTGGAGATTCCCTCGCAGTCCGAAGGGTGGACGTGGGCGCTGCCGTAAGAGTCCACGAAGATGCTCACCGGCTCGGCGACTCCGATCGCGTAGGCGATCTGGACGAGGATCTCGTCCGCCACTCCGGCAGCGACGAGGTTCTTGGCGATATGGCGGGCGGCGTAAGCTGCGCTGCGGTCCACCTTGCTCGGGTCCTTGCCGGAGAAAGCGCCGCCGCCGTGGGCCCCGCGTCCGCCGTAGGTGTCTACCACGATCTTTCGGCCGGTAAGGCCGGTGTCGCCCGCAGGTCCGCCGATCACGAACTTGCCGGTGGGGTTCACGAGCAGCTTGTAGTCGCCCTGGAACAGCGCGGCTTCGGCTTTGGGCAGGGAAGCGATGAGGCGGGGAAGTACGATGTTGCGAACATCGCTCTCAATCCGGGCGTGCATCTCTTCGTCCGAGGCGAATTCGTCGTGTTGAGTGCTTAATACTATAGTATGTACGCGCAGGGGTTTGTGACGGCCTGAGAATTCGACCGTGAACTGGGATTTCGCATCCGGGCGGAGGTAGGGCATCGGGCTGTTCGGTTCCTTACGGATTTCAGCGAGGACCTGGAGGAGTTTGTGGGCCAGGGACGGGGCGATTGGCATATAGTCCTCGGTGTCGCGGCAGGCATAGCCGAACATCATTCCCTGGTCGCCGGCGCCCTGCTCCTCTGGCTGGGAGCGGACAACGCCGCGGCTTATGTCGGCGCTCTGTTCGTGGATGGTGGAGATTACTCCGCACGAATCTGCGTCGAAATTGTACTCTGATTTAGTATAGCCTATCTTACGGATGACATCGCGGACTGTCTGCTGGATGTCCACATAGGCGTGGTCTGAACGCACTTCGCCGCCGACAAGAACGAGGCCGGTGGTACAAAAAGTCTCACAGGCGACCCTGGCTTCAGGGTCCTGTCTGAGGAACTCATCAAGGATTGCGTCCGAGATCTGGTCGGCCACTTTATCCGGGTGGCCTTCGGAGACTGACTCCGATGAAAACAGATAATTCATCTTTTTAGCATTTTTTGTACGAGGTTGCAAGCGGTCAAATCTTTCCTCGTATGTGTAACTTGTTGGACCGCAAAGGTATGAAAAAATGTTGATATTATGTTCAAAAGAAATCCTTTGGTCGACTCGTAGATTATTGCTATATTAGCGGGTCCAAAGTTGCAACTAATTCTATATTTAATGTATATGAAAAAAGCAATTAAGCTTCTTGTGGTGTCTCTGGCATCACTCTTTCTAGCAGTGCCTGTCTTCGCACAGGTCACAACCTCCTCAATGAGCGGTAAAATTACGGATGATCTCGGCCCCGTTGTCGGTGCCGCTGTCGTCGCCGTCCATCAACCTACAGGATCGGAATTCTACGCAATTACCGACCAAAACGGCCGTTATGTGATCAGCAGCATCACTGCCGGTGGCCCTTATAAGGTTACAGTATCTTGCCTGGGCTACCACGACTTCGTGTTTACTGGAATTGAAGTCGCCCTTTCAGATAACGCCGTCCTGAATGCCAAACTCGTAGAAGAGTCAATGCAGCTGGAGGGCGTTGTTGTTACTGCAGACGGCAGAACTTCCAACATGAGTACAGACCGCTCTGGCGCCCTTACCTCGCTCAGCAGCAAGCAGATCATGTCGGTTCCGACCGTCAGCAGGAGCATGAACGACCTTCTCAAGCAGACTCCTCAGGCTTTCGTCAGCGGAACCAAGACCTACATCGGCGGCGGTTCCTACCGTGATTCGTACGTAACGGTCGACGGTGCTGCGATGAACAACGCCTTCGGTATCGGTTCCAACCTCCCTGCAGGAGGAAGCCCGGTTTCCCTGGACGCTCTCGATCAGGTCGCTATCGCTATTACCCCGTTTGACGTACGTCAGAGCGGCTTTACCGGCGGCGGTATCAACGCTACTACCAAATCAGGTACCAACGAATTATACGCAACAGTATACGGATCTTTCCGTAACCAGGATATGCAGGGCTATAAGGTCGCAGACTTCGAGCCTCTCGATAAGACTGACAGCCGCTACCTTATGTACGGCGCATCCGTCGGCGGCCCCATCATCAAGGACAAGCTGTTCTTCTTCTTCAACGTTGAGGCAGACAACAGCATCACCCCCGGCCCTACCCGCAAGCTCTCTCAGCGTGAGCTCAACGATGCAGGTAAGCTCGTGGATGTAGACGGAAAGGTCTATACCAATGGTAATGACGGTATCTGCTACCCTTCAGAGGTAGTTATGACAGCCATCCAGAAATATCTCCGCGATGAGTACAAGTACGATCCGGGTCTCACCGGTGGTTACAACACCGAGATCCCTTCGCTTAAGATTCTTGCCCGCGTAGACTGGAACATCAATAAGAACCACAAGTTCAACATCCGTTTCAACATGGTCAACAGCAAGAACGCTTTCGCGCCTTCTACTTCGACCACCGGTTTCGCGAACTCTGGCTTCTCTACCTCCAACGCTTCCTCGATGTATGCCTGCTACTTCCAGAACGCACGCTACTATCAGGAGCAGAACTTCCGCTCGATCGCGGGTGAACTCAACTCTCGCTTCCTCGACGGTAAACTCAACAACGTTCTCCGTGCTACCTACTCACATCAGTATGAGCCTCGTTCGGTCGACGGCGGTTACTTCCCGTTCGTAGACCTCGTGGTCAACGATGTCAACGGAGACGGCAAGAACCATATCTACACTACCTTCGGTTATGAGGCCTTCTCCTATGGAAACCTCCGCGACGTTACTACCCTCGTAGTTACAGACGAACTTTCCTACACCCTCGGAGCTATGACCCTGCTCGCAGGTGTACAGTACGAGGCAGACGAGACAAAGAACGGCTTCCAGAGAATGGGTGCAGGCGCATATGTGTTCGAGTTCGCAAACGAGCAGGCAATCTACGACGCCATTCAGGCCAAGACCCTGTTCGACAACCCTTCACAGTTTGCTATTACCCACGGTAACAACGCTACTTTCTCTCAGGAGTTCCCTCACTTCAACTTCGGTCAGCTTTCCTTCTATCTCCAGGACAACTGGAATATCAGCGATAACTTCAAGGTTACTGCCGGCGTACGTTTCGAGCTCCCGAACTATCCTTCACTTGACTTCAACCGCAACGAAAGGGTAGAGCAGGCAACATTCGCTCCTACCGCCTCCAATCCTTCCGGAAAGTATACGACAGTCGATATGCCTAAGACCCAGCTGAGCTTCTCTCCTCGTATCGGTTTCAACTGGGATGTTCTCGGAGACCGTAAACTCGTCGTCCGCGGCGGTACCGGTATCTTCGTCGGCCGTATCCCGTTCGTTTGGATCGTCGGTCAGTCCGGTGACGCCGGTGTTCTTCAGACCACGGTTACCCGTCAGGCTCCTGCAGTTATTCCTACCATCAGCAACGACCGTGGCAAGATTCTCGATCAGCTCTATCCCGGCGGATTCAGCGCCGTTGCAGCAGGTCAGAACCTCTCCTCCATCACCCTCCTCGATAAGAACCTCAAGAACCCTACCGTCTGGAAGAGCTCTCTCGCTATCGACGCAGTTCTCCCCGGAGATGTCAAGGCTTCCCTCGAAGGTGTGTATAAGAAGGATATGGAGGTCGTAACCCTTACCGACATCGGTCTGAAGGCTCCTACCCGCGTTATCAGCGTTCCCGGTATCGCAGCCCGTCCTTTCTATGAGAACGGCTTCTATGACGGACAGATCCAGCACGCATACCTTATCAACAATCCCGACACCAAGCTTGGCTCTTACTATTCTATAACCGCCAAGGCAGAAAAAGACTTCAGCTTCGGCCTCAACGCCAAGTTGTCTTACACCTACTCACACAGCAAGGTCATCAACGACGGCGTCGGCGACCAGCCCGGTTCCGCCTGGAAGGCCTTCATCACCCAGTACGGTACCAACAACCCTGAGCTCGGTTACGCAAGCTACGTAATGCCTCACCGCGTTATCGGTACCCTTACATACTCTAAGGACTACGCTAAGTACTTCGGTTCACAGGTGGCTATCTCCTACTACGGCGGCCCGACTATGCGCGGCAGCGTTGACTATGTCAACAACGTCTTCGGAGACGGAGCATACAACTACTCCCTGATCGATATCCCTACCCTTGCAAACCTTCAGGATGCAAGCGGTAACTGGGGCGCAGGAGACTGGACCTTCAAGGATTTCAAAGATGGCGAAACAGTCACCTATTCCGGCGCAGAGCAGGCTCAGGATCTCTGGAATTACATCCAGAAAGACAAGTACCTCAGGACCCACACCGGAAAGATCGCGGAGCGCAACTCGCTCATCGGTCCTTGGGTGAATAGGATCGACCTTAAGTTCAACCAGAACTTCTACTTCTACACAGGTTCTAACAACCATCGTCACACTATCCAGATCGGAGTCGACGTCCTCAATGTCGCCAACCTCCTCAGTCCTAATTGGGGAAATGCCTGGACAGTCAACGCGGGTGACGGTTACGGAAACGCAATTCCTATCAACCTCACCAACGCAAAGGACGTCTATACTACCGGTGCAAATCCTGTGTTCCAGTTCCAGAGGAAGAGCAAGACAGAGAAGCTGACAGACATCTTCTCCATCTACAACAGTACTTCTTCAACCTGGCAGATGATTATCAGTGCTAGATATATCTTCTAATTATTATTAACCCATAATCAAACACAATGAAAAGATTTCTTAAATTCTTTGTGGCAATCGTAGCCTCTGCTATGACTCTCTTCTCCTGCGGAGAGGATGAGATCGAGCAGATCCTGGCTCAGGTTGCATTCGACAAGGCCAGTTATGAAATTGGTGCCGAGGGCGGCGAACTGAAGGTCAAGGTCCTCGTGACCGTCGACTGGACAGCTGCAATCGCTGCTGCTACATCCCTCGACATCATCGATGGCATTACCCTCCCTGCAGACAAGGGTAAGGGTAGTTCCGAGCCTATCGAGATCGTTGTTAAATTCGCTGCCAACGAAGGCTTCGACAGGACAGTGAAGCTTTCAATTACCGGCGGAGGCGTCTCCGGCTCCTGCACTATTACCCAGAAGGGTTCTGCAGTGCGTGAGATGGAGAAGGTGACCGTTGCTCAGTTCCTTGAGAAGCCCGAAGATGCCAGCATCTACTACGAGCTCAAGGGTGTTATCAAGAGCATCACCAACACCGACTACAGCAACTTCGTTATGAAGGACATCGACGGCGAAGCCGAGATTCTTATCTACGGTCTTGCTTACGAGTCCGATGTTGCAAATCAGAAGGTTCAGCTTCTCGTGAATGAAGGTATTCAGGAAGGCGACATCATCACCATCGCTTCTACCCGCGGATCTTACAATGGAACTCCTGAGGGTATGAACTCCTACTACATCTCCCACGAAAAGAGCGCGACTCCGATGATCAAGCTCGACAAGGAGAGCTACGAGGCTTCCGCTGCCGGCGAAGAATTCGTCCTCAACGTTACCTCCAACATCGTTACCTGGACTCTCAGCGCTGATGTCGATTGGCTCCGCTTCGATCCTTCGACCGGAAATGCCTCTACCGCAGTTACCGTTACTGTAGCAGCTGGCGAAGGCGGTACCGGAACTATCACACTTTCCGCAGACGGACTCGATCCTGTCACCTGCGTGGTTACCCGTGCAGACCTCACCGTTCTCACTATCGCGGACTTCCTCGCGAAACCGGACGATGACAACAAGGCTTACCAGATCGGCGGTATCATCACCAACATCGTGATGGATAAGGATGACGCCACCAAGCCCAACAAGTACGGCAACTTCTACATTAAGGACCACACCGGAGAAGCTTACATCTACGGTCTCCTTCCTGAGAAGGGCGGCGCCTCCGGTCAGGATGTCATCACTTCCAAGGGCCTCAAGATCGGCGATTTCGTCAGCCTTGCAGCTCCTAAGAGCAGCTACAAAGAGACTCCTCAGGGAAAGAACGCATGGCTCCTCGCCGCATACCCTGCAAAGACTCTCACTGAGTTCCTCGCTCTCGAAGATGATGCTACCAAGTCTGTATTCTACACCGTCAGCGGTACTGTAACCAGCATCGTGATGGATAAGAACGATGAGACCAAGCCCAACAGGTATGGTAACATCTATATCAAGGATGCGGACGGTGTTGAGCTCTACATTTACGGTACTCTCGACTGGGAAGGCAAGACTGCAAACTTCGAGTCTCTCGGCGTCAAGGTCGGCGATGTCATCACCGGTTATGCCTATAAGAGCTCTTATAAAGATGCTCCTCAGGCAGTCAACCTCCAGCCCGTCCTCATCGAGGAAGGCGAAGAACCGTTTGAGTGGGATTACACTGCAAGCGCAAGCTACCTCGCAGAGGACAACCTCTGGAAGCCTATCTTCGACGGTAACGGAGAGAAGTATTTCTACTATTTCTGCGACGGTGCTGACTGGAACGGTACCGACACTGAGACAACTACAGTTCCTTTCCTCGAGAAGAAGACCTCAACTTATGCCATCACCATCGAGAAGGCTACTACTCAGGCTTGGCAGAACCAGTTCTTCATCTTCCCGAACGAGGGTAGCTTCATTCCTTTCGTTGCTGAGAACAAGTACAAGGTATCCATCACCTTCGGTTCCAATGTGGAAACACGCGGATTCGTCAAACTCGTCACCTACGGTGCGAATGGCCCTAAACATGAGGGCGCACTCATCCACGAGATTGGCGACTTCCAGATGACTCCCGAGAAACCGACCGTAATCGACTTCCCTGTGATTACCGGTGTCGCTTGCGACAACATCAACTTCGTTATGGACTTCGGTGTGGCTGCCGCTGGTACCGTTGTCTACATCAAGGATATCACCATCCAGGCAATCACTCCCGGTTCCGGTATTCCTGATTACGATCCTATCACCGGCTTCGAGCTGTAATCACATCAAGACTAAAAACACAAAGGAATATGAAGAATATATTCAAACTTTCCGCACTTGCAGTTCTTGCAGTCGGCCTTCTGGCTTCCTGCGAGGAGAAGGAAATTGCGGCTCCTGAAGTTTCTCCTGCCGGATCCCGCACTTTCACTCTGTCATTTGCCCAGCCTGACACCAAGGTAGCAGTTACCGATGCCGGTAAGACCACCTGGGAAGTCGGCGATCAGATTCTTATCCACGGCGAAGGCTCCGAGAACAAAGCCATCGTCACCCTCACAGCCGAAAACATCAAGGATAACGGAAAGAAGGCTATCATTACCGTCGAAGGAGTTGAGCCTTACGACCGTTTCTCCGACAGAGGCTACACAAGTACCTTCTATGCTCAGTATCCTGCTCAGTATTCTGAGGAAGGCTCAAACTACTACTACTATTCAAGATTCTCGAAGACCAACGGCCTCCTTATGGCAGGTTACAATGAAGGAGATAACTTCGTGTTCTACAACCTTTGCGGTGTCATTTCCTTCACAACCAGCGTTGACTTCGATTCTTATGTCTTCGAAGGCAACAACGGCGAAACTGTGGGTTATACCCTCTTCGTAAGCCGTCTTGCCGGAAAGGGCGAGGGCAACGAGCCTGTTCTTGAGTGGAAGTATTCCCACACTACCGGCGCTCTGACTGTTATTGAAGGCACAGGAGCAGCAGGTCAGGTCAATTACATCGGCCTCCCTCTCGGAACCGACTTTACCGCCGGCTTCAAACTCGCTCTCAAGAAGGGTGAGAATGTAGTCGCCACCCTCGCTACCGAGAAGCCCGTCAATGTTGCCCGCGGCAAACTCCTCCCTCTCGGAGATATCACCTCCAAGCTCGAGGGCACCGGAGTTGTTGATGTAGACACCTGGGATTACACCCCTAGCGCAGAGTATGTCGCTGCTACGAACAACCTCTGGAAGCCTATCTTCGACGGCAACTTCGATTATGTCTTCGGTCAGGTCACCGGCAATCAGGTCGAGGAAATCACCGAAAGCAAGACCGTTGCGAAGAAAGAGTCCACCTACAAGTTCACCTTCAAAGACGCAACAGAAGGCGAGTGGGGCTGCTGCAACTTCCTTGCACCTCTCGCAGATCACCCTGTCGCACTCAAGGCCGGCACCAAGTACAACCTCAGCGTTACACTCGGCGCCACCGCTGCCATCAGCAAGTGCATCTTCTCTCTCCACACCTATAAGGCAGACGCCGACAACCGTGAGGGAAATTGGCTGACTGACCTGTGGGGCGAGATTCCCGCCAACACTCCTACAACCTTCACTGATGAGTTCACTCCTTCTGCTGATATCGAGAACATCGCTTGGACCATCATCCCTCAGTTCGGCACCCCTGCCGGAATGAAGTTCTACATCAAGGACATCATCATCGAGGAAGTTGTCGTCCCCGCCAAGTTCGAGTGGAGAGTCGAAGCTGACACCCTCGTCAATGTTCCTTACAACGAGGCCGGTGCAGCCCACTGGTATGTCGAGAAGGACGCTGATGTCGAGTATGTGTTCAAGGTCTACACAGACGACGGAAACGTCTATACTGAGAATGGCCCCGGCATCACCATCGAGCCCGCAGCCAACCACGTAGCTATCAACTACGCAGCCAACGAGCTCGCAACACCCAGGAAGTGGAAGATTACCGCTACTACTACCGCTACCAATGTGGAGAAGCAGACCCTCACCGCTATGCTTATCCAGGGCGCTTATGAGTACACCGATCTCGCTAAGCTCAACGCCGACATCATCGCCGACGGAACCAAGAAGGTCGACCGTATCATCAACATCTCCGCAGATGCAAAGCTCTATGTTACCAAGAAGAGCGGTAAGAATGTCTTCGCACAGTCCCGTCACGATTGGTTCACCGGTGGTGTTCTCTTCTACGGAACCGGCCTCGAGTCTAAGGTTGCCGAGTGTAATACTATCTTCGGAAAGGTTACTGCTACTACTACTTCTTTCAACGGAGTTCCTGAGATTACTGCTGTAACTTACAAGGAAGGCGATGTTACCTTCGGATATGATGGCAACACCTGGCCTTGCGAGAAGGTTACAATCCAGGGCCTCAAGGACAACTATATGAAGTTCGTCAACGTAAAGACCGAGCTCAACAACAACTACAACGGAGTTACCGTTTCCGACGGATTCGACAAGACCGACCGCAACGGCCAGATCACCGATTCTACCGGTGACATCGCTCTCTACGTTCAGCTTACTGATGGCACCATCACCGGCCACATTACCGGAACCAAGCTCAACAAGATCATCGTATGGCCTACCTTCTACAAGACCAATCAGCAGATCGGTCTCTGGAGCCAGCCTAACGATGTAAAGAGCATCCCCGGTATCGTTACCGTTGATAAGACAAAGACCATCGTTCTCGGTGGAGATCCCGTCGAGCTTGGTGCAACCACCAACTCAACAGGTGCTCTCAGCTACAGCTCTTCCGATGAGACAGTCGTTACTGTTAGCGACGCCGGTCTCCTGACCGCAGTTGCAGCAGGTACTGCTACCATCACCGTCAATGTTGCTGCTGACGGCAAGTACCTCGCAGGTTCAGCAACTTGCGAAGTTACAGTCACTGATGGATCAACTCCGGAACCTACCTATGTTATCGTTTGGAAGGACGAGTTTACCGGAAAGGAGTTATCCACTACCGCACTTACATCGATGAGCGGATCTTACACCGGTTTCACCGGCGACTATACTGAGCTCACCAAGGTCTACCCGATGAACGATGCCATCAAGGTCGGCAGCGCATCTGCTTCCGGTAGCTTCAAGACCCCGGCTCTCTCTACCATAACTGGTGACAACGCTACTCTTAGGGTCACCGTCAAGGCGGCCGGTTGGAACAATAAGTCCGCAACCCTCCAGGTGTTGACCAGGCATGGAACAACATCTCCTGATGCTGCAGTGGCTATTGCATCTGAGGCCACTATGTCCGGTAATGCTCCGACTATGATTGGCACAGAGTATGTCTGGACCATCACCGGAGCCTCCGCCGAAACAGCGATTCAGTTCATCACAAATCTCGCAATCGGTTTCGACGAGATTTTGGTTGAACAACTGGTCCCTGCCGAATAATATTTGGCATAATACAAAATTAGCCCGACGGTTCGCCGCCGGGCTGTTTTTTTGTTATAAACTTAATTATTCCTAACTTTGGGATGCTTTAGACACTTAAACAACCACTAATAACCATCACTATGATGAAAAAAATTCTTTCGTTTATCGCTATTGCGGCAGTAGCTGCAGTCGCATTCATTTCTTGCGAAGAGAAGCCGGAAGTCCCTGCGGACATCGCTCTTAAGGGCATCACCGTTTCTCCCGCTACTTATTCCCTCGCAGTAGGCGAGACAAAGGCTCTGACAGTCGCTTACGACCCTGCAGACGCAACAATCAAACCCGAAGTAGAGTGGACCTCTTCAGACACTAAGGTCGCTACCGTAGACGGACGCGGAACTGTTACAGGTGTTGCGGCAGGTACTGCGGATATTGTTGCCAAGGCCGGCGAATTTACCGCAAAGTGTGTCGTCACCGTAGTCGGTGAGCCCGGCCCCGGTCCAGAGCCTGAGGACAAGTGGGATTACACTCCTTGCGCAGATTACAGTGCCGCCAGCAACCTCTGGAAGCCTGTCTTCGACGCAGACGGAGAGAACTATTTCTACTATTTCTGCAACGGTTCGGACTGGAACGGAACAGATACCGAGACTACCGATGTTCCTTTCCTCGAGAAGAAGACTTCTACCTACAAGATTACCATCGAGAACGCAACTTATTCTGCTTGGCAGAATCAGATTTTCATTATGCCTAATACCGGCCACGAGATTGCTCTCGATGCAGCAAAGCAGTACAGGATTCAGGTTACCTTCGGTGCAACTGAGACTACCCGCGGTTTCATCAAGGCGGTTACCTATGGCGAGACCGGCCCCAAACACGAAGGCGCTCTTATCCATGAAGTAGGCGACTTCCAGATGAGCCCGGATGCTCCTACTATCATTGATTTCCCTGCTGTTTATGGCATTACCTGTTCCAACATCAACTTCGTGATGGACTTCGGCGGAGCTCCAGCAGGAACCATCATTTACATCAAGGACATCATCGTAGCTGAAGACGGCGACGCTCCTCAGGGAGAGCCCGAGGATACCTGGGATTACACCCCCAGCGCAGAGTATCTCGCAGCAACCAACAACCTCTGGAAGCCCATCTTCGATGGAAACTTCGACTTCCTCAACGGCCAGATCACTCACTACACCGCGATGGATATCACCGCTATCGAGGCGCTCAAGAAGGATCAGTCTACTTACAGACTTACCTTTGACGACGCCACCTCGGGCGAATGGGGCAACTGCAACTTCCTCACAACCCAGGTAGGACACTTCATCCCTATGGCTGCCGGAACTAAGTACAAAATCAAGGTTACTCTCGGCGCGACTTCAGATATTTCCAATGTTATCTTCTCGCTCCACGAGTATAAGGCAGATGATCCGGACCAGAAGTATGAAGGCGCCTGGCTGCTCGATCTCTTCGGACCCGTCACAGCCAATACTCCTACCACTTTCGAGGCAGAATATACAGCTCAGAAGGATATTGATAATATCTCATTCACTATCATCCCTCAGAACGGAACTCCCGCGGGTATGATGTTCTACATCAAGGACCTTATCATCGAGGAAGTCAAGTCGACCAACGTAGTTCCTGAATTCTTCGCCGGTACTTACAAGGTCACCAGCCTTAAGGTTCTCGGTGGAGTAGGTTCCAGCGCATTCGTAGAGGTAAAGGATAAGAGCTGGATGTGGAACAGCTCCGTCAACAAGGAGTATGACAACCTCCTCGTTCTCAGCTCTACAGACAACACTGCCGACTATCAGGCTGGTGCAGACGGCGCTTATTGGGATTATATCCTCGTGGCCGACAAGAACAAGCTTGGAACTGGCGATATGAATCTCAGCCACAACTTCGGTCAGTTGCCCCACGGCGTAGTCCCTTGCAACATCAACACCGAAAACGGTCAGGTTACTTTCAATAACACCCTCACAGTTCAGGGCCTTACCGAGGGAACCTATCCTTGGGAAATGACCTGGGCAAGCGCAAAGGGCGACCTGGTCGTCCCCGCCAACTCGATCGCATTCGTGTTCAACTGCTCCGTCAAGCCGGACAGCGAGTACACTTGGGATGCAACCTGGGCTTACTCAGACTTCGAGCGCTTCGGCCTCAGACCGTTCTACTTTGCTATGATCTTTACTAAGCAGTAATAATCGCTTAATTACTATTTACACAGCCCGACGGTTCGCCGCCGGGCTGTTTGTTTACATCTTGTGGGAAAAAAGGCTAAGCCTATGGCTTAAAAGCGAAATAATTGTTAAATTTGAAAGCTATTGACAACAATAACTTAACAACACACATAATGAAACTAAAAAACATCTTTCTGGCAGTTTTTGCAGCAGGTGCAGCTCTCGTAGCCTGCGACCCTGAAAACGGCCTTGATTCAGAATCCTTTGAGGTCTCTGCAAATCCCGAAGTAACTATCGAGAAGATAGGCGGAAGCTATTCGTTCAGTGTAGAGTCGTCCTTTGACTGGAACATCCGCGGAGTCGAAGACGCCGCTGATTGGCTCGATGTTACCGTAGACGGTCAGAGCATTACATCCAAGAACGACGTTATTAAGGGATCTACTCAGAATCACGAAGTAGAGATCGCAGCCCTTGCCAATACCGGTAAGGACAGGTCCGTTACCCTTACCCTCTTTGCCGACATCAAGCATCAGGTTACAGTTAAGGTAACTCAGACCGGCGATCTGGGAGACGGCGTTATCACTACTACCGTCGCAGACCTTGTCGCAAATCCCAGCAAGGAAGCTACTTACCGCCTCAGCGGTACCGTAAGCGGTTTCAACGCCTCTTACTGCAGCTTCGATCTCACTGATGCGACCGGTACTATCTACGTCTATTCGATGGAGGCCGAGTCTAAGGCCAAGTATCAGAGCGTCATTAAGAACGGCGGTACTATCACTATCACCGGCCAGTATGAGTACTACGAAGCTAAGAGCCAGCACGAAATCGTGAAGGCAGTCGTTGAGGAGTACACTCCCGCAGAAGGAGGAGACCCCGATAAGGCTACTGACGCGACTGTAGCTGAGTTTATTCAGAAGGCGGACGTCGTCGGATACTATCGTTTGTCCGGAAAGGTCAGCGGTTTCAATGAGACATATTTCAGCTTCGATCTTACAGACGATACCGGATCGATTTACGTCTATTCGGTCGAAGACGCCTCGAAGACTGCCTGGGCCGGAAAGGTCAAGAACGGATACAACGTAGTCATCCGCGGCCAGTACGCATATTATGCCGCTAAGAGCCAGCACGAAGTCGTCAACGCCATCATCGACTCCGTCGAAGAGGCTGCTGCCGAGCAGCTCGGCGGAACCGGTCTGGTTGTCGCTCTCTCTACCGCCGGATTCCTTGTAAAGACTTCGGACGCTATACTTTATGTCTTCGATAAGGAAGCCGTCGCAAAGGTCAAACTTGGAGATAATGTTACCGTAAACGGCGAGAAGTCCGTCTACAACGGTGTTACCGAGATCGTCAACTGCGAAGTGACGGTTAACTCCAGCAACAACGAGGTGGTCCATCCCGCAGTTACCGCCCTCGATGCGACCGCTTTCGATGCGTATGAGACTCTCTTCGGTTATGTGAAGTTCTCCGGAAAACTCGCAAAGAGCGGAAACTACTACAACATCAAGGTAAAGGATGCAGCTCGTACCGGTAGCCTCTCGAACCCCGTTTCGGTAGACGCAGCCCTGGTAGACAAGTGGGTAGACGTAACCGGATACTTCGTAGGTATCAGCGGAAGCTCTTACTTCAATGTCATTACTACTGATCTTGCCCTCAGCGCAGACCAGCACGAAGGCGAAGAGGAGGAAGAAGAGGCTGACGCTACCGTTGGCGAGAATGAGGTCGGTTACGAGCTCACAAACGCCGAAATCGTCGCTGCCTTTGCCTCAAGCGAAGTGACCAAGGATACTTACGGTGATTATAGCATTACCAGCGCAACCGGAACCTGGAGCGGTAATATGAATACCAAGAAAGGCCTTACATTCATCCAGCTCCGCAATAAGACCGGCGCACATCTCAAATCTCCTGAGTTCAGCAGCAATATCAAGAGAATTGTCCTCAAGATGAACGAGAAGACAGTTGTTCGTACTATGTATGCCCTCCCTGCCGATACACAGATTCCTACTTCCGGCGACAACTACGTCTCCAGCCTCTGGGCCAACAGCCTTGGAACGGTTTCTACTAAGGGCGGAGAAGAGACGGTCGTAATGTCTGTTACCGGTAGCGCAAAGAGCTTCACTCTTATTGCCGGCAATGGTGCAGTCTATATCAACAGCATCCTCGTAATCTGTGAGAAGTAGCAAATTCATACTGGCAGTGTTTGCTGCCCTCGTTGCGACGGTCTCCTGCGAACTGATCAATCCTCAGGATCCTGGGGAGGAGGAGCAGGGCGGGACCGTCGTCTCCGAGAACAGCCTTACGCTGACCAATAACCCCGTCGGCTATGCCGCAGGAACTCAGTTCCTGGTGGTAAGTGCGAAGGCGGAATGGACCCTGTCGGTGGATTGCGGGCAGGACGTGGAGCCGTGGGCAAACGTCTCTGCCGATGCAGGCCGTCCGGGAACGCGCAAGGTCGTGATGGCCTGGGAGGCGAACGGGGAAGAGGAGTCGAGGACTTGTACGATTACCTTGGCCGTGGGCGCCGACAAAAAGTCGCTGGCCTTTACCCAGGGCGGCAAGTCGTCGGTTAACCCCCGTCCCGTCGAGGGCCTGAACCCGGATCCCGTCCCGGCGTGGCTCGAACTCCCGGCAACGAACGACCCCGATCTGTATTTCTTCACACACGACATGCAGCACGGCGGACAGACCAAGCGCAATTACTCGTTCTACCTTGATCCGCAGGCCTGCCTGGCTATTTGGGTGGCTTATCCGCTCAACAACAGCCTGGCCGGTTCGGGCAGCCGCTCAGACAGGTGGGGCCTCGATCCTAAGGTCCCTCGCGAGTATCAGCCCGTTATTTTCAGCGGCTTCAAGGGCGGGTATGACC
>JAEEGH010013911.1_pt1 | contig 17761 bp, 17 predicted proteins | sample 9134181 | NCBI WGS metagenome assembly JAEEGH01 (sample SAMN16246544, study PRJNA631951) | gut metagenome | biome: gut microbiome; feature: rumen; material: DP-attached | host: Bos | place: Iran: Karaj | collected 2018-10
GTATTCATGGGATTCCACGGCGACAAGGTACCGGATATTGATTTGAATTTTTCTGATGAATATCAGCACAGGGCCCACAAATATACGGAAGAATTATTCGGACGCGACAATGTCTGCCGCGCTGGTACCATTGCCACGGTTGCACCTAAAACAGCCTGGTCTTATGCCAAAAAATATTTTGAAGAACATAATATACCTGCACATCCGGCGTATGTTGAAAGCTTCATAGCCGGCCTGAATGGCGTTAAGCGAACTACAGGGCAGCACCCGGCCGGAATCATGGTTATCCCAAGAGATATGGATATCCATTACATAACGCCCATGAGCCATCCGGCTGATGATAGAAGCAGCAGCATTATCACCACACATTACGATTATCATTCTATCAACGACCGGTTGGTAAAACTGGATATCCTGGGACACGTTGATCCCACCATGATCAAGCGGCTGGAAGAGTTTACCGGTATCAATGCGATGGATATTCCCGTAGGCGATCCGGATACGATGTCGATTTTTTCTTCCACAGAGAAGCTTGGTGTGACTCCGGAACAAATAGGAACAAACGTGGGTACGCTGGGTATACCGGAGTGCGGTACCCGGTTTACGCTTGATATGATCCACGAACTGAAACCCAAGCTTTTCAGTGACATTGTCCGTGTATCCGGTTATTCCCACGGTACCAACGTGTGGATTGGTAACGCCAAGGATCTGATAGAATCCGGGCATCCGGTAGAACAGACCATTTCCACCCGGGACGACGTGATGACCTCATTGATAGCAAAAGGGGTGGATCCGGCTATTGCATTTAAAACCATGGAATATGTCCGCAAGGGAAAAGCTGCTAAGAAGGGACTCGAACCGGTAATGCGGGAAGCTATGGAAAAAGCACATGTGCCGGAGTGGTATATGAAATCCTGCGAGACCGTCCAATACCTGTTCCCCAAAGCCCATGCGGTGGCATATGTTTTGAACGCCTACCGGATAGCCTATTGCAAGGTCCATCATCCCCTTGCATACTACGCCGCTTATTTTTCCCAGCGGGCCGATGTTGACGCGACTTATATTGCCAAAGGGGAAGCGTACATACGGCAGTACATAAAAAATGTAGACTTACAGGGTAAGGACGCGAAAGCTGTAGATAAAGATAATGTGATTTACCTGCAGCTGGTTTTGGAAATGCTGGCAAGGGGATTTGTTTTTTATCCCATCGATTTGTATAAGTCGCACGCTTATCAGTTCCGCCCGGAAGACGATCAAGGAATACGCATCCCGTTATGCTGTTTGCCGGGTGTAGGCAAAGGCGTGGCACGTACGCTTTCGCTGGCGGTAAAAAACAATTCACGCAAGTTTATTTCCCAAGAAGACCTGCTTTCCTGCTGCAGGCAGACAGAGCAGATCGTATTGGATAAAACTGCCAGGCGTGAAGAATTACTGCCGGAAGAGGAAGATCTGGGACATGTGGGACAGACAGCTCTTGATGCTTTGGCAGAATACGGAGCGCTGGGTGATCTGCCGGTCAGCAACCAGATGGAACTGTTCAGTTTCTCCTGAACTGATTCTTTACAAGAAAATATATATTTTCTTACAAAATTCTGCAGATTCTTTCAAAAATAATTTGCAATTATGATTTTTGATGATATAATAAGAAAAGAAAATTTATGAACTACCAGGAAAGAGTGGGCGCAAAACCCGCTCTTTCGTTATATTGGAATATTTTATACAGGGAGTAAACTTATGAAACATGAGGAAGTAGAAAAATATATTACGGATCTTGTCACACCTGTCTTGCAAGATACAGACATCACGCTGGTTGATGTGGAATATGTACGCGAGAAGGATTGGTATCTCCGCATTTTTATTGATAAACCGGACGGAATTGAAATTGACGACTGCCAATTTGTAAGCGAAAAGCTGGCAGAAATTCTTGACGAAAAAGACCCTATCAAGGAAAAATATTATCTGGAAGTATCTTCCCCGGGTATTGACCGCCCATTGAAAAAGGATAAAGATTTTGAGGCAAACTATGGCAAAAAGGTAGATATCCAGTTTTTTGCTCCCTTTGATGGACACAAAGAACTGACCGGCGTCCTGCTTTCACATACGGAAACCGAAATTAACGTGAAACGCATCGTGAAAGGCAGGGAAGAGAAGAATCCAATTAAAATTGAACGTAAATTGATTGCAATGATCAGACCGCATATTGACTTTTAAGGAGGAATTAAAAAGTGAGTTCAGAGTTCGTACAGGCAATTGAAGCGTTGGGAAAAGAAAAAGGTATTAATTCAGAAGTTTTGTTCCAGGCTGTTGAAGAAGCTGTGGTAAGTGCATATAAAAAGAATTATGACAGTTCCCAGAACGTGCGCGTAGAAATGTCCAAAGCTACCGGAGAATTTCACGTGTTTGAGCAGCGTAAGGTTGTTGAACAGGTAGTGAAACCCCATGACGAAATTTCTTTGGAAGAAGCATTGAAAATCAATCCAAATTACATTTTGGGTGACATTGTCGAACAGGAAGTCTTTCCTAAAAACTTCAGCCGCGTCGCTGTGCAGAACGCCAAGCAAATCATCATGCAGCGTATCCGGGAAGCGGAGCGGAACATGGTCTATGACAAGTTTTCCGAACGGGAAGACGATATTGTAAACGGCATGATTCAGCGTGTAGAACGCGGTACCGTCTATGTAGATCTCGGATCGACGGAAGGACTGCTGATGGCAAATGAGCAGGTTCCGGGGGAAAGGTATATGCCCCATGACCGTATGAAGTTTTACATCATCGAAGTCAAAAAGACAGGAAAAGGGCCTCAGATTATGCTGTCCCGTACACATCCCGGTTTGCTGACAAGATTGTTTGAACTGGAAGTTCCGGAAATTCACGACGGTATCGTAGAACTAAAATCCATTGCGCGGGAAGCAGGAATGCGTTCCAAAATTGCAGTTTTTTCCAACGATGAAAAAGTTGATCCTGTGGGCTCTTGCGTAGGCCACAAGGGAATGCGGGTACAGAACATTGTAAACGAACTGCGCGGTGAAAAAATAGATATCGTTAAGTATAATACAGACCCGGCGCAGTATGTGGCTAACGCGTTGTCGCCGGCCCAGGTAGTCAGCGCAGTAGCCAGTGATACAGAAAAAATCTGCTGGGTCGTCGTTCCTGACTACCAACTTTCGCTGGCCATTGGCAAAGAAGGACAGAATGCCCGCCTCGCCGCTAAACTGACCGGCTGGAAAATAGATATTAAACCGGAATCTCAGGCAGAAGAAACTGAGACGGAGGAAGAAGGGAGCGGTGAAGAGGCGTGAAATTGAAGAAAATCCCGCAGCGCAAGTGTGTTGGCTGTGGAGAAATGAAGTCCAAGAAAGAGCTGATTCGCGTTGTCCGTTCTCCCGAAGGGGATATATCCCTGGACCTGACCGGTAAAAAGGCCGGCCGCGGCGCCTATGTATGTCCGGATAAAGAATGCATAACCAAAGCTTATAAAGGTCACCGGCTGGAAAAAGCCCTGGAGAAACAGGTGAATGATGACGTGTATAAAAAGCTCCTGGAGGAATTGAAACATGAGTGATAAAGATGTGGCCGGCGCCTTAGGCCTTGCGCAGAAGGCCGGTAAACTTTCTTCCGGGGATCTTGGCGTAAAAGACGCTCTGTCCGGCGGCAAGGCGAAACTATTGGTCGTTGCTGCCGATGCATCTCCCAATACCGTGAAAGAACTGAAATTCCTGGCAGAGAAAGCGTCTGTTCCGGTTATATCGTGTATGCTACGCGCTGAATTGGGGCTCTGCATCGGAAAAGCGCCCCGGGCTGCGGTTGCTGTACTGGATGACGGGTTTGCCGGATTGATTATGAAAAAATGGAACTTGTGATAGAAGCTGGAGGTAGTTGAATGGGGAAGAAACGTATTTTTGAGATTGCAAAAGAATATGGGGTGAAAAGCCCTGAAGTCATAGAATTGCTGGCGAAACACAATATCAGCAAAACAAATTTCAGCAGTGTGGATGACAGTGAAGCTGCTATTATTCATGCGGCTTTCGCAAAAAAACAGCCCGCACCGACCAAGTCGCAAAAACCGATACCGCAAACGGCAGGGAACGCGGAAAAGACAAAACCGGCTGTAACTCCGGTTCCTCCGAAAGCAAAGCCGGAAAAGACAGAACGTCCTTCCATGATTGTAAAGCCGGTCATTATGACCGTCGAAACAAATGCGGACGGAAAAAGTACGATAACCCACAATGCACTGCAGAAAGACAAAACAGTTAAACCTTCACCTGCTGAGAACAGACCGGATAACCGGAACACAGCTGCCGCTACGGCACCAGTCCCCGGCAACGATGGGAAAAATAAATACCGCAATGTGCCGAACAATAAAAATATTACACGTAAGGATACTCCGGCCGCGGAAAGCAAACAGCCTGACAGGACTGCAGTCAATATACAGCAGCCGAACGCTAACCGCAATGTGACTCAGAACAGAAGCATACCAAACCGTCCGGCCAATACCCAGGGAATAAATAACCGTCCTGAACAAGGCCAGAACCGTGATTTCAATCGCCAGGGTGGCGGCTTCAACAGAGGTGACCGTCAGGGACAGAGTCAGGGCTATCAGGGCCAGGGTTTCAATCGCCAGGGCGGTAGCTTCAACAGGAACGACCGTCCGGGACAAGGCCAGGGCCAGGGTTTCAACCGTCAGAGCGGTAGCTTCAACAGGAACGACCGTCCGGGACAAGGCCAGGGCCAGGGTTTCAACCGTCAGGGCGGCGGATTCAACAGGAACGACCGTCCGGGACAAGGCCAGGGCCAGGGTTTCAACCGTCAGGGCGGCGGATTCAACAGGAACGACCGTCCGGGACAAGGCCAGGGTCAGGGTTTCAATCGTCAGGGCGGCGGCTTTAATAAAGACAAAGACGTAAATCAGGGAAATAAATTTGGCGGGAATCGTCCTGCTAACCGTAATAATACCGGAGCAAAAAAACCTGCTGCAGGTTTTGATGATATTCCCCGCGGTAAGGAAAGCCGTGAAAAATACAATAAGAAGCATGAAAAACAGCTTAAGGGTTCCTATGCTTCCCGGGACAGCCGTCCCATGCGCAGCGCAGATCATATGCGCCCCACAAAGCACCTGAAATCCAAATCCGGAGCTCCGGTGCGCAATGATCAGCCGGCTGCAGTAGTACGTCCCACTATGGTACAGATAGCTGAATCCATAAACGTACAGGAATTTGCAAAGCTGATTAAACGGGAAGTAGCGGAAGTGATCAAGTGCCTCTTCCTGCTAGGGGAAATGGTAACTATCAACCAGGACATTGATTTTGACACCGCGACGCTGGTCGGCAACGAATTCGGGGTCGATGTGCAGCCGTTACCGCCGGAAGATGATCCTACCGAAATACCGGAAATCGAAGACGATCCGGAAGAACAGCTCGTACGTCCGCCGGTTGTTACGGTTATGGGTCATGTCGATCATGGTAAAACTTCTCTGTTGGATGCCATCCGCAAAACCCATGTGACGGCCCGTGAAGCAGGCGGTATTACACAGCATATCGGCGCCTATACCGTAAATGCCGGTGGCAAGAAAATCACCTTCCTGGATACGCCGGGTCATGAGGCGTTTACGGCCATGCGTGCCAGAGGCGCACAGTGTACAGATATTTCTGTTCTGGTCGTAGCAGCAGACGACGGCGTTATGCCCCAGACTGTTGAAGCAATCAATCATTCGAAAGCTGCCGGCGTGCCCATTATCGTAGCCATCAATAAAATGGATAAACCGGCGGCAAATCCGGAACATGTCAAACAACAGCTTTCCGAGATGGAACTGATTCCGGAAGACTGGGGCGGGGATACCATTATGGTTCCCGTATCGGCTCATTCCCATCAGGGTATTGACGATCTGCTGGAAATGATCCTTCTGGTAGCGGAAGTCAAAGAACTGAAAGCGAATCCGAAGCTGCCTGCCCACGGCACTATCGTTGAGGCAAAACTGGATAAGGGCCGCGGTCCGGTAGCCACCGTACTGGTACAGCGCGGCACACTGACCATTGGCGACTATATTATCGCAGGAACGACCCACGGCCGGGTGCGCGCCCTGATCAATGACCGGGGTGAAAAAGTGCGCAAAGCCGGTCCTTCTACACCGGTAGAAGTATTAGGCCTGAATGAAGTGCCTCAGGCCGGCGATATTCTGGATGCGGCAGATGAAAAGATTGCCCGCAGCGTAGCGGAAAAACGTGTTGCCAAAGCAAAAGCGGAACAGCAGAAAGCCGCCAAGGTATCCCTGGATGATATCTTCAGCCGTATCAAGGAAGGCGAACTGAAGGAACTGAATATTGTGGTCAAAGCGGATGTACAGGGCTCTGTGGAAGCCTTGTGCGCGTCCCTTGTCAAAATCCAGAACGAAGAAGTTAAAGTATCTGTTGTGCATTCCGGTGTTGGCGCTATCAACGAATCTGACGTCATGCTGGCTTCTGCAGCCAATGCCCTGATCATCGGTTTCAATGTGCGTCCGGATGCCAATGCGCGCAAAATTGCGGAAAGCGAAAAGGTGGATATCCGTCCGTACCGTGTCATCTATGATGCCATCAATGACGTGGAAGCTGCCATCAAGGGCATGCTGGCTCCCAAATTTGAAGAGGACGTAATCGGCCGTGTGGAAGTCCGCCAGGTCATCACTATTTCCAAGATGCTCATTGCCGGCTGCTACGTTATCGAAGGCAAAGTTACAAACAATGCCAAGATTCGTGTGGTCCGGGACGGTATTGTTATTGCCGAGGACGAGATGGAATCCCTGCGCCGTTTCAAAGACGATGTGAAAGAAGTTGCCGCCGGCTACGAATGCGGTATTACGCTGGCCAAATTCCATGACATCAAAGAAAATGACCAGTTTGAAGTTTATGTTATGAAAGAAGTTGCTCCCGAATAAGGGGCTGTGTACAGGTGAATTATGGCCAGATTACGAGTTGAAAAAGTACAGGAAGCTATCCAGCATGAGATTTCAAATATGCTTCTGCTGGATATCAAGGATCCGCGTATCAAACTGGTAACGGTTACGGGTGTGAACCTGACAGATGATATGAGCCAGGCGAAAGTTTTTGTAAGCCTGTACGGTTCTGCAGAAGAACAGGAACAGGCCTGGAAAGCATTGAACAAGGCCAAAGGTTTCATGAGAACGGAAATCGCAAAACGCATCCGTCTGCGTTTTGCGCCGGAACTGATACTGGAGAAGGATACTTCCTGGGAATACGGCGAACATATCGACAGTCTGCTGCGCCAGATTAAGGAAAACGAAGGAAGTAAAAATGACTAAGAACTGTTCATTAGCGGAAACCGGTGAACTGCTGAAAGCGGCAAAAAAACTGGTGATCGTCAGCCATGTCAGTCCTGATGGCGATACACTCGGCTCGTCCCTTGCCCTTATGCATGCATTGCGTATGCTGGGCAAAGAAGTTATCATGAACGTTGACGACGACATTTCCACCGTCTATTCGTTTCTTCCCGGAATTGCTGAATACTGTCGGTTTGCACCGGATGAATCTGTAGATGCGGACCTTCTGGTAATTATCGACGCCAGTTCGGCAGACAGGGCAGGCAATGCCATGGCTGTTGTAAAATCTCCTGCCGTTCTCAATATTGACCACCATAAAACAAATACACGGTTTGCGGATTATCTGTATCTGGATTCCGACGCCGCTGCAACAGCTGAAATCATTTACAGCCTGCTGTTGGAAATGGGCATCAAACTTACCAGGGACATCGCAATCTGTATTTACGAAGGGATATATACAGATACCGGTTCGTTCAAATACTCAAACACGACCTCAAACACCTTGAAAACAGCAGCTGACTTATTGAAGTACGGGGTCAATCCCAGCCTGATTTCGGATAACATGGAATTGAAATCCCGTTCACAGGTGGAAATGCTGCGTAAAGTGTTGGAAACACTGACATTTTTAAAAGACGGAAAGATCGCTTATATTGAGATTCCGCCGGAATTATATGATCATAATATTGAAACAGATGCTTTTATCTCATACCCCCGTTACGTGGAGGGGGTAGAAATCGCCTTGCTTTTTAAACAGGTAGAAGCAAACCTGACCCGTGTAAGCTTCCGTTCCAAAGAAATTGATGTGGCAAAGATTGCGTTATCCTTTGGCGGCGGCGGCCACAAGAAAGCTGCCGGCTGCAGTATTTATGCTCCGCTGAAAGAAGCTGAAAAAGCGGTTCTGGATGTTGTTGGGGAATTGTTTGTATGACGGACGGTATCGTAAACGTACTCAAGCCTCCCGGTATGACATCCCATGATGTAGTCGGCCGGATCCGCCGGATCTACGGAATTAAGAAGGCCGGCCATTCCGGTACGCTGGACCCGGACGCTGCGGGCGTATTGCCAGTCTTTATCGGCAATGCGACCCGTTTGCTGGAATATGCGGCGACAGACAGGAAGCATTACCGTGCGGAAGGGATTTTCGGCATTCGTACGGATACCGGTGACGACAGCGGAAACGTTCTGGAAACAAAACCCGCTCCGGTTTTTAATGCTGCGGAATTTGAATTGGTTTTACAACAGTTCCGGGGAAAGATTTTACAGGTTCCACCCATGTATTCCGCGTTGAAAGTCAATGGGAAAAAGCTGTATGAATACGCCAGAGAAGGTATTGTAATTGAACGTTCTGCCAGACCTGTAGAAATTTTCCGGTTGGATTGCATGAAACTGTATCCCCCGTATTTCAGCCTGGATATCGAATGTTCTAAAGGAACATATATCCGTACCTTGTTGGAAGATATTGCAGCAGCTCTTGGAACCTGTGCCTGTATGACTTTCTTACTCCGGACAAGAGCCGGAGATTTTTCTATTAAAAACTCCCATACATTGGACGAGATTGCCGGTAATCCGGACAGAGTACTGCTGCCTTTGGAAACCGCTGTCCGCAAAACCGGGAAACTATTTGTAAATGACCTGCAGGCTTTCCGTATCACCAACGGAGTCCGTACAACTGTAAAAGGTACAGCCTCAGGAACATACTCACTTTACCTTGCAGATGCATTTCTGGGAATGGTAACGGTAGAGGACGAAATTGTGAAGCCGGAAAAAATACTGGTCCATGTTAAACAACCGCCAGAGCCGGCCTGAAAGCAGATCTCACTGCCGTTTTGGAAACAATAGATTTCAGAAAACCTGTCAGCCTTGTGTTGCCTTGTTGAAGCATTTTACAATTATGGAAATCGTTAAACGTTTATATTTGGAAAAAACAGAAAAGGAATCCTTTCAAAAAACGCCCTGCGTGATTGCCATGGGAACCTTTGACGGTCTTCACAAAGGCCACCGCGACGTGATTGACGCCGCTGCAGCTTATGCCCGTAAAAACCAGCTGCGGCTTGCCGTTTTCACATTCAGCAATCATCCGTATGCTGCCATCCGGCCTTCGGCGATTCCCCAGGCGCTGATTTCCCCTGAAGAAAAGGTTAGGCTTTTGAAACGCTGGGGGGTCGATCTGCTGATCGATGTTCCCTTTAACCGGCAGTTGTCGCTTTTATCACCGGAAGATTTTTTACATAAACTGAAACAGTTCAATTTTACCTGCCTCGTCTGCGGAACGAATTTTTCCTACGGTTTCAGGGGTATGGGGAATACGGAAATGTTGGCGGAAACCGGTAAAGAAGATGGCTTCGATGTGATTGTAAGGCCGCTTCTCAAATATAAGAACAGAATCATCAGCAGCACACGGATACGCCGGGCTATTTCCGAAGGCAATCTTCGCGACGCGGAAAGCATGCTTGGCCGTTTCTGCAGTGTCCAGGGAATTGTGCACAAAGGTTTTCAGCGGGGAAGGACACTGGGCTTTCCTACCGCAAATCTGTATGTGAACCGGAACGGTTCCGCCCTGCCGCCTTCCGGCGTTTACGCTTTGCAGGTACGCGACGGTGAAAGGCTCTACAACGGAGTGGGAAACCTGGGCATGAATCCTACCTTTGACGACGTTGTGAGGGAAGTGTTGGAGGTTCATCTGTTTGGTTGCAATGAAGATTTGTACGGGCATATTCTGGAAACAGCGTTTTGCCGGTTCATCCGGAACGAGCGCAGGTTTTCATCAGTAGACGAACTAAAAGCACAACTGGAAAAAGACAAAGCGGACGCCCTTGCCTGGTTTGCCGCCCAGAACAATGAACAGTAAATAATTTTTAAAAAAAGATTTGCAATATATTAATTTCTGTGCTAGAATATCTCAGTATCCTAACCGGAACTACGCAGAGCGCTTCTCCAACGCCTTCCTGGTCCCGGCCGGACAATATATTTTTATGGAGGTTTGTTATTATGTTAACAACAGAAGAAAAACAGGCAATAATCAAAGAACATGCCCGTCACGAAGGCGACACCGGATCTCCGGAAGTACAGATTGCGGTTCTTACCACCCGTATTGCTGCTCTTACCGAACATCTGAAATCCAACAAGAAAGATCATCATTCCCGTCGCGGTCTGCTGAAAATGGTTGGTCAGCGTCGTGGCCTGCTGAACTATCTGCAGAAAAAAGACATCGAACGGTATCGCGCAATTATTGCCAAACTGAATATCCGTAAGTAATCTTTGCAAACAAAAGGCCCGCTTGAAAAAGCGGGTCTTTTTTTGCTTTTTTACAATGTACATTTGTGTTTTTTTGGAAATTTATGTATAATATAACAAGACATTTCGGAGGACGTATGGAAACTAACTGGGAAGGCAAAATCTGTTCGGTCAGGAAGCATAGCGCTGCGGATAATGCCGGCATCAGGGCAGGGGAATCCCTTTGTGCCGTCAATGGTATGCCTATGCGTGACATACTGGACGTAAGCTTTGCCGCCGCGGACTTTGAACCGGTTCTGTCTGTCCGGGGGGCAGACGGATCCATACGGGAAGTAAGCGTTCCGAAAGAACTCGACGAAGAACTCGGTCTTTCTTTTGAAAGCGCAGTGTTTGACAAGGTACGTATATGTCACAACCACTGTGTATTCTGCTTTGTTGACCGTATGATTCCCGGTCTCCGCAAAGGTCTGTATGTCAGGGACGATGATTACCGCCTTTCTTTTTTGTATGGTAATTTCGTCACGCTGACCAATTTGACAGAAGAGGATTTTGAGCGCATCATCCGAAATCATATGTCCCCCCTTTACGTATCCGTTCATGCGACAGACCCGCATGTCCGTCAGGCAATGATGAAGAACAGGCATTCCGGGAAGATTATGGAAAAACTGCAGCGTCTGTTCGCCGCCGGCATCCATATCCATGCGCAGATTGTCTGCTGCCCCGGCTGGAATGACGGCGCAGTCTTGGAAAAATCTTACCGTGATTTAGTGGCTTTATCGGATTATGTAGAGGATATGGCTATCGTCCCGGTAGGTATTACAAAACATAAAGATGGCTTGCCCGATTTACGTTTGTTTACCAGAGAGAGTGCAGAAGCTGTTGTTGAAACAGCAACCCGCTGGCAGGAAGAATGCCGCCGGCGTCTGGGACGTTCTTTCGTTTATCTGGGTGACGAGTTTTATATTCTGGCAGGCCGGAAGATGCCTCCCGTCGACTGGTATGACGGATTTCCCCAATTGGAGAACGGTATCGGCCTGACACAGAACTTTCTGTCCGAATGGGAAAAGGCAGTTCAGCGTCACAGGGATGGTCTGTACCCGGCGCATAAGAATTACGCCATACCTGTCGGTGTTTCCGCTGCAACTTTACTCCAACCGGTAATACAGGAATTTAATGCCCGTTATCACACAAACAACCGCATTGTTCCGGTTGTCAATGATTTCTTCGGTCATACCGTTAACGTGACAGGTTTATTGACGGGTACAGATATTCTGGCCCAGCTTCCCGAAGAAGCCCCTGTAATCCTGCCTGCGGTTGTACTGAACCAGGACAATCTGTTTCTGGACGATATGCCGCTGGATGAGTTTATACGCAGAAGGGGCAGGGATGTCAGAATTGCCAAAGGCGCGGCTGAATTATATAACCTGCTGCTGGAACAGCCGCTGTCTCATAAGGACACCGTTGCCAGAAATTCTGTTCCGGAGCGGAAAATGATTTCTGCCAAAAATAATACGGAATATGTGAAACAGTTTTCATAAGCGAGGCGTATTGGATATGGATAATTTCGGCATGCTGCATGTCTATACAGGAACCGGCAAAGGCAAAACTTCTGCCGCCCTGGGACTTGCGCTGCGGGCCATTGGCCACGGAGCCAGAGTCGTCATGATCTGTTTCATGAAAGGCGACGCTACCTACGGGGAAGCCCGGGCTTTTCATTACCTTCCCAACTTTACCCTGAAACAGATGGGTCGGGACAGTTTTGTAAACTTCCGCAACCCGGATCCCATTGACGTAAAAATGGCACAGGATGCCTGGGAAGAAGGAAAACTCGTTTTATTAAATCATGAAGCTGATGTTTTGATCCTTGACGAAATCAATCTGGCCATGGCTAAGAAACTGCTTGATACGAAAGAAGTTGTCTCGTTCCTGCATAATTACCGCAAAAATACAGAAGTTGTCTGCACCGGAAGGGAAGCGCCGGCGGAATTGATTGACGAAGCGGATCTGGTAACAGATATGCAGGAAGTAAAACATTATTTTACGCTAAAGAATATCACCATACGGGACGGTATAGACCATTAACCCGGTTATGCAGTTATAATTGTTTTTTATTAAAAATATCATTAGTTATATATTTGTGATTGATGTTGTTATAAACCTTTACAAGAAAGTATGAGGATCTTTGCACTATGTCAAAACCTATTGTTGCCATTGTCGGAAGGCCGAATGTGGGCAAGTCCACCCTGTTCAACGTACTGGCCAATGAACGAATTTCCATTGTAGAAGATATCCCCGGCGTGACCCGCGACCGTTTGTACGCTACCTCCGAGTGGCTTGACAGGGAGTTTGTTATTATCGATACCGGCGGTATCGAAATAGCCAACACTGACAAAATTGCCGTTTCCATACGGGAACAGGCACAAATCGCCATCCGCGAGGCTGATGTCATTTTGTTTGTTTGTGACGCCCGCACCGGTATTACAGACGAAGACGCAGAAGTCGCGAAATTATTGCGTAAATCCAAAAAGCCAATTATCCTCGCTGTAAATAAAGCGGATTCTTTTAAACAGGAAATGGAAATCTTTGAATTCTATAACCTGGGATTAGGCGAACCGATTCCTATTTCCGCGACAAACCACCTGGGGCTTGGCGATATGCTGGATTCCGTCATGGATAAAGTTCAGCAGACCGTGCCTCAGTTAAATGATGAAGACGAGGATGAAATCAAGGTCGCCCTGATCGGCAGACCTAATGTAGGAAAATCTTCCATCTTTAACGCGCTTGTGGGGGAAGAGCGCTCCATTGTCAGCGACCAGGCGGGCACTACCCGTGACGCAATTGATACCCCGGTTGTAAAAGACGGGCAGCGTTACCTGTTTATTGATACGGCCGGTATGCGCCGCAAAGGCAAAATTGAAGAACTGATTGAAAAGTACAGTATCGTCCGTTCCCTTCGCGCTGTTGACCGTTCCGATGTTGTTCTGATGGTCATCGACGCAGTGGACGGTGTCACCGAGCAGGATAAAAAAATTGTCGGCTACGCCCATGAAGCGGGCAAAGGTATCATCCTTGTTGTAAACAAATGGGATCTGTATAAAAAAGATACCGGTTCCACTCTGCGTTACACGGAAGAATTACGGAAAGAACTTGTCTTTCTTCAGTACGCTCCGGTTGTTTATGTTTCGGCAGTCACCATGCAGCGCATCCACCGGCTGCCGGAAGTCATCAAATATGTGGCGGAGCAGAACGCCATGCGCATCTCCACGTCTGTCATCAACCAGATTATCGAAGACGCCTGCGCCATCAACCCGCCGCCCACAGATAAAGGGCGCCAGTTAAAGATTTATTTTGTAACACAGGTTAAAATCAAACCGCCGACCTTTGTACTGTTCGTCAACAACCCGGAGATCATGCATTTCTCCTATCAGCGTTATCTGGAAAACAAACTGCGGGAAGCCTTTGGTTTTGAAGGTACCCCCATCCAGATGATCATTCGTGCGAAAAATGAAGAAGACCTGTAACCAATTAAGAGTAACAGGACGTCAGAGGTTATTTATTCCGGAAGAAAAGATTAAAGGAGTTCCTGCGCATGAATTATCTGTTAGCCGCCGGCGGTTTCCTGCTGGGGTATGTGTTTGGATCTATACCTTGCGGATTATGGCTGGTGCAGGCATTTCACGGCATTGATATCCGAAAATACGGAAGCGGTAATATCGGTACGACAAATGTCTTCCGCACGGTTGGACCGAAAACAGCTGGCGCTGTGTTGGCGGGGGATATGCTGAAAGGCATACTGGCTTTGTATATCATATCTAAGTTTTCTGCAGACCCGGTTATTGTGGCAGTGGCGGCGCTGGGTGCGCTACTGGGGCATAACTATTCGCTGTTTCTCGGTTTTAAAGGCGGAAAGGGTGTGGCAACCGGCCTGGGATTGTTTCTGTATATGCTTCCTTGGGGAGCGGCTGCCGGACTTGGTGTATGGATTATCATTGTTCTGATAACCCGTTATGTGTCCCTGGGTTCTGTAATTGCAGCAATTGTCGCCGCATCGGCCGGATGGTATCTTAACTATCCCGCGCCCTTTGCTGTATTCGGAACACTGGCGTGCCTGTTTGTCATAATCCGCCACAAGGATAATATCAGACGGTTATTAAATGGGACCGAAAGTAAAATCAAACCCGGTCATCTGAATGATAATAAATAGTTGGAGGAAGGAGTCAGGAACATGGGACGAACCAGGAATATCGATCTCAACGCAGCAGCAAGCAAACCAGGTTATGAAACAACATCTTTCTATCTTGTAAAAGAAGATATTTTACCGGAAGCTATTAAGAAGACCATCAAGGTGAAAGAGATCCTGAAACGTGGCGAAGCAAAAACCATTAACGAAGCGGTAGAACGGATGAATCTTAGCCGGAGCGCCTATTATAAATATAAGGATTATGTTTTCCCGTTTTATGAAGCCAGCAGGGACAAAATCATCACCCTTTCGTTGTTGTTGGAACATAAAGCCGGCGTGCTGTCCCGTGTCCTCAACCTGATTTCGACAGATTCCGGAAACATCATGACCATCAACCAGGGAATCCCCCTTCAGGGCGTGGCCAATACTACCATTTCTATTGAAACTAAGAATATGACCGTGGATCTGGAAGCATTATTGGATAAACTGCGCATGATCGACGGTGTAAAACGGTTGGAGGTTTTAGGACAGGTGTAAGGAGGTTGTCCTCAGTTTTTCTTTCCCGGCAAGTCTGATTCTTCACGCCGGATAATTTTAATCATTATTTTTTTTATAAAATATATTTGAGGGAGAAGGTATTAAAACATTATGAAGAAAACTGTTAAAATCGGCCTGTTAGGCTGCGGCACTGTCGGCGGCGGCGTGATCATCGTCCTGAACGAAAACAAAGATGACATTGCCAGAAAAGCAGGCTGTGCCGTTGAAGTGAAAACCGTTCTGGTCCGGGATAAATCCAAATTAAAACCGGAAATTGAGAAATACAACATTGGCTATACTGACAATCTGGACGATATTTTAAACGATCCGGAAATCGATATCGTAGTTGAACTGATCGGCCGTGTACATCCCGCCAAGGAATATATTGAAGCGGCGTTGCAGCACGGCAAACATGTGGTAACCGCCAACAAAGACGTGCTGGCAGAATACGGTAAGTCCCTGTTTGCGCTGGCTGCGGAAAAACATTTGGATTTCCAGTTTGAAGGCGCGGTAGGCGGCGGTATTCCCATCATCCGTCCGTTACGTTCCTGCCTGGCCGGCAATAAGATTTCCAGCGTTATGGGCATTGTGAATGGTACCACAAACTATATGCTGACCCGGATGACCGAAGCAGGCCTTTCCTACGAAAACGCTCTGAAGGAAGCCCAGGCAAAAGGTTATGCGGAATCCGATCCCACGGCGGACGTGGAAGGCATTGATGCCGCCCGCAAAATCACCGTATTGGCCTCTCTTGCCTTCAACACTGCGCTGACTCTGAAAGATGTGCACATAGAAGGCATCGACAATGTGGAAGCCTGTGATATCAGTTACGCCCGTGAACTGGGCTATGTAGTAAAACTGCTGGGCGTGGCCAAAAACGATCCGGAAAACGGAATCAGTGCCAACGTATATCCTGTCATGCTGCCGAAGAATCATCCGCTGGCCAGCGTGAATGACGTTTATAATGCAATCTATGTAAATGGCGACGCAGTAGGGGACGCCATGTTCATGGGCCGCGGCGCGGGCCGGCTTCCCACCGCCAGCGCAGTCTGCGGTGACATCATCGATACAGCCCGCAACATTTGCCATAACGCCTGCGGACGTGTCTCCGGGAATCTCTTTGTTGAAAAGAAAATGTGCCCGCCCGAAAAAGAAATGGAGCCCTGCTACTTCCGGCTGCTGGTAAACGACCGGCCCGGCGTACTTGCCGCTATCGCATCCACTCTTGCCGCCCAACAGATGAGCATCGCTTCCGTAATTCAGAAAGCCGTGGTGGAAAACGGTCTGGCCGAACTTATCATCATCACCTACAAAGTCAGCAGATTAAGTCTGGATTTGTCGTTGCGCACTCTGCAGGTATTGCCTGTCGTGAAAAAGGTTTGCAGCGTGTTGCGGGTAGAGGATCCTAACTTATAAAAAACTGTCTGGTTGGATTATTCAGGCCATTTCGTAAAAAATATTATTCCGCCTGACTACAGGTATGATTGGAGAATTATGAAAAAATCTGTTACCGTCCGGATACCGGCTACCTCTGCAAACTGCGGTCCCGGTTTCGACAGCCTCGGGCTGGCATTAACGCTATATAATGAATTCACCTTTACCGTCTCTGACGAGCAATACGGCTTTTACCTGAAAGTGGAGGGGGAAGGCAAAGACAGTTTTCACGCTTCCGGGCGTAATATGGCCTTTGCGTCGTTCCTGTCTCTCTGGAATAAATTAACAGACCACAAGCGTATCGGACTTGATGTAAAGATGAAAAACCAGGTTCCCAAAAGCCGCGGACTGGGAAGCAGTTCCACAGCTATCGTTGCCGGTGTAACAGCTGCCAGCATTTTGAGCGGTGCCAATCTGACCCAGGATGAAATTTTACAGGAAGCAAATAAGCTGGAAGGTCATCCGGACAATGTTGCGCCCGCCATCTACGGCGGTTTTACCATCAGTTTTCAGGAAAACGGTGTGGCTCATACCCTGCGCACCATTCCGAAAATGCCCCTGCAGTTTATCGCGGTAGTTCCAGACATGCAGCTTTCTACCCATCTGGCACGGGAAGCGATTCCCAAAGTTATCGACCATCCCGACGCAGTGTTCAACGCATCCCGTACCGCCTTACTGACTGCGGCTTTATTGGAGGACCGTCCGGAATTGCTGGAGTTTGCATTGGAAGACAAATTGCACCAGCCGTACCGTGCGAAACTGATTCCGGGGCTGCCTGAAGTGTTTGCTGCAGGAAAAGCAGCCGGAGCCTATCAATGCATCATCAGCGGATCCGGTTCTACGTTGTTGGCATACGCTTCGCCGGAAAAAGATGGGGACGCTATCGGCAAAGCCATGGTAGACGCCTTCGCTTCCTGCGGGCAGACAGCAGTCTATCATATTCTGCAACTGAATACTAAAGGCACCGAAATTTTACATACGGAACTATAAAATGTTTTTGTGAAGCTGATGCATTAATACTTTTTTCAAAACGGTCTTCTGTATAGAAACTGCTGATTTTTTAA
>JAEEGH010013914.1_pt1 | contig 17761 bp, 14 predicted proteins | sample 9134181 | NCBI WGS metagenome assembly JAEEGH01 (sample SAMN16246544, study PRJNA631951) | gut metagenome | biome: gut microbiome; feature: rumen; material: DP-attached | host: Bos | place: Iran: Karaj | collected 2018-10
TTCCGGGCTCGAGATCCGCGGCACCGCGGAGATCGCCGAAGGCGGTACCTACCGCTATGACCGAGGAATGATGAACAACTTTGCCAAGGTCACCGCCGAAGATGCAGCCGCCGGCACGGTGGTTCAGGCGGCAAAACTGTCTGTAACCTCAACCATCACCATCAAATTCAAGGCGGACTGATTCTTTCCGTCGTCAAAAAGGGACGGTTCTTTTCCTGATACGCTCAGGATCAAAGAACCGTCCCTTTTGTTTTATTTTGGCCATTTCAGCCGGTGGAGTTCCCCTGCAGTTTCCAAACCCGCGTAGCCGGTATGCCGCAGCGCCTCGTACAGGGCGACGGCAACCGCGTTCGACAGATTCAGCGAGCGCTCACGGTTCGCCATCGGAATGCGGACACAGAACTCCGGATGCTGTATCAGCAGTTCCTCCGGCAGACCGGCACTCTCCCTGCCGAACATCAGGAAGTCCCCGTCACGGTAGTCTCCATCGGCAATGGTCTTTCTGGCTTTGGTGGTCAGATACCAGATTCTGGCGCCCGGGTGCGCCGTACAGAAGGCGTCGAAGTTATCATACTCGTGCACATTCAGGCGTGGCCAGTAGTCCAGGCCGGCGCGGCGCACGCTCTTTTCATCGGTCAGAAAGCCCAGAGGGCGGATCAGGTGCAGGCCGGCTCCTGCGCAGAGGCAGGTGCGCCCGATGGCACCGGTATTGCCGGGCTGCTCCGGTTCGTGCAGAATAACATCGATGCTCACAGGAGTTTTTCCGCCCACTCGGCTTCCCGGAATCCGGTCAGCACAAAACCGTCGCCGATCACCAACGGGCGCTTGACCAGCATACCGTCAGTGGCAAGCAAAGCAAGCTGCTCGTCCTCACTCATCCCGGGCAGTTTTCCCGAGAGACCCAGTTCGCGGTACGGAATGCCGCTGGTATTGAAGAAGCGCTTCAACGTCAGACCACTCATGGCATAGTACCGGCGCAGTGCCGCCTCGTCGGGGTGCTCGGTCTTGATATCCAGAAGGGTATAAGAGATATTGTGTTCATCCAGCCATTTCAGGGCTTTCTGGCAGGTGCTGCACCTGCTGTAGCAGTAAACCGTAAGCATAGGATTGCCCCTTTCAAAAGATGTTTCCAATTTCACAGATTTTTCCGAATGCTGCCGGGAGACAGCGGATCAGATCCGAGGGCGTGATGCAGTATTCGCCGAGTTCACTACAGGCGAGATCGCCTGCAGTCCCATGGAGCCAGACGGCACTGCGGGCGGAGAACACAGGTTCAAAGCCCTGTGCCAGCAGCGCACAGAGAATACCGCAGAGCACATCGCCGGAACCTCCCTTCGCCAAGGCGGGATTACCGGTGGGATTCACGGTTATTTCGTGCCCGCGGCAGACCAGGGTCCCGTGCCCCTTCAGGATCAGGATTGCCTCCGGATACCGGGCCGCAAATTCAAGTGCCCCGGCAAGGCGCCCGGATGAGAGATCTCCGCCCAGACGGCTGAATTCGCCTTCGTGCGGCGTCAGGATCAGCGGTACACGGCAGGATGAAAGCAACTCCGGCCTCCGGCCGCAGATTGTGAGAGCGTCAGCGTCCAGAACCAAAGGGCATTCGGCATTTTGAAGTATGAACGCGACCGTGCCGGCGGCGCCTTCGCTGAGGCCGAGTCCGGGCCCGACGACGCAGGCATCCGCCCGTCGGAGAAGCGGGAGAATGTGCCTGAGCGCTGTTGCGGAAAATCCGCCGTCCTCAGACGCAGGAAGAGGCGTGACCACAGCGCCGTCACAGCGGGATGCGGCGATGGGATAGATGCTTTCGGGGACAGCAAGCTGCGTGAGTCCCGCACCGCTGCGCTCACAGGCATTTGCCGCCAGTACCGGCGCACCGGAAAAGCCCAAAGAGCCTGCGATAATCAGAGCGCGGCCGTAAGAATACTTATGGCTGCGTTTTTCACGCCGTGGAAGCAGAAAGTCCCGCTCCTCTGCGACGGAGAGGGAAACGGCTTCGTCTTCCGGCCCCGAAAGATCGGAAAACAACCGGGAATATTCTTCCGCAGAGATTCTTTTCATGTTTTTCTCCCCATGACGGATCGACAGAAAGCCTGCCGAAAGCTTTATATGATTTACTATATCCATTTCCGGGGATAAATCAAGAGGCCTTTTCTGCGGAACGGACTATGATCCTTGCATCTATCCCTGTTCTGTGATACATTCAGAATAGAGAATGCCGTTTGCCTGCCCACAGGGGAGCGGAAATGAAAAAAGACCTTTCATCAATTGAGACAGGAGGTTCCAACATGCTGGACTTCAGCAGAGTAAACGAGTGGATCCTGGCGGAAAGCAGCTTTGATCCGGACGCACAGGGCAAAGTAGAGGCAAATTTTTGCCTGGGAAACGGCTATCTCGGCCTCCGCTCGGCAACGGAGGAAAACTACCTGGGGCAGACACGCGATCTGCTGGTTGCGGGAACCTTTGACTGCTTCTCGCCTGAAGAAGTGACGGAGCTTCCCAACGCAGCCGATGTAACCAACATCGAACTGACCCTGAACGGCGAACGCTTTGACCTGACTTCAGGCCGAATCCTGAACTACAGCCGCGAACTGAACCTGAAAACAGGCTTGCTTACCCGTACGGTGAAATGGGAATCGCCGAAAGGTGCGGGATACTGCCTGCGCTTTGAACGCTTCGTATCCCTGAAGCGCCTGCACAGCATCGGCATGCGGATTACGGTCGTTCCGGAGGCGGACACGACGATCAGCTTCCGTTCCGGCATCGACGGCCGGATGACCAGCGACGGTTCACAGCATTTTACGGAAGGAGATACCCGTTTTTATGACAAAAAATATCTGCAGTATTCGCCCAAAACTGTCCAGTCCGGGATTCCCTTTGTTCACAGTGCCGTGCACCGCTTCTGGCTGGACGGGACGGAAACCGTTCCGCAGAGCGACATCAACATCGTACGCCGGAGGATGTACTCCAATTATACGCTTGCTGCCGGAGCCGGACAGAGCGTCGTCATGGAAAAGCTCTCGAATGTCTTCACCGGAAGGGATCGGGAACTGGCCGGCATGACGCTCCCGCAGATGCAGGAATACGCGCTGAAGGCGCTGCGCGAGGATGAAGACGCCGGCTTTCAGGTGTTGGCGGCGGAGTCCGCTGCCTGCTGGCAGGAAAAGGTCTGGGACCGGGTGCCGATCGTCATTGAAGGCCCTGATTTTGACCAGTTCGCCATCCGCTTCGCACAGTACCACATGCAGCTGATGGTGCCTGCCCACGACAACCGCATGAACATCGGTGCGAAAGGCCTGTCCGGCGAGGGCTATAAGGGGCATACCTTCTGGGACACGGAAATCTTCCTGCTGCCGTATTTCATTTTCACCATGCCCGAAATTGCCCGCAGCCTGGAGGAGTACCGCTATCTCTCACTGCCCGGCGCGCATGCCAAGGCAAAGCACAACGGGTATGATGGTGCTCAGTTCCCCTGGGAGTCGGCCTGGCTGGACGACGGAGAGGTGACCCCGGAGTATTTTGGAACAGATATCCTGACCGGGCTGCCCATCAAGGTCTGGAGCGGCCTCATTGAAATCCACATCACTGCCGACGTGGCCTTTGGTGCGTGGCAGTATTACATGTGCACCGGCGATCAGGACTTTATGGACCGCTTCGGGTACGAGCTGATCCTGGACTGCGCGAAGTTCTGGAACAGCCGTCTGGAGCCGGGTGCGGATGGAATGCTGCACATCAACAACGTGGTCGGACCGGATGAGTTCAAGGAGCATGTCGACGACAACGCGTTCACCAACTATATGGCCCGGTGGACGATGTGCAGGGCTGTCGAGTACGCAAAACTCCTGAAATCGGAAAAACCCGCACTGTATGCTGCACTGGACGCCAAACTTGGCCTGGAGGAACTGGTGCCGGAGTGGAAAGAGTGCATCGAAAAGATCTTCCTGACCAAGCCGAACCAGAACGGGGTGCTGCCGCAGGATGCGAGTTACCTGACGCTCAGGGAGGTCGACCTGAGCAAGTATAAACAGCAAAAGCATGTCGGCGGCATCTACAAGGACTATAACCAGGAACAGATCAACAAGATCCAGGTCTCCAAGCAGGCCGACGTCATGGTGCTGTTCTATCTGCTGGAGGAGCAGTTCAGCGAGGCGGTCAAGAAGGCAAGCTGGAGCTACTACGAGCCCCGAACTCTGCACGATTCCAGTCTGTCTCTCTCCACGCATTCTGTCCTGGCCTGCGATATCGGTGATGTCGAACTCGGGTACCAGATGTTCCGGAAAGCGTGCGGGATTGACCTGAGCAACGAGAACCCGCACTCTTCGGACGCAGGAATTCATGCGGCCTCCTGCGGCGGTCTCTGGCAGTGCGTGGTCTACGGCTTTGGCGGAGTGCGCATGCTCGGCGGAAAACTCCGCATCAGCCCGAAGCTGCCGGAGGCCTGGAGTGCACTGCGCTACACCATCCTCTGGCAGGGACAGAAGCTGAGCGTTATCGCAAAGCACGGAGCGCTTGAAATCCGCAATGAGACCAACACCGTGCCCGTCACGCTGGAGGTGCACGGAAAAGAGTACTCCTTTATCGACAACCTGACCGTATCATTTTAATATTATAACTAATGCCGTGAGCTACGGCAGAAAGAATCAAAAAACAGAAAAGAGAAGCCCGGGCGGCGGTACCGCGGTCCGGGCTTCTCTTTTTGGTGGGAGAAGTTGGATTTGAACCAACGCAGGCTTGTGCCAACGAATTTACAGTCCGCCCCTTTTGGCCGGGCTCAGGCATTCTCCCGTGATGGTTGCTCCTGCGGGAATTGAACCTGCATTAACGGCTTATCAGGCCGCTGTCCTTCCAACAGTTGCGAACTCTGTTTGTTTTTCAAAATCCCAGGGTTGCCCGGTCAATCGGTTGCCTTGAAGTTGTAGACCGGACGAATGCGTTCGATGATCTCGGCGGTAGGGACGATCTCGGAGACAATCTCATTCAGGGGCTTGTAGGCCATAGGAGACTCGTCCAGCGTGTCCTTCACGACACAGCTTGACCAGATCCCTTCCATCTCGGCGGCATATTCATCCATCGAGAGTTCCGCGAGCGCCTGCTTGCGGCTCATGAGCCGACCGGCCCCATGGGGGGCGGAACAGTTCCATTCCTCGTTGCCGCGACCCAGGCAAATCAGGCTGCCGTCACGCATGTTAATGGGAATCAGCAGCTTTTCGCCGGCTTCGGCGGAAACGGAGCCCTTGCGGAGGATCATCTTTTCCGTGTCGATGTAGTTGTGGATGGTCGTGAACTCCTCGACCTTCGTCAGGCCCAGGCCGCGCAGGATCACATCCGTCATGGCTTTGCGGTTGAGCACGGCGAAGCGTTGGGTGATGCGCATGTCATGGATGTAGTCGTCGAACAGCTTGCCTTCCACATAGGCTAGCTCCTTGGGGATGCTGATGGGGTGCTCGCGGCGCAGTCTCCTGACAGCAGTCTCAATCTCCTGGAAGCGTCCCGCAGCGCGGTACTCTGCAATCAGTTCGTCGATCTGATGACGCGCTCCGCCCCACATGGCAAAGCGGCCCTGTTCCTGGTAGAAGTCACAGACCTGCTTGCCCAGATGGCGGCTGCCGGAGTGAACAACCAGGTACAGGTCACCGTTTTCCCCGCGATCCACTTCAATGAAGTGGTTGCCTCCGCCGAGCGTACCGATGCTGCGGCAGGCACGGTCCAGGTTCACATACGGAGCGCAGCGAAGCTGGCCGAGGTCGATCTGTTCATTCAGTTCATGCGGCACGCTGCGGATTTCCATTCCGCAGGGGATCTCCCGGCGGATCAGAGCGTCCAGCGCGGCAAAATCAAGTTCGCGTTCGGCCAGCCGGACGGTTTCCATCCCACAGCCAATATCCACGCCCACCATGCCGGGTACGATCTTGTCGGTTACGGTCATGGTGGTGCCGATGGTGCAGCCCTTACCGGCATGGACGTCGGGCATGATGCGGATCTTGCTGGAGGCGAAGGCCGCCTGGTCGCATACCGCCCGGATCTGCGCGGCCGCAGCTTCTTCCAGATCGGGGGTGTAACAGATGGCAGTGTTAAATAATCCCTTGATTTCAATCATTGTAAGTCAATCCTTTCAGAAATGGGGAGGGCGGTGACAAAAACCGCTCTCCCCGTGCAAAACAGCGCAAGGCAAGACCCGAGTCCGATATAGGGCGTGATCAACACTTCTGTTGTCTGTTATGCCCTGATCGGCGCATAGCGCTCGGTGTCAATGACGCTGAGCATGAAGGTAAACGGGTCCAGACTGCCTTCCATCACCATGGAAAAGATACGGGGGCTGCAGCCGGAGACCAGCGCGACGCCCTGCTCGTTCATGGTGACGGGCTGCTGCTGGTTGCGGCTGGATACATTCCAGAATACCACATTCGGAAGCCGATAGCCAGCCTGCTGGAACAGCTTTGCGGCGTATTCAAAGTTCGTGAGGGAAGCGCCGGCCGCACAGGAATCAAACTCCATGTCGGAGATGATGTAGAGCGTGGAGGGCAGATCCTTCTGTGGAACGCGGTTTCTGACCGCAGCGTTCAGCACCAGCTCAAACACCTTCTGGATGTTCGTATTGGCGCACTCGTTGAAAGTCTCACAGTAGCGGGCCTTGTCCACGATGTCCCTGCCCTTGATCTCCACGAGACGCGGGTTCATGGAGAAGGTGATGAAATGGTTGCGGAATGCGCCGCGGTTGTGCTCGGCGAAGTAGATCGCCAGAGACTGCGCGACAGCCGCCGGCATGGGCTTGCCGCCCCAGTACATGGAGCCGGAGCCGTCCGCCACGACAAGCGCGTTCTCATCCTGCGTGTAGTCCGCGAGAGCACGCCAGGTTGCGTCCAGGGAAAGGCGCTCTGCATCATCGCAGTGATAGGCCTTCTCGATGATCTCGTAAGGGTACAAAGCACCGGTGTTGAGCTTTACCTCGCCCGTGCTAACACGCTGCATGAAAGCGCCGTAACGCTCGGCATCGTTGCGCAGGAAGGCCTTGCGGTACTTAAACATCGCCTTAGAAGGCTGCTTGGAGTAATCAAACGTGTAGTCCCTCTCGCGGAGGTTGTTCTCCAGAATGCGGATCTGTGCGCGAAGCTTGGTCAGGGTCTTGCGGTAATCCCGGTCGGAAAGGCCGAAAGCATTTGCAATCTGCTTTGCCGCACGGATGGTCTCATCATTGGATGCGTTGACAGAGGGCAGCCACTTGCCGAGAAGGGAGACGTCGCCGTCTGAGCTGAGTGCAGCAAGGTCGGCGTCGAACTGCTGCTTGAGCAGAGCGAGCGCCTCGGCGCGGCAGGGAGTGTCCAGCAGGACGAGAACGTCGTCCCAGCGGCCGTACTCCGCGACATAGGGCAGGTTGCGGACAACGGACTCCGGCTTGCTGACTGCGAGCCAGCGGAGCAGGATGCGGAACACACGACGCTCGCCGAGACCGCCGCGGACGTCACGGCCGTAGAAGAGGATCTTCATCGCCAGATCAGGATCCTCCGCATAGGCACGGAGAAAACGCGCGGTGATCTCCTGCTCACTTTCACGGCGCAGCGCACCGATGGTCGCGAAAAGGTCGAGGCAGTCCCTGCCGGTGCTGCGGTAGGTGACGGAGCCGTTTTCGGTATAGGTCTTGTTTGCTTCTCTCTTCAGGAATTCCAGCATGGGAAATACCTCCTTTACAAAATTTAGTATGCTGAATAAAACAAGGTGCAGACCTGCGCAGGGCAGGGTGGGGTTTCTAAGCCCCGGATCATTGGAAAGAATGAAGAACTATTTGCTGTATGCACCTTTCGGTTTTCAAGGCACCGTTGAAACGGGATTCGAACCCAAATGCGTATTTTCAGTACGCTGCTTAACCACAAAGCTTGCTTCTTTGTTGCTGTTGGTACCTTTCCCAAAGCACGCGTTTTTCCAGTACAATTAAGAGTTGTATGAATATGGATTGCTGTTCGTGCTTTTCACAAGCATAAAATATCACTCCGGAATGATGTTTTCATGGAAAAAAAGCTGCGAACTCTCCGTTTTCAAAGAAATTCGCAGCTTTTTGTTATACTTGCAGTTTAATTATGTGTCAGTGCGGCCTGTCTGGCAAGGCGTTCGCGGATCTGGGAGACGATACTCTCAGGCACAGTTACTTTCAGCACCGGGCCGAAGGAGAGGATGCGGATCAGAATTTCCGTCTCATCTCCCTGCCGGTACTTCAGCGTAATGCGGTAGCGCCGGTCGCCGATCCGTTCGGTCTCTTTCTCGAGATCAGAAAAGTGAAGCATAACGCGTTCCAGGGCGTTCCGGGCGTCGTACAATTCCATGACCAGTGTTTCCTCCCGCTCATGCGGAAGCACGTATTCGTCCTCGTCCCAGGAACCGAGCAGTTCCACCGAGTCCATGCGGGAGAGATTGACTGTCAGCGGCCTGCCCTTGAATCCCGTGATCAGGCGGAATTTGTCGTCCTTGGAAGAATACTCCATCCTGTACGGGATGCAGAAATAGTTCTGCCGGGTACCGCGGTGACCGTGAAACTGAATGCGCAACTTGCGCTTTTCGTGCATTGCCTGAAGGATCGTGCGGAAATGTTCGACATACTGCGGATCGGAAAAGTCATCTCCGTCGGAATACCGGTCAAAGTAGACGAACTTTTCCGGTGTGAAGAGCGGCTCCACATTCTCCAGGCCGTCCTCGGAAGGGCTGAACAGTTGAATGCGCGGGTCGAGCAGCAGCGCTTTCATCCACTGCTTTTCCAGCGTTGTAAGCGGAAGGTACGGACTGTGCTGCAGGGGAGTACTGAAGCCTTCCGTCAGCAGGGGCCAGCTCCCGTCCTTCAGCTTTGCAGGGATTGTAACCAGACTCTCGCCGAAGGCGTTCTCCAGCACGGTGCGGGTCAGCTTCTGTTCCGTCAGCCCGCCCTCGACAGCTTTGGCGAGGATGGCGGCAACGGCCTTGAAGTAGCTGCCGTAGATCTCGGAGAAGATCATACCTCCTCACCTCCTCCGTAGATTTCATTCATCCGCTGCATGTCGTCATAAAAACGTGAAACAGCGAAATGGTTATCGCTCTCAAAGGAAATGATGCGCCCGATGAAACTGCGGACCCAGGTCAGCATTTCGCCGGCGTCGTACACATCCGCGACAAAACGATAAGTATGCTCATCGACGGTTTCGATCCGACCATGGCGTTTTTCCCGTTCCAGACGATCCAGAATGTATCCCTCACCGTCTTCAACACGAAGGGTAAGTTCCACGTGGTCGCTCCTGTAGTCGCTTCCGGTTGAAACGCCCCAGAGGTTCTCATCGAACTTTCCGATGAAACTTTCATATTTCTCATGCTGTTTTTCCACCGGGCCCGCTTTGATGGAGCGGATGGTATCGAGGCGGAAAAACATCGGCCGATGGAATCTGTAATGATAGGCCAGCAAGTATTCCCGCCCGGTTTGCGTGCTGATGTAAAAACGCAGGGGATAAACCCTGTGCTCGACCTCGGCGTCTCTGCGGACATTGAAGTTGGTGATATCGACGCATCGCTTTTCCTTCATGGCACAGAGCGCTTCATAAAGGATCTGCGTGTCCAGCGTGTGCAGCAGATAGTGGTGCTTGTACCTGAAGTGTTCCGGTGCCTCGTCTTGCCGGTCAAGCAGATAAGAGCCGACCACGCCGAGCGGCGCCTCTTCGGAGAAAAAGGCAGCCGCGTCCTCCCAGGCGGAGAGGTCGACCCCGTCTTCCGCAAGACGGTAATACAGCAGACGGCCGTGCTTCTCGTCCTGCAGAACACCGAATTCCGCATACTCCTTCAGCTTTTTCCGCACGGTGGATTCGTCTATTTCAAAGGGGATGTCCGTGTGGGAGAGGAGTTCCGCCACACCGTCGGCAATCTCGCCCACGCTGCGCGCAGTTCCGCCGGCAAGGAGGTCCAAAATGCAGAAATGCAGCACGATGTCCTTGTCGGTGAAGCTCTTCGCCTTCCAGGCATTGTGCAGGGGATTGAAGGTCACGCTGCGGTTATCCACGGAGATGAAGACGTTTTTGCCTTCGGACGTGCGCCGGAAGGCCATGTAGCCGCCCAGCCAGCTCTCGATACGGCGGCGCTCGTCGTCGTAGCTGCGCGCGCTCTTTTTCGTATACTCTTCGCGGCTCTTGAAGCCGTAAACATAGAACTCGCGCATATAGCTGCGGATCTTTTCAAAACTCTTGATCAGTTCGCTGTAGGCCATGTCTTCACCTCCTTCCTGGTTTGGCAGGCGTGCCGGTCAGAACGCTTTTCTGTATCATACCCCGGCTTCGGAGGCATGTCAAATAATAAGCGCCCTGATTGCTCAGGGCGCCGCGAATCATGTTTTGAATTTATCCTTCGATCAGGATGGTCTTCTTCTCGGGCAGCTTGATGGTTTCCTCTTTCGGGAATTCCAGTCTCAGGACGCCATCCTCAAATTTGGCCGTCACATTCTCTTCGGTGACATGATCACCGACATAGAAGCTTCTGGTCATCGAACCGGAATACCGCTCCTGATGAACGATCTTGCCTTTTTTGTCCTTCTCTTCCTCTTCAAGCCCTTTGCTGGCTGTGATGGTAAGGTAGCCGTTCTGCAGCTGCAGATCCAGCTGGTCCTTCTTGAAGCCCGGAAGGTCAACCGCCAACTCATAGTGGTCGCCGTGATCCTTCAGGTCGGTCTTCATCACGCGGGCTGCGTGTTTGCCGTAGAGCTTCTGATCCACACCGGATTCAAAGCCTCTGAACGGAAAGTCGAACCAGTCATCAAACAAACTCTCTCCAAAAATACTCGGTAACATCATTCATGCCTCCTTTTGCATTCATACCTTTTGTTACCTGAGCAAGGGGAAGGAGGTCATTCATTCGATCTCTATTTCCTTTGTTCGAGCATATTATAGCACTGTTTTTAGCACTGTCAAGGAGAGAGTGCTAATTTCTGTGAACAAACCATGAACAAGAATTGCATGATTTTGTGAATTCGAAAGACTTGGGTTTTTTGATCCGGAGGGTGGAGAAGGCGGAAAAGGAATTGCCAATTACCCCGGCAGGCGGTATAATTCCGCCATCGAAGAAACTCCAAAACACTTTTTTAAGAGGTAGAACCCATGTCTGAAAGAAAGATAATCAAGTTTCTTGGCATTGTTCTCGCGCTGGCGATGCTGCTCAGCGCGTGTTCCCTGCCGGGAAAAGCGAAGCCAGCGCCTGCTGCGAATCCTCCAGCTGTCACTGAAACGGATACCAAGGCGGAAACAGCAGAGAAGACTGCTGATACCGAAGCATCGGAAGAAGCTGCGGAAGCGACGGGAGAAGATGTAAGTGAAACGGCAGGGGAGCCTGCAGAGGAAACTACCAGTGCGGAAGCAGTCCCTTCGGTGGAGGCTAGCGTCGCCCAAATCAAGGACTCCGGCAACATCATCCTCGCTATCGGGCCGGATGCGATGCGGGGGCTGGGGTACGAGCCTGCGGACGTCATCCTGGTGAAGATCGGAACTGCCGAACTGGAGATGCCGATCGGAACAAACTATTCGGACGTAGATACCGGGGAGCCGGTCTGCCTTTTTAAGACCAGTTCCAGCGGAGTCGACCAGGTTGTGCTGGCGGTCAATATCGGGAATATGGCTTCGCTGATGGGCATTGCCGGCGAGCCGATTGACTCTCTGACGGTTTCGGTTTCCATGGCGGAGAAGCAGGGCTACGCGGCAGGATACGCGATACACCAGCTCGGCGCCCAGAGAAGCAAAGACCGCGCCGATTACCCGGACCTGAGCGATGCCGAGTATGCTAATTTCCGCGCGGTGGAAACAACGGGCTTCGGCATGGGTACGCTGTACCGTTCCTCATCGCCGGTGGACCCTGCGCTGAACCGGAACAGGGAAGCGGACGCGGCCATGCAGCTGGCGCTGGTACGCACGGTGATAAACCTGGCGAACAGCGAAGAAACCATGAAAGGCTTTGCCGACTATAATCTGACGTATTATTCGCAGTGCAGCGTCCTGGCCCTGAACATGGGGATGGATTTCTTTACGGCAGAGTTCGAAACAAAGCTTGCCGACGGTTTCCGCTGGCTGGCCGCCCACGAAGGACCCTATCTGATCCACTGCAAGGAGGGGAAGGACCGCACCGGGTTCATCGCTGCGGTGCTGGAGTGCCTGATGGGCGCGGACGCCGATGAGATTGTGGCAGATTATATGCTGACCTACCGCAACTTTTACGGGATCGGTCCGGACTCCCCGCAGTATGCGGAGATCTCAGCCGGCAACATTGAAGCCAGTTTGTCCAAAGCCTTCGGCGTCGGATCCATCCGGGATGAAAACGCAGATCTGCAGGCGTGCGCAGAAGCCTATCTGGAACGCATCGGAATGACGCGGGACGAGATCACCTTGCTGAGGGAAAAACTGGCCGAAGACTATGCCGGCCTGAATGCCGCCGCCTGAGAACAACCACAGAAAAACGCCCGGGATTGTCCCGGGCGTTTTTTGCCGGTATTCGTGTTTATCAGTGGGAGGATCAGACGCTTTCAAAATCTTTGACAATCTTCGCATCGGGAGCGGGGGTAATGAGGGAGACGACGACGATGAAGATGCAGGAAACGATGAAGGCGGGCAGCAGTTCATAAATGTTCCATGCGCCGCCGAGAGGGCGCACCAGATACTTCCAGAGGAAGATCGTCGCACCGCCGGCGATCATGCCTGCGATCGCGCCATACTTGTTGCAGCGCTTCCAGAACAGGGCGAGGAGCATCAGCGGGCCGAATGCAGCGCCGAAGCCCGCCCAGGCGAAGGACACGATGCCGAAGACGGAACTGTTTGGGTCACGCGCGAAGAAGACGGCGATGACAGCGATAACCAGCACTGCGACGCGGGCGATGGCGATCTCCTTCTTGTGGCTGAGTTCCTTGTGGAACACGCCCTTGATAATGTTGTGGGACACGCCGGATGCTGCCGCGAGGAGCTGGGCGTCGGAGGTGGACATGGTCGATGACAGGATACCCGCGAGTACAACGCCGGCCAGGAGAGCGGGCAGCACGCCGTAGGTGCTCATCAGTGCAGAAATGCGGACCAGGATGGCCTCTGCTGCGGAGTTGCTCTCGAAGGGGGCAATCACACCCTTGCTGCTCATGGCAAAACCAACCAGACCGATGATGATGGCGACGCTCATGGAAATGACCACCCAGATCGAACCGATACGGCGGGAGATTTTCAGCTTTTCGGCGTCTTTAATCGCCATGAAGTGGTTCAGAATGTGGGGCATGCCAAAGTAGCCGAGACCCCAGGCCATTGTGGAAACGATGGAGATGAAACCGTACTTGCCGGGGGTGCTGCTCTGAATCGTGGTGTTCGCGAACAGGCTCAGGTAGCCGGGAACGGACCTGGCATTCTCGACCACGGCGCCCCAGCCGCCCGCGGAGCGGATGCCGAACACAAGGATTACAAAGAGAGCGATGGTCATGACGATGGACTGGATCAGGCTGGTGATCGAGGCCGCGAGGAAGCCACCCATCGCGCAGTAGCCGACGATGACAGCCGCGGAGATCATCATGGCGGCCATGTAGCTCATGTTGGGAAAGAGATTTGTGAAGAGCTTGCCGCATGCAGCAAAGCCCGAGGCGGTGTACGGCACAAAGAAGATGATGACGACGAGCGCCGCGATGCCCTCGATCAGGCCGCTGCTGTCGCCAAAGCGGTGGGAAAAGAAGTCCGGAATCGTGATTGCGCCGAGCTTCTGGGAGTAACCGCGCAGCCGTTTCGCCACGATCAGCCAGTTCAGGTAGGTGCCGAGGGCCAGACCGATGACGGTCCAGCTAGCATCTGCCAGGCCGCAGAAGTATGCCAGACCAGGTACGCCCATCAGCAGCCAGCTCGACATGTCGGAAGCCTCGGTGCTCATGGCGATGACGATGGGGCCGAGCCTTCTGCCGCCGAGATAGAAGTCGCTGGAGGTCTTGTTGCGCCTGGAATAGGCAAAGCCGATCGCCAGCATGCCGATGAGATACACAACAATCGCGGTCAGAATCAATCCGGTGGAAGTGGTCATGGTAAAAAATCCTTTCAAAACGTGGGATGAAAGGATTATACGGCAACCGGGACAATCTTCAAGGGTGTTTTTTGATGAAATCCCTTGATTATTCCCCAATCCGGCTTATAATAGAAACAATTATAATAAAACTTATGATTTCATGAAATATTTTCATTTAAGGAGGTTGAAGGATGGCGCTGGACAGATATGCGACGCTCATGACCGTGGTGGAGACAGGCAGTCTCACCAGGGCGGCGGAGCAGCTCGGCTGCACGCAGTCTGCTGTCAGCCACTGCCTTGACACGCTTGAGAGCGAACTCGGTTTTACAATTCTCCGCCGCAGCCGTGCCGGCGTTATGCTCACCGACGAGGGCGAGCGCCTGCTGCCCGCGGTGCGCAGCTTTCTGGGCGCGGCAGAACAGCTCCGGCAGACGGCGTCTTCCATCCGCGGACTGGAGTCGGGCACGGTGCGCATCGGTGCCTTCACTTCCGTTGCCGTCCACTGGCTTCCCCCGATCCTCAAAGAGTTCCAGCGCGACTACCCGCGCGTGGATTTTCGTCTTCTCAACGGCGACTATCACGACGTGGAGCAGTGGCTGGCGAACGGGAGTGTGGATGTTGGCTTTGTGGCGCTGCCGTCCCCGGTGAACTGCGAGTTCATCCCCCTGATGGAGGACAGGCTGCTCGCAATTCTTCCGCTTCACAGCCGCTTTGAACACTACCCGAAGTTCCCCCTTGTCGAATGCGAAACCGAGCCTTTTATCAGCCTGCTCAAAAGCTCCGACCACGATGCAAGAAGGGCCCTGGAAGCCGCTGGTGTCAATCCAAACGTGCGCTTTTACACCAAGGACGACTACGCCGTCATCGCCATGGTGGAGCAGGGCCTCGGGATGAGCATCATGCCGGAGCTGCTGCTGAAGGGGCGGCAGTACGACCTGCAGATCCTGCCGCTGGTTCCCGAGGCCAAACGGACGATCGGCCTCGGAATTGCCGCCGGGAGCAAAGCAGGGCCAGCCACCCGGCGCTTTGCCGACTATGTGGTGAGATATGTGAGCTCCCAGAACAGAAACACGGAAACCCGCCCGGAGGACACTCGCTATGTTTGAGGAATATGTCTACAAACCGGGGCAATCGCTGCTGTGGAAGCGGCCGGCATGAAGCCGACCCGACATTTACTCGTAGCGGCAGATGTCCAGGACGGCTGTCCGCTTGAAGAATCCAAAAAGATGAAACGCCTGCAGGAAAACCCTGCAGGCGTGTTTTGTTCATTGCTGGATATTGAGAGCTGCTTCCGTGGGTGTAGTATCAGCACGGTCGGCTTTTACAGCCAACTGACCCCGCCGGTCCGGATGTCGTACACAGCACCGGAGATTACCGCGCTGCCGACTTCCGGGTGGTCTGCAAACTCCCTGCGGAGTCTCTGCACCGCATGCTCTACATTGAGGCAGGAGGCTATATATGGATCACGCTCCTTGCCGACCGCTTCCAGAATGTCGTCCGTAATGTATTTGATGAATCCGTCCCCGCCGCCGTGAAGGGCTGCCGAAACAGCGCCGCAGCCCGTGTGCCCGAGCACGATGATCTGGCGGCAGTCCAGGTGGCCGGCGGCATATTCAATGCTCCCCAGCTGATGCCTGTCCAGCACGTTTCCCGCGACCCGGATCACGAACAGATCGCCGAGGCCGGCGTCAAAGATCTGCTCCGGGATGACCCGGGAGTCGGAACAGCAGACGACAATCGCATACGGGTGCTGGCCATTCTCGGCGGTATCCCGTCTGCGGTTTTCATCGGAGTTCCTCCGGTACCTCTCATTGCCTTCCACCAGTAGTTCGAGGATTTCCTTCTGCATGCCGGAACCAGTACCCATGTTTTCCACCCTTTCTGCCGCTGCGGATTATTCCTGAGTACTCTCTGCCCATTATCATCCTTACTGTAACACAGTTTCGGAGACCATGCAAGAATGGCCTTTCCGGTTTCTGCGGATTATGATATAATGATATAATACCGCCGGCAGGAGCAACTCAGGAGACTGCCTGCCCCTGACGGAAATGAAAGAAAGGTGAGGAGACAAGGATGAAATCATCCCTGCAGAACATTCTGGACACCCGCGGCATCATGGTGATCGACGGCTCGATGTCCACGGCGCTGGAGAACATGGGCCTGGATCTCAACCACCGGCTCTGGACGGCAAGAGCGCTTGCCGAAAACCCTGAACAGGTCAAGCAGGTTCATATCAATTATTTCCGCGCCGGCGCAGACTGCGGGATCACCTGCAGCTACCAGGCTTCCATTCCCGGCCTGACGGGCTGTGGTTATACGGAGGCAGAGGCCGAAGTCCTGATCCGCCGTTCGGTCGAGCTGTTCCTGGAGGCGCGCGACGAGTGGTGGGAGAAGGAAGGACGCGATGCCGGCAGGGTCTGGCCGCTCTGCCTTGCCGGGATGGGTCCCTACGGAGCCTATCTCGCAGACGGATCGGAATACACGGGCGCTTATCAGGTCAGCGATGAGGAACTGTTTGAGTTCCACACCCGCAGGGCGCGGCTGCTTTGGGAAGCCGGTGCCGACATTCTGCTGTTTGAAACCCAGCCTTCCCTGCACGAAGCCCTGCTCGAGGCCAGGATCGCCGAAGAAATGAGCGCCGATTACTGGGTCAGCTTTTCCTGCCGGGACGGGGAGCACAACGGAAAGGGAGAGCCGGTCACGGAGTGTGCTTCGACCCTGTCACAGGGGCATCCGCATCTGAAGATGATCGGCGTGAACTGTACGAAGCCGGAATACATCGAATCGCTGATTTACAAGTTCAGAAGTGCGACAGAGCTTCCTGTTGCGGTCTATCCCAACAGCGGTGAAGTGTATGATCCCGTCACCAAAACCTGGACGCATTCCGGCGGAAATCTGGAGTTCGGCGACTATGCGCTGCGCTATATGGCAGCCGGGGCAAGCGCCGTTGGCGGCTGCTGCACCACAACCGAAAAACATGTCCGTCAGGTCGTTGAAGCACGGGAAAAATATCTTGCGATGAACCGGCCGCCCCTTGTGCCGAGGAAGGAAGCATGAAGGAATACTACAGCATCGGCGAGACAGCGAAGCTGCTTGGCGTATCGACCCAGACGCTGCGGTATTACGACCGTGAGGGCATTCTCCGGCCGGAAACCATCAACGAAGAGACGGGTTACCGCTACTATTCCTACATGCAGTTTCACAAAATCGACCGCATCAAGTACCTGCAGAGCTTCGGCCTCTCGCTTGAGGAAATTGGCGCCATCATTCAGGACGGAACCATCAGACTGCTGATGCCTGCGCTTTCCGCCCGGAAAGAAGCCCTTCTTGAGCACATCAACCAGACGGTCGAGCAGATCAAGGATATCGACTGGTACATCAACTATTTCACCTACACCGGCCTGAGCGATGACAGTTCTGCGTTTTACCGCATCCACTTGCCGGAGCGCTATGTGCTGGAAGTGCCCTGCGACCCGGAAGAGCCGCTCGGCGACATGGAGATCCGCCTGGCCGAAAAGAAGGGGAGATTGCCTTACAGCGAGCTGCCCTACCGCCGCCAGTATGGTTACCGCATCCGCATGGAAGACCTGCTCCGGAAGAAGTTCCGGCCGAGCAGCTATTATATTTTCACAAAATCCCGCCCGGATCATGTCTGCCGGGATATTCAGGTGATTCCGGAGGGTGATTTTGTCTGCTTCCGTACGCCCATCCTGAAGGAATGCTGGGACGCGGACGGCCTCATGGCTTATTTCACCGG
>JAEEGH010013916.1_pt1 | contig 17760 bp, 16 predicted proteins | sample 9134181 | NCBI WGS metagenome assembly JAEEGH01 (sample SAMN16246544, study PRJNA631951) | gut metagenome | biome: gut microbiome; feature: rumen; material: DP-attached | host: Bos | place: Iran: Karaj | collected 2018-10
AACACATTATTCTGAGGCCCTGGCCTATCTGCGCGACTACTGTCTGCACCATGGTCGGGCTATGCACTTCTCGCATGGCGACATCTTTGAGACCGAAGGAACCGCTGCCCGCTTGTTTGGTTACATTGAGAGCGGAAGTTTCCATTACCTTGTCCGAAATTACGAAGGTGGCGAGAGTACTGTCGAGACCGTCGCTGCGGGCGACCTTGTGGGCTGCTATCCCTACTGTCTCGACGGCGATGCTGCTCCTGTCACCATCCGTGCCGACAAGCCCAGCACCGTCTATGTCGTCGATGGTCAGCAGCTCAACCAGCATTTCCTTCAGAGCAAGAAGGCCGCCCAGGTGGTGCTGCAGTTCCTGAATTACCGCTTCGCCCAGCTCCATCAGCACCGTCGCCAGTATTATTTCACCCATCAGTCCGAGGACGAATAAACAAGTCCAAAAAGATTTTTAACATTTATTATGGGTGAAGATTTGGGGCGTTTTGCGTTAAACGGGCAGAAACCCCAAACAACGGACATGATGGAAACAGACGTTATGACAGGACAAGAGTTCAAGCAGATGGTTGAACGGATGCGCCCCCGGCTGATGCAGATGGGACGCGAGTTCTTCGGTTCGGACACCGAGGCCGAGGAGGTGGTGCAGGAGACGTGGCTCCGGGCATGGAACGTGCGCGACCGGGTGGAGCTCACCGAGGCCTACATCCTGCGCATCGCCCGCAACTGCTGCGTCTCGATGTGGCGCGGACAGCGTGCGGAGGTGGAACTGGCCGACGAGTCGGGTGCCGCCGTCACCGAAGTCACGCCGCAGGAAGAGTTGGAAGAGCGCGAAAACTCCGAGTGGCTCGCGTCCCGCCTCCAGCGTCTGCCCAAGGCCGAGCGCGAGGTGTGGCAGCTCTTCTACGACGAGGGGCTGACGGTCGAGGAGATTGCCGAGGCACGCAATATCTCCGTGGCCACCGTCCGCAACACCATCTCCAGCGTCCGCAACACCCTGCGCACCGCCTTGCGCCGCCGTTTCTTCACGCCTCGTCAACTCATGTCCATCATTATATTCACCCTTGCCCTTGGTCTTGCCGTGGCTTCCGCTCTCAATCCGAATGGTGTCGTGCGCGGAGCTATAGAGCACGTATTAGGAATACCCGAAGACACTACTATATATAATGTAGTAGAGGTCATGCCGTCCTATCCGGGTGATATGACAGAATGTTATATGTTCGTAGCACGTCAGTTGCATTATCCTGAGGAAGCCGAAGAGAAAGGCATTGAAGGACGTGTGCTGATTCGCTTCGTGGTAGAGAAGGACGGCCGCCTTACCAACTTCGAGGTAATTGAGTCGCCCGACCCGCTACTGTCTAATGAAGCACTTCGTGTATTGAAGCAGATGCCCAAATGGATTCCTGCCAAGAACAAGGGTAAGGACGTGCGCTGTAGATACAGTATGCCCATCTTGTTCCGATTGAACTAAGGCAATTTCATAAAGTAAAGTTAGTAAATACAAAACGAGTAGTAAAAGACCAATTGGCACACCCTCCGCTTCGTCGGGAGATGCGGCGGAGTTTTTCAGTAACCTCATAACACCCATAATAAATATGTATAGGAAACTCATCACAACCATCCTCGCCCTCGTGGCATTGACGGCCCACGCCCAGAAGACCGTCATCGAGGGCACCGTGCTCGACGCGCAGGGCAAGACCGTGGACGCTTACGTCACCGTGGCCCCGAAGGGTACGGGCAATATCCTGGGCTTTGCCGACACCGACAGTAAAGGACACTACAAGCTGGAGTTCACCACACAGGCCGACTCCGTGACCGTCACCGCCTCGGGCCTCGCCATCGGCAATCAAGTGAAAATCGTAGCAAACCGCTCGCAGCGGGTCGATTTCCGCGTGAAGGAGAAGACCGTGCAGCTGAAGGAGGTCAGCGTCCGTGCGCAGAAGATTCGGCAGAACGGCGACACGCTGAACTACCTCGTCGGCGCCTACCAGCAGCAGGGCGACCGTGTCATCGGCGACGTGCTGAAGCGTATGCCCGGCATCGAGGTGGCTGACAACGGCGGCATCAAGTACAACGGCAAAAGCATCAAGAAATTCTACGTCGAGGAGATGGACTTGCTGCAAGGCCGTTACGGACTCGCCACCAACAACATCAACGCCTCCGACGTGGCCACCGTGCAGGTCTTGGAGAACCACCAGCCCGTGAAGATGCTTCAAGGCAAGGAACTCACAGACGACGTGGCCATCAACCTGAAGCTGAAGGACTCGGCCAAGGGAACGGTCGCCGTCAACACCATGCTGGGCGGTGGCATCCAGTGGGCTGGCGGCTGGCACATCGGTAGCCGACCGTTGGACGACGGCCAGACCGTTATCGGCCAAAACCCGCTTTGGACTGCCGAGGTCGTGGGCATGTACTTCGCCAAGCGCCGCCAGAACATGACGCTGTATAAAGGCAACAACACGGGCGACGACGTGTCGAAGGAACTCACGCAGCACTACTCCAGCATCAACAGCGTCAGCCTCTATCCCTTCTGCCCCACGGGCACCGTCATGCCCAGCGGCTCCGGCCTGCCGCAGAAGCGCACCTTCGACAACCACAGCCACATCCTGACCATGAACCATCTGGAGAAGCCCAACAAGGACACCGAACTGGGCCTGAACATTGCCTACCACAACGACCGCATCCGCCGCGAGGGCAACAGCGTGGGCGACCGCTTCCTGAGCGACGACAGCCGCCTGCTCACCTCCGAGACCATGACCAGCGAGACGAAGGTGAACAACCTCAACGTCCAGGCCCGCTACAACTGGAACGCCACAAACGGTTTCATTGCCAACGTGCTGAAGTTCGACACCAACTGGAACAGCGACCGCGTGGACGGACAGCTCTCTTCCGAGCGCACAGGCACTGCCCCCATGAATTACGGCAACAACCGCGTCCGCCAGCACTTCGACCGCCCGCAACTCTCCGTCTCCAACACCTTCAACACCATCCGCAACATCGGCAAGAACACCTTCGACCTCCACTTCTCCGCTGGCTACTCCCATCGTCCCAACACCCTCACCGTGGGCATCGACTCCCTGCTGCAAGGCACTCAGACTGCCTACTCGCAGGACGTGAACTCCCACCACATCGCGGGCCGCTTCAACACCAGCTACGGCATCCGCGTGGCCGACGTGTTCAAGTTCAGCTACGGCATCAGCGCCTCGGCCAACCTCCACGGCATCGTCACCGACCTCGACGGTTTCACGCCCCCTGCCGAGCATAACCAACTCAATAACGACCTGTGGTACAACACCTATTCCTTGGCCTTCTACCAAAGCTACAAGTACGAGACCCGCAATCTCACTGCAACCCTCGGCCTGCCGCTCACGCTTTACGCCCAGACACTTGACGACCGTATCCGCCAGGAAAAGCACGGCTACACCCACCTGCTCTTCTTCCCCTCGTTTGATGCGAATTGGGACATCACCCGCGACCTGTTTGCCACGGTTGGAGCCAGCTACTCGAAGACCGTGGGCGACCCGGGCGGCATCTACAGCGGCTACATCATGTCGAACTACCGTGCCTTCCAGCGCAGCTACGTCGAACAACTGTCTGAGACCAAGAACTACGGCGCCAACGTCGGCCTGCGCTACCGCAGTGCCATCCGCGCCCTCTTCGCCAACATCGGTTTCAACTACCGCCGCACCCACGACAACCAGATCTACGGCTACAACTACGAGGGAGCCACCAGCGTCGTTCAGGCTGTCAACCAGCCCACCACCGCCAGCAACTACAGCGTCAGCGGCGAGGCCAGCAAGGGCTTCGACTTCCTCCGCTCCACCATCCGCGTCTTCGGCAGCTACAGCCTCTCCGAGAGCGAGCGTCTCATCAGCCAGAGCCTCTACCAGTACCACGCCCAGGGACTCAGCTTCGGCGGCAGTCTCTCGTTCAGCCCCTTCGAGTGGATTGGCATCGTCTATAGCAGCGGCTTCAGCCAGAGCCGCAGTTACACCGAGGGTCGCCGTGAACAGGCGACCACCGTGCGCAGCAACACCCAGCGCCTGTCCATGAGCGTCTATCCCACCAAGACTCTCACCCTGACCCTCGCCGCCGAGGATAACTACAACAACCTGACCGACAAGAACCGCCATGCCTGGTTCGGCGATGCCACCGCCAAGCTCAAGCTGAAGCACATCGACCTGGAGCTGCAACTCAACAACCTCTTCGACCAGCGGCAGTACACCCGCGTCAACTACAGCGGCCTCGACATCTACACCAACACCTCGCAACTGCGGCCACGCAACATCATCGCAACCGTCAGGTTCAAACTTCTATAATATATATAATGTATAACCCTCAAAACAAACAAATCAACGTTATGAAGAAAAACATTCTCATCGCCATCGCCGCAGCCATGCTGACGGCTGGCACCACCGTCTGCCATGCGCAGACCACGCAGAAGCAGCAGACAGAACAGCAGCAGGAGCCTGTCTATGAGCAGGACAAGGTTGACAAACAGGCCGAGTTCGCGGGCGGCATGATGAAGCAGATGGAGTTTATGATGAAAAACCTGAAATACCCGAAGGAGGCCGAGAAGGCCAAGGCCAGCGGCACGGTGCGCGTCCACTTCATCGTGGAGAAGGACGGCATGCTGACCGATGTCAAAGTCCCCGACAGCGTACACCCCGCACTCGATGCCGAGGGCATCCGCCTCGTCAAAGCCATGCCGAAGTGGACTCCCGCCAAAATAAAAGGCAAGCCCGTCCGCTCAAAGATGGTGCTCCCCGTACAGTTCAGATTGAAGTAGCTTATGAACAAGAAAATCATCACCATCATCATCGCCCTCGCTGCCGTGTGCGGTGGGGCAAATGCGCAGCCCAAACAGAACGGGCGTGTGCCAGTCCGCGAAAAACGCGGCTACAATCAGCGAGTAGTCATCGACACGGCCAGTGTCCGCGTGCTCTATGCCCTCAACGCCAAGGACATCAAGGACGAAAATACCTACATCGACCTCGGGAAACTGGAGGTGGGCAAGCGCGTGAAGAAGTACAGCAGCGAGTTTCTTGCCGTATCTGACCAAGAAGCCATCAAGTGGAAGAAAGAACAGGGACACAAGGGCAATGTGCCAAAGAGTTTCTGGATGGGTGGTCAGAAAGAACATCAGGAGCATTGGAGTGAACTGGTCTTCTCCGACTACATCATTCGTGGCAAAGAGTTGAAGGAATATGCATGTTTCCCATTCTGGGCTGAACGTGAAAACGGTAGCTACACAGAGCCTTGGCCGCTGATGCAATGGACACTGGCGAATGACTCGCAAACCATTCTCGGCCACCGTTGCCAGAAGGCCACCTGCCATTTCCGTGGCCGCGACTTCGTGGCGTGGTTTGCCGCCGATGTCCCCATTAAGGGCGGCCCGTGGAAGTTCGGCGGACTGCCCGGCTGCATCCTGAAGGTCTATGACGTGAAGAAGATTTACGTCTGGGAGGCCGTGGCCATCGAGCGCGGAAAGTTCCTTATCTCGCAATACCCCGACAAACTCTATCCAAAATCGAGCCGCAAGAGCGTCTGGCAGCGGCAGAAGAAGTACAATGCGGATTATTGGGAGGCCATCGGCTGGACGAGTCTCGAAGGCAGGCGAGTACCCAACAAAGTTGCTTTCGAACCATTGGAGAAGGAGTAATCATCATGAACAAGAAACTCATCACCCTCATCATCGCCCTCGCCGCCGTGTGCGGTGGGGCGAGTGCGCAACCCAAAGTAAGCGGAGCCTCGCCAGTCTGTGAGAAACGAGGCTACGACCAGCGCATCGTCATCGACACCGCTCATGTACGTGTGCTATATGCCCTTAATGCCAAGGACATCAAGGACGAGGACACCTACATCGACCTCGGCAAACTGGAGGTGGGCAACCGCGTCAGGAAATACAGCAGCGAGTTCCTGAACCTTTCAGACCAGGAAGTCCTCAAATGGAAAAGAGAAAAAGGATGGAAAGGCCGTGTGCCAAAAGGCTACAAGATGGGAGGTCGGAAAGAACTCTCAGACAATTGGAGTGAGTTGGTATTCTCCGACTACATCATCCGTGCGGGCAAACTGAAGGAGTACGCCTGTTTCCCCCTGTGGGCCGAGCGCGAGAACAGCAGCTACACAGAGCCGTGGCCGCTGATGCAATGGACACTGGCCGACGAGCAGCAGACCATCCTCGGCCACCGCTGCCAGAAAGCCACCTGCCGCTTCCGTGGCCGCGACTTCGTGGCATGGTTCGCTACCGATGTACCCATCAAGGGCGGGCCGTGGAAGTTTGGCGGGCTGCCCGGCTGCATCCTGAAGGTTTATGACGTGCAGAAGATTTACGTCTGGGAGGCCGTGGCCATAGAGCGCGGAACTTTCCTCATTACACAGTACCCCGACAAACTTTATCCAAAATCCACGCGCAAGAGCGTCTGGCAGCGACAGATAATGTATAACGAAGACTACAAGAACGCCATCGGCTGGACAAGCCTCGAAGGAAGGCCCACCCCTCCAAAGATACACTTTGAGCCATTGGAGAAGGAGTAAACCATCATGAACAAACGTATCATCACCATCATCCTCGCCCTCGCCGCCGTGTGCGGCGGGGCAAGTGCGCAGCCCAAAGTAAATGGTAGAGCACCTATCCGCGAAAAGCGCGGCTACGATCAGCGTATTGCCATTGACACGGCAAACGTCCGTGTACTCTATGCTCTCAATGCCAAGGACATCAAGGACGAGGATACCTACATTGACCTCGGAAAGCTGGAGGTTGGCAAGCGCGTCAAGAAGTACAGCAGCGAGTTCATCCACCTTTCTGACCAAGAAGCCATCAAGTGGAAGAAAGAGAAAGGATATAAAGGTTATGCCCCGAAAAGTTTTTGGATTGGTGGCAGAAAAGACCTTCGGGAGAATTGGAGCGAACTGGTGTATTCTGACTATATCATCCGTGGTAACGAGTTGAAGGAATATGCCAGTTTCCCATTAGTTGCCGAACGTGAAAACAGCAGTTACACGGAGCCATGGCCGCTGATGCAATGGACACTGGCGAATGACTCGCAGACCATCCTCGGCCACCGTTGCCAAAAGGCTACTTGTCATTTTCGTGGCCGTGACTTCATTGCATGGTTCGCCAGCGATGTGCCCATCAAGGGTGGGCCGTGGAAGTTCGGAGGGCTACCTGGTTGTATCCTCAAAGTCTATGATGTGCAGAAAATTTACGTATGGGAGGCCGTGGCCATCGAGCAAGGGAAGTTCTTTATTTCTCAATACCCCGACAAACTCTACCCGAAATCAACTCGTAAGAGCGTGTGGCAGCGACAGAAATTGTATAATGAGGACTATTGGAGGGCAATAGGCTGGACTCATGATAACGAGAAGGTTCCCTTTGAGCCATTAGAGAAGGAGTAATTATCATGAACAAACGTATCATTACCATCATCATCGCTCTCGCTGCCGTGTGTGGCGGGGCGATGGCGCAACAGAAGCAGGGCAAGGCATTCCGTCCACGATTTACGCAATACGGTGCGGCTAATGTGACGGAAATAGGCAGGAGCAAAATTCGCATCCTCTATGCGTTCCAAGCACAGGACTTGAAGGACGAAGATACGTGGATTGACTGCGGACAACTGCTCACCGACAAGGGCATGACGCAATACTCCAGTTTCTTTGTTTCTGAAAATAATGCGTTCATCCGCAAATGGCAGAAAGATAACCCCAACAAAAGCTACTATCCAGGCAGTGCCAAACTGAAAGGCCGTATGAAAGATTATTGGTCAGAATACCAATACTCCCAAATCTACGTTCAAGGCAAAGAACTGACAGAGTGGGCAGTGATGCCCTCGCCAGAGTTTACCCAATACCACTACACGGAGCCGTGGCCGTTGATGCAGTGGACGCTCGAAAGCGAGAAGCAGACCATCTGCGGCTACCAGTGCCAGCGGGCCACCTGCCACTGGCGCGGACGCGATTATGTAGCCTGGTTCACGTCAGCCATCCCCATGAAGTCCGGGCCGTGGAAGTTCGGCGGACTGCCGGGACTCATCATGAAGATTTACGACACCAAGCACCTCTACACGTGGGAGGCCGTCAGCGTGGAAAACGGTTCTTTCCCCATCCTTCAGTTGGAGGAGCGCTTCTTCAAGGATTCCAACCGTAAGAAAGTACTGAAGATGCAGCGCGACTGGAATGTAAAGTTTCATGAACTTGCAGACGCAATGATTGTAGGAACAGAGACACGCGTTACTACTCGCTACCCCTTTGACCAGTTGGAATTAGAGTAAAAGCAATCATATATGAACAAGAGAATCATCACCATCATCCTCGCCCTCTCCGCTGTGTGTAGCGGGGCCGTAGCGCAGCCCAAAGTAAGCGGACGAGTGCCAACCCGCGAAAAGCGCGGCTATGACCAGCAGATTGTCATTGACACGGCCAGTGTGCGCGTGCTCTATGCCCTTAATGCCAAGGACATCAAGGACGAGAACACCTACATAGACCTCGGAAAGCTGGAAGTAGGCAAGCGTGTCAAGAAGTACAGCAGCGAATTTATCGACCTGTCCGACGAGGAAGCTGTCAAGTGGAAGAAGAAGACAGGGCACACAGGCTATGTGCCGAAGAGTTTCTGGATAGGCGGCAGGCCAGAGCTTCACGAGAACTGGAGTGAGTTGGTCTTCTCCGATTACTTTATCCGTGGCAATCAGTTGAAGGAGTACGCCTGTTTCCCCCTGTGGGCTGAACGTGAAAACAGCAGTTATACGGAGCCTTGGCCGCTGATGCAATGGACGCTGGCCGACGAGCAGCAGACCATCCTCGGCCACCGCTGCCAGAAGGCCACCTGCCGCTTCCGTGGCCGAGACTTTGTGGCATGGTTCGCTGCAGACGTACCCATCAAGGGCGGGCCTTGGAAGTTCGGCGGACTGCCCGGCTGCATCCTCAAAGTCTATGACGTGCAGAAGATTTACGTCTGGGAGGCCGTGGCCATCGAACGCGGTACATATCAAATTATGCAGTACCCCGACAAACTCTATCCGAAATCGACACGTAAGAGTGTCTGGCAACGGCAGAAGAAGTACACCGAAGACTACTTGAACGCCATCGGCTGGACAAGCCTCGAAGGAAGGGCCACCCCTCCCAAGATACACTTTGAACCATTAGAGAAGGAGTAAGCCATATTGTGTCACTCACAAAAATCAATGATCATTATGAAGAAAAACAAGATTATCGCCATTGCCGCAGCAGCGCTGACGGTTGGCACCACCGTCTGCCACGCACAGACACAGAACGACCTCCTCTGGCCCATCAGAGGACAGAAAGTTGGGGAAAATATCCTGCTGCGGCCTCAGGACCTGCTGGCCCACGAGGTCAACTTCGCCTCATTGGTCATCGGCGCTGAGGAAGGTGCTGAAATTATTGCCCCAGCTGACGGTGAAGTAAGCAGCGTCTCACTCATCTATTACCCTGGTCTTTTCAGCTGTCAGACATACGGGTATGATGGCGAGACGACAGCCGACGGTCTACGCAGGAAGTTGGAAGCTGATTCCAGCATACGCGAACCAAAGAAGTACATCAATGGCAACATCAGTCTGAAGCTGAAAGACGGACGTAAGATAGACATCAGTGGGTTGCGTGGTGATATTTCGTTTCGCTCCGGCCAGCGAGTTGAAGCAGGCACCTTGCTCGGAACGGTGAGCTACGTGTTCCAAAAGATTGGTCAGCCACATATCGCGCTATCCATGAGCAAGAACGGCAAGAGCATCGACCCGATGGCACCCTTTGGACTGCCCACCACATTCAAGGAAGCGGAACCTTTCACTCCACCGGCAATACTCACCCGCGAGCAAGCCAACGAAGACTTCGACAGCTTCATCCAGAGCATCCGCGAGTGCTATCCTTCGCTGCGCGATATCATCACGCCTGAGCGTGAGGCTGAATTCATCAGAGAGGGGAAGGCACGCCTTGACTCAGCCCAAGTGCACTATACCACGCTCTTCGGCCTCATCGAAGATGCATTCCGTGCCGACTTCCTCCACGACAGCCATGCCTGGCTGCAATCCTCCAACCCCTTCTTCAACGCACGTACCGACGTGCAATACCCCTCTGTGATGCTCTGTACGCTGGGCGACCGCATGTTCGTACGCCTTGTGCAACCTGGCTATGAAGCGCACATCGGCAAGGAGGTGGCTACCATTAATGGCGTCACCGCCAAGGAACAGGCAGCTTACGTTCGGTCACGCACCTCGCTCTTCGATGCGCAGGTGCAATCTACTGGTGCTATCCAGATGCTCACGAATTGGTGGATGCAGTATCGCGGCAGCTACTGGGACAAGCCCGTACGGCTCACTTTCACTGACGGCACCAGCGTGGAAGCACCGTTTCTGAAGCCCAGCCAGGTGAAGACCTATACGCCAGGGACAACTGCGCCCACGGCCTACTATACGCACCAGCGAAAGAACCGAAGCGAAGACTGGAGCTTCAGCCTGCCCACCGACAGCATCGCTCTGCTGACACTCGCCCACTTCCACCTCAATGCCGTTCAGATGGATGCCATAGCAGACAGCCTACGCTCGCACGCTCACATACCTCATCTGATTATCGACGTTCGCGACAACCCTGGCGGCGATGCTGACTGTGAGGAGAAAATGGTCAGATGGTTCCTGAGCGAGCCCGAGCCATCGAACTTCACCTACCAGAAAGTGATGAGTAACACTACATATCCCTGCTTTGCCCACAGCTATAACTGGACGGCAGACATGCAACCCTTTGAAGGATATGTGAAGGTGGAGGGGATGGAGGGATTCTACAGCCGTGACATCAGTGGCGAGCTACAGGCGACACAAAATCTCACAACATCGCCAACCATGCATCATCAGCATCACGACGCCATCTACAAGGGGCACCTCTATATCCTGACTAATGAGAACTCCGCCAGTGCCGCTACTGACTTTCCTGCCCATCTTGTGCGAGCCAGCCGTGCCGTCACCATCGGACGCGAAACCGCCACGGCCTACCATTACATGACAGCGCTGAAATTTGCACGCTTGTTTCTGCCTAACAGCCACATTGAATACCAATTGCCACTCGTAAAAGCCGTCACTGCCACCGATATATCAGAACGTTTTCCCTATGGTCGCGGACTGCTTCCCGACTACGAAGTGCCATTGACACGTGAAGAGGTATTTTCATCCACCGAAGACGTAATTTTGAATAAAGCACTGGAGATCATCAAAAGGAAATAGCACCATGCCCGCAAGACATTTTATCATCATCCTCGCCCTCGCCGCCATGTGCGGCGGGGCAAGTGCGCAACAAAAACAGGGACACGTCATGAGGCCGAAGCCGAGAGGCGTGGGAAAGACCACCGTAGTAGGACAGGCACAACTCGAAGTGGAGTATGCACTGAACGCTAGAGACCTGCGCAACCCTGACACGTACCTCGACCTGCACATCCTGCGGGCGGGCAAGCAACTGAGCAAGCACTACAGCCGCTTCTTAGAGCGGGGCGACTCGCTCTACGATGCCTATATGAAGGCCAACCCGAATGCCGAGGGCGTGCCCAGCACCTTTTATACGATAGGTCGCGAGGGGCAGTACTGGAGCGAATACCAGTCCACAGAGATATTCACCGAGCAGGGTCAGCAGACCTTCTACGCCTGGATGCCGTGGGCCATGGAGCGCTACAACGCCTACTACACGGAGCCTGCCGCACAGCAGAAATGGACGCTGGCCAACGAGCGAAAGACCATCCTCGGCCATGAGTGCCAAAAAGCTACATGCCACTGGCGGGGCCGCGACTTCGAGGCATGGTTTGCCGCCGACATCCCCGTGCGCCTCGGCCCGTGGTCGTTTGGTGGTCTGCCTGGACTGATACTGAAGCTCAACGACACGCAGAAACTTTACACATGGGAGGCCGTCAGCCTGCGCTCCGGCACGTTCCCCATCACCAAGCGTAAATACGACGGCTTCCACCATGACAGCCGCGCCCACGTCTATAAGCTACAGGTAGCCGCCAACCGCGACCATCTGAAAGCCGGCGGCGCCGTCGATCGCCGCACAGGCCAGCTGAAATCCAATCCGCATCCGTATGAACCATTAGAGAAGGAGTAAACCATCATGAACAAAAGTATCATCACCATCATCATCGCCCTCGCCGCCATTTGCAGCGGGGCAAGTGCACAACCCAAGAACGCCTATTGTCCCTCACCGTTCAATCGAGGCGCAGGTAAGATGGCCGTCGTTGACACGACGCGCATCCGGGTTTGGTATGCCTTCAACGCCGATGACGTGAAGGACGAGAACACGTACATCGACCATCAGCGTCTGGACATCGGAAAGCGCGTGACGAAGTACTACAGCGAATTTCTCTTCCGTTCCGACTCGCTGATTGTCGAGTGGAAGAAAGCCCATCCCGGAGCAGAGGCCGTCCCTGGCTTCCTCGGTAACGGAGGAAAAAAACAGGACAAGTGGAGCGAGTACGAATACTCTGACCTCTTCATTTCAAATGGAGAACTGACGGAGTATGCCACTATGCCGCTATCGTTGGTAAAATACAATTCCTACTACACTGAGCCGTACCCCTTGCAGCAGTGGACTATGGGCACAGAGACACAGAACATTCTCGGCCATCGCTGCCAGAAAGCCACCTGCCACTGGCGGGGCCGTGACTTCGTGGCGTGGTTTGCGCCCGACATCCCCGTGAAGGCCGGCCCGTGGAAGTTCGGCGGTCTGCCCGGCCTTATCCTGAAACTACAGGACAAGGCGGGCATCTATCGTTTCGAGGCCGTGCAAATATCCTCCAAGCCATCCCCCATCTACAAATACGACTTCAAGGCCTACCGCGCCTCCACCCGCGAAAAGGTATGGAAGATGCAAAGAACCTTCAATGAGAACTGGTTCAAGGCTGCCGATTTCCACAAGGCCACAATGGATGCCTCTGGAAAAATTGTGCAGGGCGAGGCAATGTCAAAATATACGCCTTACGACCCCTTGGAATTAGAATAACCCCACACGCCAGTTTCTATGATTGGTGCCTCCCCGTTCGCTTTGTCGCGACGGGCGGCGGGGAGGTCTTTTCTTGGGAACGGCGAAACCCTCGGGGCGACTTAAATGCGCTGGAGCCGCACACGAGGGACAACGATAAGTCAGCGCTACAATTTCTAACGCCAAAACAATCATAGAACTATGGCACAGAAAACACTAACGACTTCGTATCTATCGAAGTTAGCGAACGCCAATCACGACGGCGTGACGCAACAGATTGACGACAGGCTGCAAGTCTTCGAGACTGAGAACACCATGCTCATCCAGACGGCCTCACCCCACCGATAAGTAGCGTCTCTACGTCCTCAGAGGCACCCACCTACAGGCTCCGAAGCCCCCTCCAAGCCCTCAGCGGCCCTACTTACAGGGCAGGAGAGCCCCGCTACACGCCCAACGTCCCTTCTGACAGGACAGGAGCCATGCGCTGAACGCTCAGCGGACGAACAGACAGGACACAACACCACCAAACCAATAACAGCAGATATGGAACAACTCATCAACGACATCACCACCGCCTTCGGGCATCTGTTCAGCGGCACAGCCCTGAGCGGCAACGACATCCAGTGCATCGTGCTCTGTGCGATGCTCGTCATCCTCATCGTGCTCTTGCTCGTCATCAGTTTCCAGACCCTCTTCTGGACCCGCATCGGCTGGTTCTTCGAGGATGTGTGGCACAGGCTGAAGCGCTACACAATGCCTATTCCAGGCACAAGCTTATGCGATGATGACCTCACCGAAGAGGACATCCACGAAATCATGAACCTCATCCACAAAGGCAATCCCCCGAAGTACGAAATCAAGAAGACCGAGGACGGCAGGAACTACATTGAGATAGAGAATCAAAAGAAATAGTTACTATGCGCAAAATCACCATCCTCATTATCGCCCTCGCTACTGTATGCGGTGGAGCAAGTGCGCAGCAGAAGCAGGGACACGCCCGAATCCCTATCAGCCGCGATACGGGGAAGGGCACGGTGGTTGACCAGACGAAAGTGCGCGTGTGGTACGCCCTGAATGCCGACAAGACGGATGACATGAATACATACATAGACTGCCAGCGCCTCGACATCGGCAACAGCATCACAAAGTGTTATAGTTGGTTCGTCTTCAACTCCGATTCCCTGCGGGCAGACTGGAGCAAGAAGCATCGTGGTGCCAAGAGTGCCCCGATGTGGCTTGGCCCCGGCGGGAAGAAACAGGATAATTGGTGCCAATATGAATGGTCAGACTTCTACGTCAGCGGTGGCCAACTGACCGAATACGCCTGTATGCCCAGCAAGTTAGGGCAATACAACAGCTACTACACAGAGCCGTGGCCGCAGATGACATGGACACTCGGCACGGAACATCAGACAATCATCGGCTACGATTGCCAGAAGGCCACGTGCCACTGGCGGGGCCGCGACTATGTTGCATGGTTCACTGCGGCCATTCCCGTAAAGGCGGGGCCGTGGAAGTTCGGCGGTCTGCCTGGCCTGATTCTAAAGGTCTATGACACAAACTTCCTCTATACTTTCGAGGCCGTCGGAATAGAGAAAGGCAAGCATCCCATCGTGCAATACGAATACAAGGGTTATAAGAAGAGTACACGTGCCGAAGTGCAGAAATGCCAACGCACATTCGCCGAGAACTGGCCAAAGGCCGTTGGTTGGAGAAGGGGAACCGTCGATGCTGGAGGGCACGTTGTCTTGGGAGAAGCAGTGTCCATCCACACCCCTTACGAGCCATTGGAACTGACGGAACAGTGAGAGCCATCCGAGCTCGCTCGGAGATGGCCGAGTCGTGACGGAAGAAGAACGAAGTTCAACTTGAATAATAAACACATAGCATTATGAACAAGAACATCATCATCACCATCATCACCGCATGGCGAAGGGGGTGGCGTTCGTGGAGCGCGGATGCTTCAAGTACATGGTGCATAACGACGAGGAGGGCAAGGACTACTGCACGGGCTTCGCCTTCGAGGGGGAGTTCGTGGCCGACTTCCCTTACTGCCTCGACGGCGACACCTCGGAGGTGACCATCGAGGCGGATATGCCCTGTCAGGTGCGCATCATCAGTGGCGCGGAGCTGCAACACCTCTTCGACAACGACCCGTCGATGGCAAAGATGTGCGTGAAGATATTGAAGAACCTATTCAAGATGGTCTATGTCCGCGACCTCGACCACTACCGCTATACCGCGCGTGGCCGCTACCGTCGACTGCTCGAACGCTGCCCGCAGGTGGTGCAGATGCTCTCGCTGAAGGACATTGCCTCGTTTCTAAACATTACACCCATTTATCTTAGCAAAATACGCAAAGAAATCACGTTTGAACAGAAAAATGCCTGATATTTCTAAAACTAGTTTTAGAGTTACACCCTCGGCACGCACTTTCCAGACTTCGCCGAGGGTTTCTTTGTACCTTTTTTGTAATTTTGCGACAAATAACAGAACATGTTCAAGTAGAAAATAGTAGAAAAAAAAGAGTAGTACCCGGGTAATTCTGAAGGCCGCAGTGATGCTCCCTCCAGAATTTTCCCATCTGATGAATCTAATAGCCACGGGGTGCTTGGGTCTGTGTATACTCAGTTGCCCTATTGCCTGGAGTACGATGGGCTCTTTGTGTGCTGAATTTCCTATGTATGCCTCGTGACTATTTCGTTGAGAGCCCGCGATTAATGCAAGTAACGCCTGTAAAGAGACTTTCCTAAAGTATAATAAAGGCTGTCTCCAACGCAATAAATATTGTCTATATTCATTGGCAGATGAAGTATCACTTCACCCTTTTGATCGATAATATAGAAATCCTTCTCTTCTGGGCATCTTCTACCTACGCAGGTGTTGTCTCCAACATCAAACAAACGATAATACACCGTTTTATCAGAATACATTGACGAAGATTCATTCTTGACATCTACCAGATAGACATCTCCATTATCTGTTCCTACCAAGCATTGTCGTTCTCCTGCACTAATTCGTTGGAAAGGCTGTTTCTCCCCCTTCTTGATATAGATTTCTTTTTCGTTACTGAAAGACCTTAGCTTTCCCTTCCACTGACTGCTATTCAGAAAATCCTCTGATAATAGCTGCCCCGAGTTTCTGTCATAGACTGCTGAAAAAGTGCGGTTAATCCGTTGTACGGGATTAATCAATGCGTCTGAAACAATATATCCGGAATTTAAAAGTCTAATCTTCGTACTGTCGTCTTTACTTATAGCCAGTGTGTTTTTTGCCAGGGGGGAATGTGGTGAAGACCAAAGTGTTGTTAAATTCTCGTCGAGACATAAAACATTCTTTGCATCAGCCACAAAATAACGGTCCTTGTCGACAAACACCGATACCTGGCCTTTTCTGACTGGACGTTTATATTTGCAATTGCTTAACTCCCCGCCTCGTCGTCCATACTTATAAAGTTTATCTGCAACCATCAGAACAGAGGTGTCATTTATACAAGTAATTCCTTGAAGATTAGCGAGATAGTCAGAAGATACTTTTTGCTGCCAAAAATCCAAGCCATTACTTAATCGGACTGCTGTGATATAATAAGGTGAAGGACCTAAGGAAAGAAAGAACCCCATATCTGCGTCTCTGGAACGAATAAACCCCGACACGTCGGGACTTGTCCATACAACATGGCCATCCTCCTTATGATGCAATGAAAACGATAGCGCAACCGTATTGATTGTAAATAAGTCTCGCTCTCTCACAGCCCTTCCTATCAGCACGCCATCCTTCAGAGCCATCAGGCTGTTATCTTGTTTTGCATTTATGTTTTCTGACAAGAAAGTAAGCTGCTGCTGTGCCAAGTTAAAGATGCCGACTTGTTGCATATTTGCTATTTTCCCCTTCTCATTCTTTTCCCCAAAGATCATGCATAGGTAAGAACTATCCGGACTCAAATATGATTCTAAGATATCCCTTTGCATCACATACTCTTTTTCAGTCTGGCCTGCCATATTCATTGACAGTAAAGCAAAAATTCCTAATACTGTATATTTCCATTTCGTCAAGTAGGTCAGGGAACCTGACTTATTGTTAAAATATACTGCTTGTGCTTTTATTATTCTTTTCATCTCAATTAACTCCTCTTTCAGTACATCTCCGGGATATGTCGTTATTCTATTCATTGCCCAACGATTTGGCTGCAAAGATAATGATTATTCCTGAAATTTGCAAATATAGTGAATATTTTTTGGTTCTGCCTATATTTAACATACGATGCGACTCTTTGTATGTGGTTCTAAGCATGTACACTATAATATAATAATGTATAGGTGGTTTTTGGGCTTGATTTTTGTCAAGAAGTGGAAATGATACACTCAAAAATCAAAAAAATCTTTGGAAAAGTTTTGGTGGTTCGGAAAAAAGCAGTACCTTTGCACCCGCTTTCGCTCAAAAGCTGAGTCGGGAGCATTGAAAGAAAGAGTTCTTTGAAAGATTTACATAGACAGAAGTAGTACAAGAAGCGAGTGCCTTTATATAATAATATGTATTGGCACTTGGGTATAAGAAACGAACCGTTTAATTCTTGTGAAGGTCGCCTTTCGGCAACCTTCTGAAAAAAATTTGGATAGTCGTTCTGTGACAGAGATTATATTCCTTTATTGGAATGAAGATACTTTTTACAATGAAGAGTTTGATCCTGGCTCAGGATGAACGCTAGCTACAGGCTTAACACATGCAAGTCGAGGGGCAGCATGACGATTGCTTGCAATTGTTGATGGCGACCGGCGCACGGGTGAGTAACGCGTATCCAAC
>JAEEGH010013921.1_pt1 | contig 17758 bp, 10 predicted proteins | sample 9134181 | NCBI WGS metagenome assembly JAEEGH01 (sample SAMN16246544, study PRJNA631951) | gut metagenome | biome: gut microbiome; feature: rumen; material: DP-attached | host: Bos | place: Iran: Karaj | collected 2018-10
AGGAAACCATCTGGGCGGGTCAGCCCAATAATGTGCTGAATCCCAACGCCAAGGATGCACTGCCCGAGGTGCGTAAACTCATCCTGGATGGCAAATACAAGGAGGCCGAGCAGTTGGCAAATGCCAAGGTGATGCCCAATGCCGTGGGACAGAACATGGGTATGCCCTACCAGCCTTATGGTTATCTCTTTATTGCCATGGCAGGCCACAGCGACTATAAGAACTACGAACGGTGGTTAGACTTGGACAATGCCAAAAGCGTTGTCCGCTATACTGTTGACGGCGTGCAGTATGAGCGTGAGACCATTGCGCCGTTAGGTGGCCATGAAGTCATTGCCGTCCACCTGACAGCCAGTGAGAAGGGGCATATCTCGTTGACGGCCAACATGGGATCGCCCCACGAGAACGTGCTGGTGGGAAATGAAGACAATACTGCTTTCCTCCATGGCGTGTCCGGCAAGCATGAGGGTTTGAAGGGCAAGGTGAAGTTTATGGGACGCTTAGCCGTTGATGCCGTAGGCGGACAAACGACGTGCAGCGACGGCAGCATCAGTGTCGTGGGAGCCGACGAGGCTACGGTCTACTTAGCTATTGGTACGAACGTGAAAAGCTATAAGGACATCACGGGTGACGAAGAGGTGCAGAGCAAGGAGCGCCTCAGCGGTGCCATGGCGCTCGGCTACCAGGCCCTGAAGGCCAAGCATGAGCAGATCTACCACCACTATTATGACCGCGTGAAGCTCGACCTCGGGCCTGACCGCTATGCCAACGTCCCTATGAATAAGCGCATCGAGCAGTTTGCTGCGATGGGTGGTGCCGAAGCAGACAACCACCTTGTCGCCACTTATTTCCAGTTCGGGCGCTATTTGCTCATCTCGTCGTCGCAGCCCGACAATATGAACCCCGCCAATCTGCAGGGCATTTGGAACGAGAAGATGTTTCCCTCGTGGGACTCGAAATACACGACGAACATCAACCTCGAGATGAACTACTGGCCCTCGGAGGTGACGAACCTGACGGAGCTGAACGAGCCGCTGTTCAAGCTCATCCGCGAAATCTACGAACAAGGTCAGCAGACGGCGCGTGACATGTATGGCGTGGACGGCTGGGTGCTGCACCATAATACCGACCAGTGGCGCATCACGGGTCCCGTAGACCGTGCCCAGACAGGCCTGTGGCCTATGGGTTCAGCCTGGCTTTGCCGCCACCTGTGGGAGCACTACCTCTATACGGGCGACAAGGACTTCCTGCGCCAGTATTATCCCATCATGCTCGACGCTGCCCGCTTCTATACCCAAACGCTACAGAGGGTAAAGGTAAAAGTGAATAGTGAAAAATTTCTCACACCTGAAGGCTACGCTACGCGCTTTGCACCTTTAGGTCAAAGAATGAGCGAGCAAGCTCGTAGGGCTGCCGCCCAGTCTTACTTAGTCGTTTGCCCAGGTGAGTCGCCTGAGCATGGCGGCAAGGGACGTCCCACGCCGTTGGACGCTGGTGTCACGATGGACAACCAGCTCGTGACGGAGCTTTATACGAACGTGCTGGCTGCCGCCAAGATCCTCGGCGACGATAATGATATATTATCAATAATCAATTCTCAATTAAAAGAGCTGCCGCCAATGCAGGTTGGTCGCTGGGGACAGTTGCAGGAATGGCTTGACGACTTAGACGACCCGAATGACGACCACCGGCACTTCTCACACCTCTATGGCCTTTTCCCCTCTAACCAGATTACCCCCTACCGCACGCCGAAGCTGTGGCAGGCTGCCAAGAAATCGTTGGAAGCCCGTGGCGATGTGTCCACAGGTTGGTCGATGGGTTGGAAGGTCTGTTCCTGGGCTCGCCTGTTGGATGGAGAACACGCCTATAAGCTCATCCAGGACCAACTGACGCTCACCGTTGACACCTTCCTCATTTTCGGTGCCGTAAAGCAACGTGGCGGCACCTACCCGAATATGTTCGACGCCCACCCGCCGTTCCAGATTGACGGTAACTTCGGCTGCACCGCCGGCATTGCCGAGATGCTGCTGCAGAGCCACTCACCACTCAGCGTGAACCAAGCCCCCTTCACCATCCACTTGTTGCCTGCCCTGCCTACAGCGTGGAAGGACGGCAGCGTCAAGGGACTCATGGCCCGTGGTGGTTTCGAGGTAGACATTGACTGGAAGAACGGCCAGTTGACCAAGGCGGTGGTGCATGCAAAAAGTGGTGGTCGCTGCCTGATTCGCAGCAACACACCACTTAAAGGGAAGGGTCTGAAGAAAGCGAAGGAAAAAGGTCTCTACGAACTGACCACCGTCAAGGGCAGCGCGTATGTGTTGACTCGTCGCTAAACTTCAATTCTTCAATTCTTCAATTCTTCACAGCCCGGATGCAGCGACCGCTGAAACGGTTGCTGGAAAGGTCTCCGTAGTGTACTTTGATGTCGGAGACATTGAATTCCAGGCACCATGCTTTGTTAGGATCTGTGGTATAGAGGACTGAGGTCCAGTAGGAGCCGCAGATGGCACGGAACTGAGTGTCGGCATAGTAGCGGAAACCCGTGATAGGCAGGAAGATGGAGTTGCGCGTCTTCTTACTGGTCACCTTATAGCCGTTGACACCATCCTGCGAGGTCCATTGCCATGTGCAGTTTTTGGGATCTGTCAACTCATCGAACTCATCGTCGGTAGGCATGCGCCATTCACCACCCCAATTGGCCTGGGCAGCATCGTCCGTGGGAGCCAGCCTAAACCGCTTGTCGGTGCTCGAATACTTGGTCAGAAACTGTGAGTTCCCCTTGCTCCAGGCGTATGTGTTCCACGAGTAGTAATCCTTTGACTTAGTCTCACCCCATGCAAAGTACGTGCCATAGCCAGAAGGCTTTTTGGCACCTACATTCATATTGGCCCATTTCACACTTAGTCCTAAATCAACAGCCTCCACGCCGTCGGGAGTTTTGGCGTTATTATCCGTTGCACGTCCCTGTGCATAGCCTGCTGTTCCAAGGAACATAACGGCCAGCGTCATCAGAAAAATCTTCTTCATCTTCTTGTAAATTTGCTGGCAAAGTTACGAATAAGATAGAAAAGAACAAAGGAATTTCCCATTTATTTGTCCTTTCTGCAGAAAGATTCTTCACCGAAGAGGAACGACGGCTGGTAGCCACCGGCGTCGACGACAATCTTTTCAAACACGATGGCAGGGTCCTCAGGACAGAGTGTCAGCTGGTGTGCTGCCTCGTTGTTTCGTATGGGCAGCGTGACGACTGACTCTACCACGCGGCGGGCTACCGTCGGGTAGAAGATGGAGTAGATGTTCTCCTTGGCCTCGTTCAGATTGTGGTTGAAGTTGATGCGCTGAGGCTCACCGCCGTCTATAGCCACCGTGTACGTCAGTCCGCCTTTGTTCAGGTAGTCCAACGTCGACTTGACGATGATGTGAACCTGGACGCTTTCCACCTGTCGGTCGGTGGTGAACTGATAGGTCAAGGAGGCACCGTTGACGGGTTCTGTGTAGGGCATCAGCGTCAGACCACTCAGCGTACGACCAACGTAGGGCAGTACAGTCCACTCTGTCTTGGCGGCAGGCGTGGCACTGTGGTAGTGCTCGGCCTCCATAGCGACATAGCCATCCTTCATGGTAAAGGTATAGCCGCCCATGCCCTCAGCCACTGTCTCAACGTCCGGCATGTGGTCGGCTGGGAAGTCATCATTCCATATCTTATAGCCTATATGCTTCTGCGTCATCATGCCGTTCCACTTGCCGCCGGCCATGTCGTGGTTGTAGCTGGCACACAGCAGCGAGTCGCGGCGGAAGGCCTGACGGGCGCGCTCAGCCCATTGGTTGGCGGCGGGGTCGTTCCGCTGTGCTAAGTAGCGGTTCATGGCTACGGCATAGTACATCTGATAGAGATTCGACATGGCCTGCACGGGGAAGAGGATGAGCTGCTGGTAGGCATCGCGCTGCTCGGGCTGCAGCGTCAGATACTGGCGCAGGGCCTCGGCCTCCAAGCGCATGTAGTCGTCGGCCACCTGGCGCCACTCGCCCGTAGCGACGTTATAGGTCGAGGCATCCATCATTTCAGCCGTCGTACGTCCGGCATACTTGCAGCAGAGGTTCAGGATGCGGGCAGCTTCGGCGGCCTGTTCGTTGCCAAACTGCTGGCGGCAGAAGGGTTCTGTGTGGGTTGCGACGACATCGCGACTGACGGAAGCAGGGTTCCATGCCATGTCCATAAACAGGGTGATGGGGTACTCCATGGGCTTCAGGTCGCCGACGTTCAGTATCCACATACGGTCCAGCCCGTAATCGGCAGCCAGCGTCAGCTGTTCCCACATGTTCTGCGAAGGCGTCACGTTGAGCCACTTCGAGTTGCGCGGTGCACCGACGTAGTCCACATGGTAGTAGAGACCCCAGCCACCGGCGTGCTGGCGCTCCTTGGCCGTAGGCACGCGGCGCACGTTGCCCCAGTTGTCGTCGCAGAGCAGTATGAGCACATCGTCCGGCACACGCATACCCTTGTCGTAGTAGTCGAGCACCTCCTTGTAGAGTGCCCACACCTGCGGGGTGTTCTTGGCAGGTTTGCCCGTCACTTGCTTGATGATCTTGCGCTGGTTCTCGACGATGCGTTGCAGGAGCTTGGTGTCTGCATCCTCACTCATGGCTTCGTCGCCGTCACCGCGCATGCCGATGGTCACGATGTCGTCCGTACCTTTCATACGTTCGATACCCTCGCGGAAGAACTGGTCCAGCTTCTGCTGGTTCTTCTGGTAGTTCCACGGGCCCCACTCACCACGACGGCGGGCATACTCCTGGTGGTTGCGCGCCATGGGTTCGTGGTGTGACGTGCCGATAATGACACCCATGTCGTCGGCCGTCTTCGAGTTCAGCGGGTCGTCGGCATAGAAAGCCCAGCCCCACATGGCAGGCCATAAGAAGTTACCTTTCAGGCGCAGGATGAGCTCAAACACTTTCTCATAGAAGCGGTGGTCGCCATACTCTGTGCCGAAGGTGTTCTTAACCCACGATGTCAGACAGGGCGCCTCGTCGTTGAGGAACAGACCACGGTAGCGCACCCGCGGTTCACCGTCGGTATATTCACCTCTTTTAATATATAAGGCGTCGTGCTTGACAACAGGCACGTCAGCCCACCAGTACCACGGCGACACGCCCATCTGCTGCGACAGCTCATAGATGCCGAACACGGTGCCGCGCTTGTCGCTGCCAGCGATGACCAGTTGGTCGCCGATGGTCTTGATGATGTACTTCTCCGTCTTACCCTTGAGGTCGCGTAGTTCACCGCTCTTCACCCACCGGTCCACCTGTTTGTTGACACCCACAGTGCCAATGAGGATGGTAGGCTGCTGGACATCCGTCGAAGGTTTCTTGCCCGTCACACGTGCGATGTCTTCCAAAAGGTTGGCGGCAGCCTTCTGTACACAACTGTGTTCCTGTGCCATAAAGCCCACCTTGGCGTCTTGCAACGACAAAGCATCGGCTTGAGGCTGGAAGATGACAAACTGCTGGGCTGCCCACGCCGTAGCCGTCGCCCATACTGCTAATAAAAGCCAAATGGTTCTTTTCATATCTTCAATTTTCAATTCTTCAATTCTTCAATCCTTCAATTCTTCCCGTCAGTCATGCAGAATCAGCGCCGACTGCGGACTTACATTCGCCTGAGTACCCTGGATGATGCCCAAACCCTCTTCGTTGATGACGCCGTCACAACACACCTCGGTGTAGGTGCCTTTGGGAATGCGGATGGTCTGTTGGCGCTTCGAGGCATTCAACACCACGATGATGTTGCGCCAGTCGTCACGTCCGGCATAGTTCTTCAGACGGAAAGCCACCACCTGCTTGGGTGTCTCTAAGAATTCCAGGTGTTTGCGCACCAGGTCGGCGTTGCCTAAGCGGAAAGCGGGATGGTGCTGGCGCAGGGCAATGAGGTTCTTGTAGTATTCAAACACCTGCGGGTAGCGCTGCTTGTTGTCCCAGTTCAGGAGATTGATGCTGTCGGGCGACTCGAACGAGTTGTGTACACCCTTCTTGTCGCGCAGAAGTTCTTCGCCGCTGAGCATGAAGGGTACACCCTGCGAGGTGAACACGGCCGTCTGAGCCAACAGGTCAAGGCGTACCAGTTCATCGGTTTTGATACCTGGGATGCTGGCCTTCAGACGGTCCACCAGACACATGTCGTCGTGGCACGAGACATACGAAATCATCTGTGTAGGCTCTATGGCCCAGGGTTTCTCGGAGTAGTTGACCTTCGTCATATCCACCTGCGGATGACTGATGGCACCGACAATGCCGAACTTCAGCGATTCGACTAAAGACGACAAACTAGTGTCTTCCTTTTCTTTTGCCTTGGTTGTCCGTGATGCCGTAAATCCCAACCAGCCGGGCTTGGTGTCGTCGCTGAACGGACCGCGTAGGGCATCGCGTAACTCGTCGGAGAAGGCTGCGATGCGCGGCATCTGTGGGATGTTGGCCTTTATGCCTAACTGCTCGTTGGACAGGGCACAGGCACCGGCACTCCATCCCTCGCCATAGAGGAAGATGGAGGGGTCTATCTCGTCTACAGCCTGTCGGATGGCATTCATCGTCTCGATGTCGTGGCAGCCCATCAGGTCGAAGCGGAAACCGTCAATGTGGTATTCGTTGATCCAGTACTTCACGCTCTCTATCATGAACTGCCGCATCATAGGCTGTTCGCTGGCCGTCTCGTTGCCGCAGCCGCTACCGTTGGAGTAAACCATCTCCCTTCCCTTTAGGGAGGGGTCGGAGGTAGGCTGAACTTTCCTGTAGTAATAATCCGGGTAGGTGCGCTGGAAGTTTGAGTGCTCGATGTCGTAGGTATGGTTGTACACCACGTCGAGGATGACACGGATGCCTGCGTTGTGCAGGACCTGTACCATCTGCTTGAACTCCTTGATGCGCGCCTCGGGACGATAGGGATTCGTCGAGTAGGAACCTTCTGGCACATTATAGTTCACAGGGTCGTAGCCCCAGTTGTACTGCGGCACGTTCAGGCGTGTTTCGTCTACCGAGCCGTAGTCATAGCTGGGCAGGATGTGGACGGCTTTGACACCTAAAGTCTTCAGGTGGTCAATGGCCCAAGGCTCCGTCAGCGCCATGAACTTGCCTGGGAACCGCGCATCGCTTCGGGCGATGGAGAAGTCGCGGTGGTGCATCTCGTAGATGACCAGGTCGACGGGTGACTTCATGACGGGACGGCAGTCGCTGTCCCATCCCTCGGGGTTAGTCTCGTCCATGATAATGATGGCACCGCGCTGCCCGTTCACACCCACGGCTTTGGCAAAGACACCGGGACACTCGCCGCGTCCCATGTCAAACGTATAGTAGCGTCCCTTCAGGTCTCCTTTGACCTCGGCACGCCAGCGCTCATGGTGGTACTTCATCTTGACGGTCTTGATGGGCTTGCCATCCATGCCGTCCTTGTAGATGCGGAGTTTCACGGACTTTGCGTCTGCAGGTGCAAAGAGTGCAAAGGTGGTCTTCTCGGGGGTGTAGACCATTTCGTCAAACTGCTGTGCCATCGCTCTCGTCGTCGTTAAGACGGTCAGTAGTACTGTTAGAAAGATTGTCTTCATCTGCTGTATGTTTTAGTTGAGTAATGTATTTCCATAGTTGTCGGTAGAAAGGGTGGCGCGTCAATGTCCGCCTGTCGCCCAGGATGATGACCTTCATACGGGCTCGGGTGATGGCCACGTTCATGCGCCGCAGGTCGCGTAGGAAACCTATCTGCCCCTCGTCGTTCGAGCGCACTAAGGAGATGACGATGACGTCGCGCTCCTGTCCCTGAAAGCCATCTACGGTGTTGACACTGATCATGCGCCGGAAGGGCTTGAAGTATTCGCGCTTCATCAGCAGTCGGCGCAACAGCTGTACCTGTGCCCTGTAGGGCGAGATGATGCCCACATCGATGCGCTCGTCCAACAGGCGTTGCTTGCCAATCTTTGAGAAGTAGTGTTGCAGTGCCATCAGCGTCACCTCTGCCTCTGCCGGGTTCACGCGTCCATAGCTCTCACCCACGAACTGCTCCTTAAAGTCGACAGGGCTGTCCTTGGGCAAATCAAATTCCGACGTGTCTATCCATACCATCGGCGTGTCAAGGTCGAGGATGCCTCGGAAACGTACCTCTGGCGCACTCTCCACCTGTCCGTCGTAGAAGTAGTTGCTGGAGAAGCGCATGATGTCATCGTTCATGCGATATTGTATCTTCAATAGCGTCACCGCCTCAGGGTGGGTTTCTACGATGCGTTCCATCAGTGTCTTGCCCAGTCCTGCCTTGAGGGCGGCAATACTCTTCACCGTTGGCGGCAACTGGCAGTGGTCGCCGGCCAGCACCACGCGACTGACCCGCCGCAGAGGTATCCAACAGGCGGCCTCCAATGCTTGGGCGGCCTCGTCGATAAACAGCGTGGCATATTTCTGACCGTCCAAGAGACGGTTGGCAGCCCCCACCAGGGTAGAGGCAATGACACGGGCCTCGCCGAACAGTTCGCTATTGATGCGTATCTCCAGTTCTGTAGCCCTGCTCTTCAGGCTCTCCAACCGCTGATGATATTTCTCATCGCCTCTGCGGCGATGACTGCGCAGGTCGCGGATGGCTTTGCGCAGTGCCCACAGTTGGGGGTAGTCGGGATGTCCCTCAAAGCGCCGCTCATAGGTGAACGACAGCATCTTGTCGTTGACACGCGTGGGATTACCGATACGCAACACATTGATGCCGCGGTCCACCAGCTTTTCGCTGATCCAGTCGACGGCCATGTTACTCTGGGCACATACCAGCACCTGACTCTCACGCATCAGGGTTTCGCGGATGGCCTCGACCAAGGTGGTGGTCTTGCCTGTCCCTGGCGGACCGTGGACCACAGCGACATCCTTGGCGCGCAGCACTGCGTTGACGGCCTGCTCCTGAGTGGGGTTCAGGTAGGGGAAGTGCATGGGTTGGAAGGTAAAGGTCTCGGGTTTCTGGCTCTTCGTATAGAAGAGGTCGCGCAGGTATCCTAAACGTCCCTTGCCGCGGATGGCACGATCCAGCGCCTCCATCATCAGACGGTAGCTGGTCTCGTCAAACGACAGCTGTATACCTACCTGCTCAGAGCCTTGCAGGTCGACGAGCGGCGCATTGTCAGGCACGGTGACCACCATGCGGTCACCATCGACATAGCTCACCACGCCCGTAAAGCGGAGATATTTGATGGCGTCGTCGCTCTTTGTGAAGAATACCACAGGCCGCCCAAACTCGAAGTTGTGCTCGATGTCCGTGTCGGTGGTGCGAAACACCTCCACGGCCAACTGGTTCAGCGAGTTATAGTAGCTCTTGCCTATGCGGAGTGGCCACCAGGCATCGCCCCGCTTCACCTTCCGCCCTATACCGATGCTCTCGGTTTGCTGGCGATAGGCTTCCTTCTCTGTCTCATACTCCAACTGCAGCAACAGTCGTTGTTGCTGCAGGGCCTGAATGGTATTCTGAGCGTTACTCATTGGCTATTTGACCATCAGCGAAACGGCAAAGCCGCCGCCGGGAGCTTCCTTCACCTTCAGCACGTCACCCTTCTTCACCACACGCTTGGTGATGGTGTAGGCCTGGGGATTGGTGTCGTAGTGGGCACCCTTGGCATCGGCATAGATGGTGCAGTCGTACTTGCGGCCTTTGTCGAGGAAGTCGAGCTTGATGACGCTCTGGTGTCCGTTCTCGTCGCACTTGCCGCCGATGAACCAGTTGTCGGTACCTTTGGCCTTGCGGGCCACGGTGATGTAGTCGGCGGGTTCTGCCTCCAAATAGATGCTCTCGTCCCAGTCGCAGGCAACGTCGCGGATAAACTGGAAGGCATCGTCGAATTTCTCATAGTTCTCGGGCAGGTCGGCAGCCATCTGCAGGGGTGAGTACATCGTCAGGTACAGGGCCAGCGAACCTGCCAGCGTAATGCGGGCCCATGAGGTATTGTCGCTCCACTCGGAGAGTTTGGTGACGAAGATGCCGGGGGTGTAGTCCATCGGACCGCCCTGCAGACGGGTGAAGGGCAGGATGCAGGTGTGGTCGGGCCGTGAACCGCCAAAGGCTTCATACTCCGTACCGCGGGCACTCTCGTTGCCTACTAAGTTGGGGTAGGTACGGCAAATACCTGTGGGGCGCGTTGCCTCGTGGGCATTGACCATGATATGGTGCTTGGCAGCCTCTTTCACGACATAGAGGTAGTGGTTGTTCATCGACTGCGAGTAGTGGTGGTCGCCACGGGGAATGATGTCACCCACATAGCCGGTCTTCACGGCATCGTAGCCGTACTTGTTCATCAGCGTGAAAGCCTTCTCTAAATGGCGCTCGTAGTTCTGTGCCGACGATGATGTCTCGTGGTGCATCATGATCTTCACACCTTTCGAGTGAGCATAGTCGTTGAGCATCTGGATGTCGAAGTCGGGATAAGGGGTTTGGAAGTCGAAGACGTCGCGCTTCCACAGATTGGCCCAGTCTTCCCAGCCGACGTTCCAACCCTCGACGAGCACCTGGTCAAGACCGTTCTTGGCGGCAAAGTCGATGTAACGCTTGACTTTCTCGTTGTTGGCACCATGACGACCGTTGGGCTTGGCCTGTTGATAATTGACTGTTATCGATGGCGCATTGGGGAAGGCGTCATCTTGAAGCTTGATGCTGGGGAACTCGTCGGTATAGTTCCATGCCGACTTGCCGACAATCATTTCCCACCATACGCCGCAGTATTTCGTGGGGTGTATCCACGAGGTGTCATCGAGGGCGCAGGGCTCGTTGAGGTTGAGGATGAGGTTGCTGGAGAGCATGTCGCGGGCATCGTCGCTGACGATGATGGTGCGCCACGGCGTTTCGCAGGGCGTCTGCATGGCACCCTTCAGTCCTGTGGCATCGGGTGTCAGGTGACTGACAAACGTAAAGGGTTTCGGCAGTGGGTATGCTGACGGTTTGGGATTAGGTGTATAGGCATTGCTGCCGCCACCCAGTTTGGTGGTGAGGGCTTTGGTCTCAGCGTCCACCAGCTCTAAGTGCATGGTGGCATAGTCCAGACAGGCGGCCTCGTGGATGTTGATATAGAGTCCGTCCTGCGACTTCATCTGCAAGGAGGTCTGTACGCCAGTAGGCGAGAACACTGCTACCGACGAGTTGCCCCAATTGACAGCCTGCTGCATGCGACCGCGAATCTCGGAGAGGCGGCATTCCTGCGTTTCCTGTTCCTGAGTGTCGTAGTCGCCGGGTAGCCACCACGCCGTGTGGTCACCTGCCATGGCAAATTCGGTACGTTCTTCCTGGATGAGGAAGTAGTTCAGCCCAGCCTGCTGCGGGAATTCATAGCGGAAACCTACGCCGTCGTCATAGACGCGGAAGCGGATGGCAATGGTCCGGACCGACTCTTGTGCAGACTGCTTGACCTTCTGCTCAAGCGTAGCGACTAATTCGTTGTAGTGGTTACGAATGGTGGCCGACTCGCCCCAAACGGGACGCCATGTCTCGTCAAACGTTGAAATGTCCTCTTTCTTGATGGTAAAGCCATCCATCAAGTCGGTTTCGTGTTCGCCCCGTGAGGCGTGCTTGTCCTTGGCCAGCTCCAAGCCGAGATGCGAGGGCAGAATGACATCACGCCCCTTGTAGGTCACACTATAGACGGGTCGTCCCTGTTCTATGCTGAAGTTCAACGCGACGTTGCCATTGGGCGACTTGACCTCAGCGGCATTCAGGGACACAACATACATCAGGCACAACAGCACCATACTTGCTCTTCTCAATAAGTCTTTCATCATGTTCTTTACGGTTAGTTTTCGTTCTTTTGGGTACAAAGATAGCTAATAATTCAGACTTCTGCAAACCCCTGCCCCGTTTTCTTCACTATCAGTAGGCAATCGATTGCAGAACAGGGGATTTACTGGTGCTAATTCTGCCTGTGCTATTTGGCTGCAACAAACAAAATAAGACCCGCCTACTGCGTGTAAGCGGGTCTTGTGGATATTGGGCTACTTATTAGAGGCCGAACTTATAGCCGATGGTCAGCATGCTGCAGTCACTGCGCAGTTTGTAATCGCTGGTTGAATTCTTGTTCAGAGCTGTAAGAGCAGCGGCTCCGCGAAGGTCGAGGGTGATACCGTTCTTAAACTCATAAGACAGACCAATGGGGAGAGATAAGTTGAAACTCTCGCAGTCGCTCTTAAAGTCTGTGCTGCCTTGCTTGGCACTAACCAGGAAACCAGGCTGCAAACCAATCTTCAAGGCAAAGCCCTTGGCTACATAGAAGTTGACGAGAATGGGGATGTTGATGTAGTCAACCTTTGCGGTATAGCCGCCATTACCCTTAAACTCCCAACCCTGCTGAGTGTACATAGCGGCAGCAGAAATGGTGAGCCAGTGGGTGCTGGTATAGTACTCACCCTCGATACCGCCAGTGAAACCTGCACGGGGATCGTCGTTGGTAAAACTCAGATGGTCATATTTTCCGGAAAGTGTACCAGCAGAAATACCAACCATGGGCTGGAGGGTGAAAGAACCAGCGTCGTGACGCGCATTCTGTGCGTTAGCAGTCAGACAGGCTACTGCCATCACTGCCATCATCATTAATTTCTTCATACTTTTGTTGTTTAGTGAATAAATCAAAATGTTGCCGCAAAGGTAAGTATATTTTTAGAATGTACAAGCTTTTTTGGCTTTTTTTATCGTTTAGGTCTTGCTTTTCATGCTCTGAATCAAGAACGTGGTTAGAAAACCTACTAGGAAGATGACCGTTGTTCCCAGTACGATGGCCAGATAGGGGTGCAGGTGAATGCCGGGCAGATGCCATAGGTCGGCCAGCGAAATCCAGCCAATGACCAGCACGCCTGCCACACAGCCGAGGAATGCCGCTGTGCGGTTGATCTTCTGAGGGATACAGCCTAACAGGAACAGTCCTAACATACCGCCCGAGAAGATGCTGCTGAGCGTCCACCAGGCGTCGATGATGCTCTCAACGCTCAGCATGGCAATGGCCACGCAGGCACCTAAGATGCCCACACCGAAACTGCTGAGACGGACAATGGCCAGTTCGAGTTTCTGATGCTTGTGGTGGTCGGCGGGGTCGTGATGACGCAGGTGGTCAGTGACTCTGCGGGCCTTAAGGAAGAACGGACGGACGTAGTCTGTCAGGATGATGGTGGCGGCACTGGTCACTGAGGTTGACACGGTGCTCATGCCTGCTGCGAATATCGATGCAATGAGCAATCCGCGCAAGCCCACGGGCAGACCGTTGACGATGAAGTAGGGGAAGACATAGTCGGGCTTGGCCTGAATCTCGGCGGGCAGCGGTGCCACACCGGCCTGATAGTAGCTGTAGAGCGCCGAACCGATGAGGAAGAACAGTGCCGAGACGGGAATGAAGAGGTAACCGCCGAAGAGCGCCGAGAACTTCGCATCTTTGTCGGTCTTGGCAGCGTGGTATCGTTGTACGTAGTTCTGGTCAATGCCGTAGTTTTGCAAATTGATGAACACACCGTAGATGAGGCACACCCAGAACGTCGAGGTCGTCAGGTCGTCAGTGAATGCTCCCAACGAGAACTTGTTGCCCATCGGACTATTTGCTGCCAACTCAAAGGTCTGCATCGGCCCCTCGGGCATGGAGAACATCAGGATGCCCAAGCACAGTACGGCACCACCTATTAATATAATACCCTGTATAGCGTCGGCCCAGATGACAGCCTTCAGTCCGCCCATCATGGAATAGATGATGATGCCGATGGAGGTCAGGATGATGACGGCATGCAAGTCCCAGCCCATTAGGATGTACATCGGTACGGCCAGCAGGTAGAGGATGCTGCCCATGCGGGCTATCTGTGTCAGCAGGTAACAGGCGGAGGCATAGAGTCGCGCCCAGGCACCAAACTTCTCCTCTAAGAACGTGTAGGCCGACACACTGCCGCTATGACGGTAGAATGGCACGAAATACTTGGCGGCAAAGTACGAGGCGATGGGGATGCTGAGCGAGAATACAAAGGCATTCCAGTCAGCAGCAAAGGCCTTGCCCGGATAACCGATGTAGCTGATGCTGCTGACGTAGGTGGCAAAGATACTCATGCCCACCACCCAGCCGGGTATGGAGTGTCCTGCCGAGGTGAATTCGTCTGCCGACGACCCTTTCTTGAAGAACGAGCAGCCGAACACCACCACGCCTAATGTGAACACGATAAAGACAACGAAATCTATAACATGCATAGCTTATTCAATGGATAATTGACAATGGACAATGGATAATGGATTATTAAATTATCAATTTTCCATTCTCCATTTTCAATTGATTCAGTGCCTGACGAATCTTCTCCCGTTCAGGTGCCTCGAACTTGTAGAACGGCGAGGCCACGAAGTCGTCGTTGATGATGCCGAGGAGCGACAGGGCGCACTTCAATCCTTTCAGATAGCTGCTGCCATGCTTACCGACGGTATAGATGGTGGTAGAGATCTGCATGATGAGCTGCTGCAGGTCGAGCACGCGGTTGATGTCGTGACGGACGGCAGCGTCGTACATAGCGACATACAGCTCAGGGAACATGTTTGCACCGCCATTGATGCCGCCATTGCCACCCAACAGCACGCATTCGCCCGTAATCTCCTCAGGACCAACCAGCATGGCGAAGTCCTTGCGGTGCTGCATCTTGTACATCACGCTCTGGAAGTAGACGGCATTGGCCGACGAGTCCTTGAAGCCCACCACCTGCTCGTTCTGTGCGATGCGGGCCACGGTGTCGGGGGCAAAACTCACCTTCACATGCGAGGGCATATTATAAAGGAATACGGGCAACGGCAACTGAGGCACCAGCTCCTCATAGAACTGCGCCAACTCGGGCTGCCCTGTGGCGAAGTAGTACGGCGGTGCTGACACCACACCGTCGGCACCGTAGTCTGCAGCTTTCCTGGCCAGTCGGATGCTTTCCTCGATAGACGTGTCGGTGATGCAAGCCAACAGTGGCAGACGGCCTCGGTTGATGCGGCACGACTCCTTGATCATCTGTTTGCGCACATCGTACGAGAGACTCTGTTCCTCGCCCGTCGTACCCAATACGAAGAGTCCGTGTACGCCACCGGCTATCAGGTGCTCTATCAGCCGTTCCAGACTCTCAACATCCAGTGTCTCGTTATCTTTCAAAGGAGTTACAAGTGGCGGAATGATGCCACTCAGCGGTTTCTTAAAATTCGTTGTCATAGCTTTGTTTGTTTTGTTACTTTTGTCTTAATGACGTATGCACGATGCACTTGTCATCTTTTCGGCCAAGAAAAACGAAGGCTTGACGGATGAATAAAAATAACGCTGCCACTCTCCCGGCAGTGGGAAAGTGGCAGCGTGGAAAGAGAGTTTAAGGATTGTCATCATCATCATCGTCAGATTCCTTTTTGACACCGGCAAGAACGTCAAGGTCGATAATCGAAGCCTTTTCGCGCAATGTCTTGGAGTCGAGAGGATAGCTCTTCTTCATGTTGGGAAGGAAGCGGAGATGCACCTTCTTGACATTTTCTGCCGTGAAGTCATCCTTTTCGCTTTCACCCTCGGTTTCCGCAGAAGCGTAGAAAGTGCCGAGGTCAGAGAACTGGACCTTCTTGGAGTCGAGCGTAAGCTCTACCAAACAGTCGATCAGCATCATGACAACGCCCACGATCACTCCGCGAGGGAATGGAGAAGTGTGGCTGCAGATGTGATTGATGAACTCTTCGAACGACAACGTCTCAGTGTAGACAAAGCGGCCGTACCACTTGCCAAAAGCTAACGACTTTGAGTTGTTGTTCTGATACTTTTTAGTGATCATCTTACTCATAAATACATCAGTTTAAATGGTTAATGAAATAAAGTGAAAGAACGCTTGCTGCACCATAAAGGTTTTGCAGCATCCAACCGAGTATTTCATCTGATTGGACACTGCAAAGATAGGACATTTCTTTCACCCCAGGAGGCGAAATGAAAACGTTGCTTGCCGTGGAAAAAACTTTTTTTAAAGGGCCTTTCTCAACAGGGGTTCCAGCTCTTTGTAGTATTCGGTTGCGTGGAAAATTTCACGCACCTTGAGAAAGTTCTGCAGGTAAGGACTGGTCTGCCAGTAGACGTTTTGGAATTTGCTGTCGTGCGGTTCCTTGCCTAAACGCTCCCTGAATGTTGCCATATTGCCTCTCAGGCGGTTGTGCAGCGTGCGTGACGTGGCATCAATATTGTTCATGACATGCTCCTTGATATAATCGTAGAACGGCGTGACACCCTTCTCACTGAACGTGCTGCTACCCAATTTCTCATGCTCTACTAATACAAATAGGTAGGCCACCAGCGTTATACGGTCTTTGTCATTGCCTTTCAACGCTGCTGTCTGGTCTATGCCATAGAAGTTCAGGATAATATCTAAAAACGACTTGGCCAGTTTCTTTTCGTTCACAAAATCGCGGAACAGTTTCGACGGCCCTTTCTTATCCTCGTCGGGCAGCGTGAGGATGAGGCGTTCCATCTTTCGTGCAATATCCACTACCGCCCAGTACATCTGTTCCATTTCTGCCCGCTGGCTGGTGTCATCAACCGTTTGTACCATGCCTCCTGCTGAAAGGAGCGCTTGTATTTCACGATAATCATGCAAAGTGAGTTCACTGTGTAACCTACTTTTCTGAGCCCTGCGACGCGACGTGCTACTCACTTTATCAACAGGAGCAATCAGGTCAACAGCTATTCCCTCTCTCTTAAGCTCCTCTGCCCTCTTTTTCGTCATCTGGCACAGCATCCTCACCTTACCGTCAGGCAAATTGACCAGCCTCAGTGAGCGCATGCCCTTCCTTTTGGATTTATGACCAACACACTTCTGCACCATGACACCGTCAGACTTCCAGTCCTGGCTCCAAATACTGTGCATGGCCTTTGCCAATCGTCTTTTCAAATAATATTTCTTTGGTTCTGGCATATACTAAAATCAGAATAATAATTATTGGGAACTTTCAATCTTGTCTTTTGTTCATAAGAACTCCTTTACCAAACGTTCCGGACTCATACGCATATCCCAAACCGTAGAAATAATAACCTCCCGACGGCGCGGGTAATAATAGTATATCAATTTGAAATTTTTCTTCAATATACATCCTCGATATTCCCGCTTCATGCCTACCAGTAATGGTTCAATGGGATATGATAGAGGCTGTTTTGACAAACGCTTCTCTATTCTCTCCAACTCAGACAAGAAACGCAACATAGTTGTTTGTCCGTAATCTAAATACGACTGTTCCAAAATTTTAGACAGTCTATTCTTTGCTTTGTTACGGACAATTACTGAAGCCATGTCTGATGACTCTGCTTGAAGTCAGAAATAAACTCACTCAAAGGAGTCCAAGCTGAAGGGTTATCCATCTCCCGTTCAGCTTCTATCAGTTCTGCTTTGACTTCTGCTACGGTACGCGGCAGTTCGAAGTCTTGTCCTGGAAACTGACAGTCTTCTGTTTCTATTATCAATTGTTCTTCTTTCATCATCATACTTTTTAGATGGTGCAAAGATAGGAGTTTTATTTTTAACTTCCAAATATTCCTTGTGTTTTTTTGATTCTACTTTGCCTTGGTGACATACCTTGGTGGCAGGGCGCGGATTGGGGCAGCAGGTCAAATTCTTGACCAATTATTTGGAACTTTCAATCTTTTTCAGTATCTTTGCAACATCGTCAGTTAGTCCTTCGTGGGCGGCGGGCGGTCTTATTGTATGAGAAAGACGTTTTCGGACGTCTGTCGTTGTGAAATACAAACTTCGCAAAAGTCAA
>JAEEGH010013922.1_pt1 | contig 17757 bp, 12 predicted proteins | sample 9134181 | NCBI WGS metagenome assembly JAEEGH01 (sample SAMN16246544, study PRJNA631951) | gut metagenome | biome: gut microbiome; feature: rumen; material: DP-attached | host: Bos | place: Iran: Karaj | collected 2018-10
GCAGCGCACCTTCTCCTCCATGCTGCACCGCGTTTCCGCCAAGGATGTCCGCATCCTCTATTTCCAATGGAAATAGATTCTTTTCAAATTTATTCCAAAACTGCCATGGGGAGAATCGTTATCTCTCACCAGTGATCTTTTCAAGGTCATTTCTTCACCTTCTTTTGCTGTGCATTTTTGAGGCAATACATTTTTTTCTGAATCAATTTTCTATCTGACCTTCTCCACGGACAGATCAACTTTTCCGAAATAATGGAAATTTTTTATAACTTATTCATTTATAATATAATATTCTGTTTTCTATTGAACAAAATCCGTCAGAATAGAAACAAAACAGCCGCTTCCGCAAAATTCAGTGTCAATCCGTACCGCTTTTGAGTAAAATCTCTTAGGCGGGGAAGATGTTTTCCCGTGAAATTGATCGCGGAATAAGATGAGTCTATTAAAAAACACAAAGAGGAAACTCTCATACGGAAATTCAGAAGTTGAATACTACAGTCTGCCGGCATTGAAAGAAGCCGGGATAGCGGATGTGAGCCGTCTGCCGGTCTCTATCCGGATGATCCTGGAATCGGTCTTGCGGCACTGTGACGGCAAGCGGATCACAGAGGCGAATGTCAAAGCTCTGGCCAACTGGAAGCCGACCGCTGTTCGCACCGAGGAGATCCCTTTTGTGGTAGCCCGCATCATCCTTCAGGATTTCACGGGAGTTCCCCTGCTGGTGGATCTGGCAGCCATGCGCACCGCTGTGGCCGAACTGGGCAAGGATCCCTGCATGATCGAACCGCTCGTCCCGGTGGATCTCATCGTGGATCACTCCGTCCAAACCGATTTTTCAGGCACGGCAACGGCTCTGGAGCAAAATCTGGACATGGAATTCAAACGCAACGCCGAGCGCTATCAGCTGCTCAAATGGGGCACTCAGGCTTTCGAGACGTTCCGTGTCATTCCCCCTTCCACCGGCATCATCCACCAGGTCAATCTGGAACATCTGGCCAACGGCGTGCAGGTGCGTGACGGTGTCGTGTTCCCTGACAGCTTAGTGGGAACCGATTCCCACACGACCATGATCAACGGTCTGGGCATTGCCGGATGGGGTGTGGGCGGTATCGAGGCCGAAGCCGGGATGCTGGGGCAACCTCTCTATTTTCTGACACCGGATGTGGTCGGTGTCCATTTAACAGGCAGTCTGCGGCCGGGTGTCACCGCGACAGACGCGGCACTGACCCTGACCCATTTACTGCGCGAGACCAAAGTGGTCGGTAAATTCGTGGAATACTTCGGCGAAGGAGCCGCCGCGCTGGCCGTGCCGGAACGCGCCGTGATCGCCAATATGTCGCCGGAATACGGTGCCACGATGGGATTCTTCCCCGTGGATGAGGAATGCGTCAAATTCCTTCGACTGACAGGGCGTCCCGAAGAAATGATCCGTCTCTATGAAGCCTACTACAAGGCACAGGGAATGTTCGGCATCCCGCGCAAAGGACAAGTAGATTATTCCAAAGTCGTGGAGCTGGATCTCAGCACGGTGGAACCCTGCATCGCCGGTCCTAAACGTCCGCAGGATCAGGTCAAACTGCCGGAACAGAAGCAGAAATTTGCCGCATCGTTCCCTCAGCAGAAACCTGCCACGGAAATTACTTTGGCAAACGGCCAGAAAGTCCAGATCGGCAACGGCAGCATCCTGATCGCGAGTATCACCAGCTGTACCAACACGTCTAATCCCACTCTGCTGCTGGCCGCGGGACTCGTGGCAAAGAAAGCTGTTCAGCTGGGAATGAAAGTCCCCGCTTACGTCAAGACCTCTCTGGCTCCGGGTTCGCGTGTCGTCAGTGAATATCTGAGCCGCACCGGGCTTCAAAACTATCTGGATCAACTGGGATTCAATACGGTGGGCTATGGCTGCATGACCTGCATTGGCAACTCCGGCCCGCTGAATCCGGAGATCGAAACTGTGGTCAAAGCCCAGGATTATGTCTGCGCCGCGGTGCTTTCCGGCAACCGTAATTTCGAGGCGCGTGTCCATCCCAGCATCAAGGCCAATTATCTGATGTCACCGCCGCTGGTCGTCGCATTCGCGCTGGCCGGCCGTGTGGATATCGACATCACCACTGAGATCATCGGAACAGATAAAGACGGAAAACCCGTTTACCTGAAAGATCTCTGGCCGTCCTCCGAAGAGATCAACACCCTTTTCAAAGAAGCCCTGAAACCGGAAGTGTTCAAAGCGACCTATACCGGTTATGCCACACGCAATGCCAAGTGGAACGACGTCCCGGCTCCGACCGGCAAGGTCTTTGCCTGGGATCCGAAAAGCACTTACATCCAGAACCCTCCTTTCTTCAAAGGCAGCGGCGCGTCCGATACTTTCCCGCTGGAACCGGCACCGACACAGAACATCCGGGAAGCCCGCGCGCTGGCTATCTTCGGCGACAGTGTGACGACCGATCATATCTCCCCGGCCGGTGCTTTCGCTCCGACGACTCCTGCCGGACGGTATCTGATCGAGAACGGAGTCCGTCAACAAGATTTCAACAGCTACGGTTCACGGCGCGGCAATGACCGTGTCATGACACGCGGCACCTTTGCCAATGTCCGCATCAAGAACCTGATGGTTCCCGGTGTGGAAGGCGGTGTGACCCGGTATCAGCCGGGCGGAGAGCAGATGAGCATTTACGATGCCGCCCGGAAATACGCGGCCGAGGACAAAGCTCTCATCGTTCTGGCCGGTCTGGAGTACGGCACAGGAAGCTCCCGTGACTGGGCCGCCAAAGGAACAGCGCTGCTGGGAGTCAAGGCCGTTCTGGCACGCAGTTTTGAACGCATCCATCGCTCCAATCTGGTCGGTATGGGCATCCTTCCGCTTCAATTCAAGGAAGGTATATCCGCTCAGACATTAAACTTGGACGGAACAGAAACGTATGACATCCTGGGACTGGATACCGAACTGAAACCGCAGCAGGATATCACCGTCCGCGTCACACGCAAAGACGGCACAGCGCAGGAAGTGCAAGTGACCTGCCGCATCGATACACCCATCGAGGTGGAATACTACCGCCACGGCGGCATCCTGCCTTATGTACTGCGGCAGCTGATCCAAAAGCATGAGCACATCATGAACAGCGGCAAAAAACAGAATCAAACCGGAACCGGTTTTACAGAAAAGATCATGGGAAACCCCGTGAGCAAGGCTCAGCTGGTGATGGCGTTTTTTGTTGCCGGCATCGCCGATTTGATTTTGACGCCGCTGGATCCGACTCCGCTCTGTATGGTCATTGATCTCATGGTGGCCTTAGCCCTGTTTGTCGTCTTAGGCTGGAGGATCATCCTGCTGCCGGCATTGATCGCGGAGGCCATACCGGGAATGGCGATCTTCCCTTTCTGGGTCATGGTGGTGGGCAGCATCGCTGTTTTTGGCACGATCCGCAAACCCGGAAGTTCAGACAAAACACCGGACGTATTGACGACATCCACCGGAGGATCATCAGTTCCCCCTGTTTATACGGACAAAGTTCCGCCGCGCGATTTCAGCAAAGACGCGGGCAAAGGCACCATTATTGACGTTCCCGTGGAAGACACGGAAAAAGACAAATGAAAATGTTTCGTCCGCTTCTGATACTGTGTCTCTGTCTGGTGCTGAACGGTCCGGCCGCGACAATTTTTTCAGCGGAGACACCCAAAGCCGCGGAAAATCAAACGGCTAAAATAACGATAGACCCGGAGCTTCAGAAGATCATTGATCAGGACAACGAGGCGCAAATCGAAGTGGATAAATGGATCAAGGATTACCAGGCACTCAACCGTACGAACGCGGTCCAGGACGCTACTTTGCCCCTGCGTATCCGCGAGCGGTTCGATTCGGTCAAATCCGCTTATGAAGATTACCTTTTCACCCATTCCACCAATATGGAGGCGCGTCTGGCGTATGCCAGTTTCCTTACGGACATCGGCCAGGACAATGACGCGGCCAGAGAATGGCTGAAACTGCAAAAACAGCATCCTGATAATCCGGTTCTTTGGAACAATCTGGGGAATTACTTCGCGCAAAAAGGCTCTGCCAAAGATGCCTTCCCCTACTATGAAAAAGCGATCGAACTTGCGCCCAAAGAAGTCCTCTATCTCAAAAATCTGGCCAATGTGGTTTACATCTTCCGTCAGGAGGCGATGGAATACTACAGCATGAATGAGCAGCAGACGATCCGTCTGGCACAGGCATTCTATCAAAAAGCAAAACTGCTTCAGCCGGATGATTTCGTATTGGCCACCTCGCTGGCGCAGACCTGGTATTACATCACCCCGTTCAACGCCAGACAAGCCCGTGCCGCCTGGGAAAAGGCTTATGAGATGGCTTCTGATGACTCCGAACGGCAAGGGATACTTCTGCATTACGCCCGGGTCGCCATATTGGATGAGCAGTTTGACGAGGCACTCCAGTGGCTGGATCAGGTGACCTACTCCCAGCATCAAAAGCTGAAGCAGCAGCTTCTGGAAAATCTGGAAAAACGCCGCGAGCTTTCAGCCGCGAAAGAATAGCGGCCTTACCGCCACTGATGCTTAGGATATTTCCTCTGCATTTCGGATTTGATCTTCGGATAATGCTCTTTCCAAAAATTCTCCAAGTCCTGCGTCACCTGCACCGGACGCATATTGGGCGCGAGGATATGCAATACGATCGGCACCCGGCCCATTCCCAGCTTCGGCATCGCTTTCACATCAAAAAGTTCCTGGATCCGCATCGCCACAAACGGCAAGCCATCGCTCACATAAGTCAGCTTGGGCTTGCGTCCGTTGGGCAGCATCAGTCGTTCCGGCGCCTGTTTTTCCAGTATCCTCTGCTGTTCATACGAAAGCCATGACTTGACAGCGGTCTTGACATCGGCTTCCTTGATATCTTTATATGAAAAGGCACCGTGGCAAATTTCCTGGATGATCGCCTTGCGGTCTTCATCGGTGATCGGTGTCAGTCCCAGTTCCGGACACCATTGCGCCAGACAGTTCAGGCGCAGTATCCACTGATCCACGGAATGATCCCAATTCTTCAAAACCAACCGCCCGGCCAAGACTTCCTCCGCCAGCAGTTCCGCCGCCTTGTTCACAAAATCCGCCGGCATTTTCGCCAGAACGCTCTTGGAGCTGTTCTGCGGATCCAGCGTTTTTTTCACCAGCGGGATGTCCCGGAAAAGGAGCTGCTCCTCCGCCTGCACACACCGCGCCGATGAATTATAGGTGACAAGAGTCTGCGCGGTGATCTCATCGGGATAAAGTTCTTCCAGCCATTCGGTCTTGATCGCGGTCGCCATGGAAAGCAGTGTGCTGACGGTCTTGTCCCGTCCCTCGATCTCGCTGATCTCCGCCGCCACAAAGAACGGCGCGGACTGCACCACACTGTCCCGGCTGAGCAGACCAAACCGTCCATGGCTGAGCGCACAACGTAGTGTTCCCGAATCCAGCCGCTTGGCCACACGATCCGAGAAACCGACCAGCACGCATTTGCGGATCTCGTCATCCGAGGGCATGGGATGATCGGTATGCAGTCCCTCCTGCTCCGCGATCTTCAGAAAAGTATCCAGCAGCGGTTTGACCTGGCGCGCGGTGATGCCGTGTACGCCGATCCTGCGGCAGGCATCCAGATTGAAATTGTTTTTGGCCGCGTAATTCCAGGCCCGCATCATCACCCAGAAATCCGATTCCTGTTCTTCACCAAACAGGTCTTCCCGGAACTGCTCCACGGAACGATCCACCTTGCGCAGCAGCAGATCCCGTCCTTGCGTCAGTGCCGCGATCATTGCCGCCTGGCGCACACAGTGATATTCTTCGGCCGCGATCAGCATTCGGGAATAACGCGGATGCACCGGAAAGGCCAGCATCCTGCGGCCGGTCTCCGTGATCGCACCCTGCACATCCAGCGCACCCAGATCTCTCAAAAGCGATTCCGCGCGATACAGACTCAGCTCGTCCGGCGGCTCCAGCCAACGGAAATTTTTCAAGTCACGCACTCCCGCGGCTTTCAGCGTCAGGATAACTTCCGCCAGATCCAGACGGCGGATCTCCGGCAGCTCCTGCGGCGGCCGTGTCAGCTGCTCCCGTTCATCCCACAGCCGCACACACCAACCGGGAGCGGTACGTCCGGCGCGTCCGGCACGCTGATTGGTAGACGCTTGTGAGACTCGCTCGATCAGCAGTGTATTGATCCCTCTGGCTGCGTCATAACGAGCCATTCTGGCCAGGCCGCTGTCAATGACCAGCCGCACTCCGGCAATGGTCAAAGAAGTTTCCGCCACATTCGTAGCCACAACGATCTTGGGCGCGTCATACTGCGCGACGGCGGCATCCTGATCACCGCTGGAAAGCTCTCCATGCAGCGGCAGCAGGACGTGTCCCTTCGCCTCAGCACAGTTCCGCAGTGCCTCCAGCGTTTTATGGATCTCAAAACCGCCCGGCATAAAGATCAGCGTATCTCCCTGATGTCCCTGACGTGCGGCATAGCTGAAAGCCCTCGCCGCGTGCTCCCACACCGGCAACCACCCCGGCTGTCCCGGCCGTGAACGCTGAGGCAGATAGCTGATCTCCACCGGGAAAGTACGTCCCTGGGAAGTCAGCTCTTCGCACGGTGCCAGATACCCTCTCAACTCAGCCGCGTCCAAGGTAGCTGACATCACCAGTATCAGCAGATCCGGGCGATGCTTTTCCTGCAATTCCAGCGCCTGTGCCAGCGTGATATCTCCGTAAAGATGCCGCTCATGAAATTCATCAAAGACCAGCGCGTTCACACCTTCCAGACGGGGATTCTGGATCATCTGCCGCAGCAGTACTCCTTCTGTCACATAACGGATCCGTGTCCGCGAAGATATCCGGCTCTCGAAGCGGATCTGATAGCCCACTTCCTCGCCCAGCGGGACTTTCATTTCTTTTGCTACACGATCGGCCAGCATCCGCGCGGCCAAACGTCTGGGCTGAAGGATGACGACCTGACCATTCCCCAGCAGACCATTTCTCAGCAGCATCTGCGGCACCTGTGTGGATTTGCCGGAACCGGTGGGCGCCTGGATGATCAACCGCCGGCATCTTCCGACCGCGCTGACCAGCTCCTGTTCGATCTCGTATATGGGCAATCTTTCCGCCATCATCTCTCCTGGTATTGGGAGCGTGTCCTCACGAAACACGCTCCAAACAAAAATCTCTCTGTCTCCCTAATTCCTTAATTCATGATCAGGTCGCAGTAGATCAGCTGGTGATCGCTCAAATTCCCCGATTCCTCGCTCACCCCGATATTGGAAACGGCAAATCCCTTCACCATGATATTATCGATAAAACCGCCGCTCTTGGATCTCGGATAGGTGGATAGCAGTCCCAGATAACCTCCGTTGGCCATCGTATAGCCCGCGTCAATGAACGGCTGATATTCTTCCATAGCGACCTTGGAATCCACATTCCAGTCTGCCGCCAGGATCACATACTCATCCTTCGCGAACGCGTCCAGTATCTCCCGGATCTGCAGCGCCCGGTAAGCCGCTCCGTTCTCACCCTGATTCCAGTCCGTGTGCGTTTCCACGATCTTCACGATCTTGCCTTTCAATTTCACTTCCACCACCTTGTAATAACGGGTCTGCACCATCTTGGTGAACTTGACCTCTTTCTCGGACAAGGCTGCCATTCCGTTCATGAATATACTATTGCAGTTATACGCGTACTTCGTCCCGATATACTGGTTCTTGAAATTGTGGAAGATCACGTCTTTGGCCAGCCGTCCATCCAGCGCGAACGCCGGTTCATACTCGGCCACACCCATCACATCGGGACTGACCTCGTTGATCACCTTCTTGTAGCGCAGGGCCATTTCATCTGCCTTTTCCGCGCTGATGGTCGTCTGATCCTTTCCATTCGCGCCGTCATAATAAGAAAAATGCCCGATATTCCAATGAGCAAAACGGAACTTCACAAACTCACTGCCTGCCGCCGTATCCGCTCCATCGGCTTTTCCCACTGTCGTTACCGCGACCGCGAACACCATCACAGCCGCCCAAATCAATGCTTTCACTTTCTTCATATTCCGTACACTCCGATACGATTCCCCTTTAGAGTAAAAGAAAAACTCCCTTTTTTCAATCCGCAAGATGCGTTCTGACCGAAACAGCGCTAAAAAAGCCCCTTTCGCACACGGCGCAGGGGCTTGCAAAATGACTCTATCCTCAGTTCCTAACGGCGCGGAGGCTTCGGTTGCGGCTTAGGCTGTGGCGGCACAGGTTTGGGAGCCGGTTTTGGAGCCTTCGGCGGTTCTGCTTTCTTTCTGGGATCCACCTTAGGCGGAGGCACAGGCTGAGGATGATGTTTGGGCTGTGGTTTGGGGGCAAACCTCGGATCTCTGGGAGGAGGTCCCGGCGGTCTGTGCAATCTGGGATCAGCATAGACCCACGGCACCGGACGACCCTTATGCTGCGCGTGTTTCATGACAACACTGGCAGTAGGGCCAAAGGAAATACTGATATCCACATTATAGGATGAAGCCGCTTCCGCAAGCGATGGCGTTGCCACCAGCGCTGCCGCCAGTGCCGCCAAAACCCCATACGTTTTAACTCCGTTCTTCATGTTATCTCTTTCTTTTGCTTATTCTTATAATCCAGAAAAACGTTTATGCTTTCCTTGAGCCTTATTATGCGCCTTTCTCCCCCTGTTTGGCAAGCATCCTTCTCATTATCTTTTAAGATTGTCCCCCGGCCTCACTTATTGCTACACTGCTGGCGGTGATAGGAAAGATCATGAAACAAAATCTCTTTCAAATTCTGTTCGCGGCTCTCGCGGCCGCTGTGTTCACTGCGGGCTGTGCCTCTGATCCCAACATCATGGGCGTCACAAATCCGCGTCAGCCGGGTCCGGCCGCCGGTCGTACCGCCGGCGCAGCTGTCGGCGGAGTCGTTGGCAATACCGCCGGTTTTGTGGCCGGTTTCGGCGAAGGTGCCGCGGCCGCTACGAGTGAGGTCTTCAATAACCGCACCTACGTTGTCCGCCAGTGGCAGACCGTTACCACCGCCGATGGACGCGTCGTCCAGGTACCGGTAGATGTCGTTGTGGATGAGAATGGTATCCCTCTGCAGTCCGTCCATATCCCGGCGGATAAAGCAAGCGGCAACTCCGTGGAACCCCTCTCCGGCAAAGCCAGAGAAATGCAGAAATAATTTGAATTAAAGCCCAGAAAAAGGGCAAAAAGGGAAAAAAATCACAGGCAGGGATGCGGTTATGAGCATTTCTGCCTGTAATTTTTATAATCATTTCCTTTTCCAGCCCGAAGGGCTCATTCTTTAAGTCCTGAAAGGACGAAAGATTACAGGCAGGGATGGAGCGAAGCGGAATCCCTGCTACCATGTCCCCCTCAAATTAAAGTCCCGAAGGGACGACAGACGAAAAACAATTCCCCTCAATCACCAAACGCATACCTTTCATCATACTGGATCCCATACGCATCCAAAAACTTTTTATACTCTTCGCTGAACGAGCATCTTTTGTGATGTTCCTCCTGTTTTCGGATATATTGTATTGTATTCGATGCTAAAGATGGACTCACCGAAAACGCACCGTAACCCTCCTGCCACGCAAATAAAACATAAGACGGATCCAATAATTTTATCCATTTGCTGCTGTCAGCTTTGATTTCCTTTACAAAATCCACTAAAGATTTCCCTTTTGGCAGTGAAGTGAAAATGTGTACATGATCCGTTACCCCTCCAATTTCGATAGGAATTCCGTCAAGCCCTTTAATGAGACCTCCTATATATGAAAAAATACGCCCAAGATCTTCTTTTCTCATAGTCACACCGGTACTCTTCACATGAAAAATCAGATGCACATCAATTTTCACCAATGTACTTGCCATAATTTTATCCTTTTACTTCTCTGTCACCCCTTCGGGGTTTTATTTGTGGGGGGTATCTTTTGCAGGGGTTTCACCCCCGCCTGTAATCTCTCGTCCCTTCGGGACTTACAGAATGAGTCCTTCGGACTAAAAAACAATACAATTTGCCATCTTTTCGGACAGGGATTTCATATTCTATTTCGGATTTTTTAAATTATTTATCCATCCGTATCCCCCGCATTATGGCTGGCGGGGCTGGATCTTGACGGGCGGAACGGCGTTGCCGGCGTTATGTTTACCGGCTTCGATCAGCTCCCAGAAGTGTGGATTATCCTCCAGATCCTCATCTTCTCCGATAAGGTTGATCTTGGAGCGGAAGCAGAAGTCCTTCAACGTGTTGCGGCTCAGGATGCGGTGGATCAGCACGCCCAGCTCATGCTTCTCGAAATAAATGCGATAATCTCCCAGACGGTAGCGGTGCAGGATCCTTCCATCCCGTTCCAGACGGCCAAAACTCTCGTCATCCTGATAGACCTGCTGAGGCAGCCCCCGGAATTCACCCAGAATGTTCAACTGTAGATCCTTAGGCATCTTACCCAGCTCGGCGGCGGCCACAGGCGTAAAAATTATCTGAAATTGGCGCATACTTAAAAACTAAAGGGCGCGTGAAGAATCTTCACACGCCCTCTATTATAGACCCGCCGGGATGAACTGACAAGCTCAGAGCGCACGGATCTCGCTTCTAATAAATCACACCTTTAGTTGGCCGGAGCTGATGTTCTGTCGAACAGCCAGCGGATATCCGCGCTGTTGGCATGGTTTTCCTGGGAAATGATCCCTTCATTACCGCTGACATAGCCTTTCTTGACCATCGCGATCGTGCGGCTATCTTTCCACTTCTTGATCTCGGAGTGTCCATCCGCAAAACCAAAACCGCAAGCGCCGCCATGCTCGATGGACGGAAGATCCACCCAGCGGCCGGTCGCTGTATCAGTGCTGGCACCCGCGCGGTATTCGCTCATCTGGGTTTCTACACCGAAATTAGCGTCATTGATGGAGTACTGATCTTCGTCCACCATCACCCAGGTACGGCTCGGTCCCGGACGTGTAAAGCTCGACATCTTGCCGTAGCACAGAAAAGCGCCGTTCTTGTTCGCGCCGGAGCCGCCATTCATCCAGTCACTGTGGACTGTCCGATAGCTGCCACTGCCGGCATTACCGACTTCGTAAGAACCCACCGCCTGATTCATGGCAAAGGTACGAACGCGGGGACCGCGATCGGTCCTGCTCTTGTCCGCGGGACATTTGAACAGTTTCGGGTTCTTGCCGATATAGTCGGCCAGCTGACAGGTGCTCGGATTCATCAGCATCATGACATTGGTGTTATCCGTGTTGGCACGGTTGAAATCCATTCTGCCCTGAACCCATTCCGTCGCGTTTGCATCCGCATCGGATCCGGTCGGATTGCAGGGCAGCCAGTCATCATGATCATTGGAGAACAGATTGACGCCCAGCATCATCTGCTTACCGTTGTTCATGCAGGAGGTACCCTGTGCTTTTGCTTTTGCTTTGCTCAGCGCAGGCAAGATCATACCGGCCAGAATGGCGATAATCGCGATGACTACCAACAATTCAATCAGCGTGAACGCCTTGCTAAGACCTGTTTTATTATTTAATGTTTTCATTGTCTTCTTTGCAGCACAAGGGCGCGGGCGGCCTGCGTCGCCCGCGCTCTCTGTGTGTTGATTATTCAGCTTTCAGGCGATAGTAGCCCGCAGCTTCGGTCATCGGAGCTCTGAACTGCCAGGCACCGCCTACGAGTTCACCTTCCAGGATCGTCCAGCTGGCACTGTCGGCTGTCGGAGCCACTTCCAGCACCGCGCCGGATTCAGCAGCCCAGCGGAGGACCAGCTCGTCACCTTCGACACTGTAGCTCAGGGTCAGATCCTTCTCGGAAGGTGCACCATACTGGCTCAGGTACTTGGCCGGGATCGGTGTGGTCGGAACCACGTCGCCCATGCTCGGAGTTGCCCATGCCACGGAGAAGTTATCTCCGCCGCCGCCTTCGTTGTGGAATCCAACGAACAGATAGCTCTTGCCGCCTTCCAGTGTCACGGCCGCGGACTTCTGATAGTCATACTTCGTGTATTCGCGGCTGTTGGTCCAGTCACCACTGTTGATACCAGCGATCCTGACCAGATTTTCCGGAGTGTCGTCCGTGCTCAGATAGAAATCACTATCGTCATCGGAGGCAGCATAGAAGTAGTATGTGCCTGTCTCTTCCGGTGTCAGCAGACCCACGAACGCTGTGCCGTAGTTATCAGCACGGTCAGCCGGGATCTCCAGATAATCCTTCATGTAGTAGATCTGATCCGCCATTCTGAAGGCATCGAAAGCTGCTTTCACAGCGGCCAGGCTGCCCGGATTCGGAGTGTCATAGATCCAAACCTGGACTTTGCCAGGATCAGTGCTCGGATTCACGCTCACCACAGATTCTCCGGACAACATGATGTATTCATTCTGCTGAACAGTCATCTGATAGGTACCTTCGGTCTTCTTGCTGGCATAGACTGTATTGATTTCACTGTCATCCACAGCATCATTGCCTTTGTACCATCCGAATTTGGCATTTGTACCGAAAGCGATCACGCCAAAGGCGGAAGTTCCGAAGATCTCGCCTTCTTCCAGTTCGATCTCAGGATTCGGCTGCTTCACGATTTCCATCGGAACATAGCCGTCCACCAGAGTCACTCCGCTGAATTCAGCGGCCGCGTCATTGCTGTTGGCCTCGTGTGAGGTCACCCACATACCGATGTACAGAGGCAGTTCAGCGCCCAGTTGGCCATCGGCCCAGTTCTTCGTGTCAATGACACTCAGAACGTCCCAGGTCTCGCCCTGGTCTTCACTGATCATACCGTAGAGCACGCCGTCCACATAGACGATACGCTGCAGATGCGGGAAGACAAACGGTCCGCGATGGACACTTTGTCCTTCACCGACATCAGCACCCACGGCATTACGATAAGAGGCCCAGTAATCACTGCTGGAACCGCTCTTGCCGGATTCGGTCTGGACTTGCAGAGCGAAGCGGCGGGCATTGCCGGTCTGAATGTCGTCCGCGTTGGCTTCACGAACCATGATACCGGCCTTGGCCCACGCATTGGATGTGCCGTCGAAGTTTTCAACACAGACCGTGTAGTCGAAGTCGCCTTCGACCTTCTTGGCCGCGAAGAAGAACTCGTCATTGCTGCCCCAAACGTCGGAGCCGCTGCCCTTCACGATGTAAGAACCTTCTTCTGTTCCGGCAGTGATGCTGCCCTTGGCAGAACCGGTGTAGTTCACGTCACCTTCAAAGTCGAAGGTCACCGGAGTCGGCGGTTCGGGTTCGCTCAGATCGAAGAAGTAGAATTCACCGATCTGCATTTCCGGACCAGCCCACAGTGTCGGGAAGACCACCTTGTAAGAGGTGAAGGCATCCGTATTGGTGAAGTAAATGATGTTGCTGTTTCTGAAACGGAACGCGGAGGTCTCGAAGGAACCTTCGCCCACCAGTGTCCAGTTTTCTTTATCACCGGCGCTGTTGTCCTGATCAATGATCGGATCATTCGTGCCGTAGATCTCAACGTTCACAGGATCACGACCTTCGGAGTCATTAGCTCTGGTGTACATGACCGCTGTCGGAGTCACTTCCACAGCCGGGGTCACGATGAAGCCTGTCTTGGCTCCGCCGCGGTTCAGGTATTTGATCTTGATATCACCATCCGCTGACGCGTAAGGAGGTTCCTGCGCGGGATAGTTGCTGCCTGTGGCATAATCAGCCACCGCGATGATGAAGTCTGTCGTCTCGGTGATACGCTCATAACCAGAGCTGTACAGGAAGACCTCTGACATCTGGATACCCAGAGCGTAACCACCAGTAGTCGTGGAATCATTGCTCTTGCGGGTCGGGAAGATCATCTTGTAGGAGCTGTAGGTCACAGGGTTATCCAGAGAGATGACATCCATGCATTGAGCGTTGCGATCCGCCGGGAAGTCCAGTGTACCTTCTTTGATGAGGGTCCAGTTTTCTTCGTTGCCGCTGCCGTTGTCCACAGTGGTGATCTCGTCGTTCGTTCCATAGAGCTTGTAGCTCGACGGATCACGTTCGGCGTAATCGTTAGCAGTATAGAATTCAATGAACTGAAGTTCCTTGCTCACGGTAGGAGTCACGATGAAACCAATGTTGTTGGTCCAGCAGGACTGATTGTAGTACTTGGTAGCAGGGTCACCAAAAACATTGTCGATCAGCATCGCCGCGGATTCAAGCGGATTGGTGCTATAGCTAGAGGACGGTCTCACGTCCGTGCTGATAGCGATGAACTTATCTCTCGGATGATTGATCAGGTTCTCCGGAGCGGCTTTCAGCACTTCACCGTAGAACTGGATCTCGGAGAACTGGAGCACTGTTTGTCCATCATCTTTCGTGGTCGGGAAGATGATCTTGTAAGCGGAGTAAGCGGTCGCGTTGTCGATCTCGATCGGTTCCTCGATGATGGTCTTACGAGCGGAAGGCAGATTGATCTCGCCTTCAGCGATCAAGGTCCAGTTTTCAGACTCACCGGTGCTGAAGTCAGCACTCTTGACCACGTCCGTCGTTCCATAGAGAACATAGCTGGTAGGATCACGACCTTCGGCATCATTACCAGTGGTCATGGTCATGCCCTTTACGATAGAGCTGCTGGCAGACGGGATATAGATGATGCCCGTGCCTTGACCCGGATTCAAGCAATACTTGGTACCCGTGTTGCCGTCAATGCTATGCTGGGTAGATTCCGTGTATTTAGATCTGTAGCTCTCATTGATGCCAGAAGAAACAGCCAGAGCGGTATCACCTTCCTGGAAGATATTAGCAGTTCCTTCGCTGTCACTGTAGAACAGAGTGTCAGCGATCTGGAACAGAGCGGTGCCTTTCATAGTCGGGAAGATCAGTTTGTAGGAGGCATAAGACACGCTGTTGTCAAACGCTAACAGCGGGCCTTCGGCATAACGGGTAGCCGGCAGAGCCACATCGCCGCTGGCGATCAGCGTCCATTCCTCAGCTGTACCATCGCTCTTATCGGTACTCTTGATTTCTTCATTGGTGCCGTACAGTTCCCAGCTCTTCGGATCACGATCCTCAGCGTCATTAGCTGTCCAGAACTTCATGCTCTTGACAACAGTCTTGCCCGCTTTCGGTGTCACGATGAAACCGGGACGGTTCACGTCATTGTTCAAATACTTGGTGTTTACATCGCCATCCAGTGCATTTGAAGGATTTTCATTAGCAGGATAATTACACGCAGGAGCAAACCAATCACCGCCTGCAGGGTCGATCGGTTTGGCCACATCGCCCGGACGCAGGATGGGATCACCCAGATCCTTGGCCTGTTTGGTGCCGAAGAACTGCATTTCTGCCACATGGACAACGGTCGCTTCCGGATCGGATTCATCGCGGATATCCGTAAAGATCAGCTTGTAGCCGCGATAGAACTCAGTGGCGTTCACATCCACTTTGTCGCACCAGGTTGTACGCTCCAGAGGCATATTCAGGGAACCTTCGCCCAGGAGTATCCAGTTTTCCATATCACCCAGACTGTTGTCAGGGCTCATCTGGAAGTCCTCGGTTCCATAAATTCTGTAACCGGTCGGATCGCAGCAGGCCAGATTGGTGAAGGTGCAGAGCTGGAAGCTTTCCAGTTTGGTCATACCCACCGCGGGCCAGATCGCCACACCGACATCCTTGATCGCGAAGTTCGCGTAGCGGTCTTCCAAATTACCATTGGAGATCTTGGTCGGTTTGCTGGTATCCCAGTCAGTCGTCGCGTAGCTGGAATTGGTAGAGACCGGATCGGCCACCGCGACAGTGTAATCCATATCCGCGCTGGAGAGGAAACCGAAGTCCATATCCGGATCGGGGGTTTCCACTTCATAGAACTGGATGTCTGCCACCTGCATGTGACCTTCGGCCGGATCTTTCACCGCAGGGAAGATCACCTTGTAGGCATTGTAAGTGGTATCATTGGAAACAGGAATAAAGTCGCTCATTGCCTTACGATCATCAGGCAGAGAGAGTGTTCCTTCAGCGATCAGCGTCCAGTTGTTCTGAGCGCCATCGGTGTTGTCCATAGCCTGGAGATCCTCAAAAGTGATCTCGTCATTGGTGCCAAAGATCTGGTAGGAAGCCGGGTCACGGCCATCCGCGTCATTGGCTGTTGTCATTTGGAAGGACTTCAGAATGGTCGGCCCGTAAGTGGGCATCACAACGAAACCAGAACTTATTCCTTGTTGATTCAGATACTTAGTGGCAGATGATTGATCCACTATGCATCCCGGATATTCATTACTCGGATAACCGCTATTGTTGACAAGCTTACCGCCCACAGCAATAACGTTTTCTCCGGTCGTTAATAATTCGGTAGCGGCAAAGCTGGTGACAGTCAGTCCCATACTCAGCGCTAACGCTGCATATACATACTTCTTAGTCATATAAGTAGTTTAATTCGTGCAATTTGTGCCACGTGCCACTTCATCAGACACCCGCCTGTCTTTCCGTGAAAATCCGCAGAAAGGAAATGCCGCGCGACGAACACGGGGTTATTATCATCTATCCCCGGTGAAAGTCAATTTTTTTCGCAAAAAGAAAAATCCTCTCCCCGGAACCGTACCTGCCGCGCGGCATATTCTGTTTTTTTTACGTCAACAGTCTGGTACTGAGGAACTTTTTCAATTCACACACCGGGATGCGCACCTGACGGTAACGGGAACCGGTGACCGCCACGTCAAAAGCGCGGAGCTGACCCGAATCTATCAGGTTGGTGATGTGCATCTTGCTGACTCCCAGAAGCCGGGCGGCCGTCTTGCGGTCCACAAGGGATCCCAGCACCTTTTCCGTGGGTTCGCTAACAACGGTCTCCATGACTTGCCTCCTTCAATGCCCGGAACAGCGGATCCAGCCGTTTGCGGGGCGCTATCCATTCTAGCCCCAGAGCGTGATAGATGTCGGCCTCCGCAGCACAGATCCATTGGTGGGCGGAGGTGTAAAGCCCGTCCGGCATCAGCGGCGCGTGCCCCAGGCGGCGCGCCCGAAGCGAAAGTTCGCTCAGGTGCGCCCGCGGTCCTGTGGTCAGCAGCCAGACCGCCCCGAAACACTCCCGCGGAGCCAGCCAAAGTCTCAGACGGCAGGAAACCGTGAGAAAACTGTAGCAGTACAGCCCCAGGCCGGAAGCGAATCTGCGCCGCAGCGGAACGCCCCCATCGCAGCAGATCAGCTGATAGCAGCGTAAAAATCCCAGAAATGGAGAATCTTGCAGCGAAGCATCCGTGCCGTCATAACCGTGCGGCGTGACCACGTAATCCACCAGCGGCAGCCGAAAGGAATCCGAGCGGAAAACCCTTCCCACCCGCAGATCGCCGCTGAGCTCCACCCGTTCGCAAAGCGGCTCTAAGTATTGACTTTTCAGGTTGTTGCAAAAAATATTCAGGTTCGGGGAAAGCAGTTTCGGGGTCTCCTGAGCCCTGGTCTCCTCCGCCGCGGGAAGATGATCGGCCGGAGCGCTGAGGATGTAATCCAGCAGACCATCCAGATCGGCGCGGTCGTTCAAACGTGTGTAAGTTGTCTTGGTTTTGTTTGTTGTGTATTTCATTTCAGTTTTGTTTTGTTGCAGGTTTCGATATTGTTTTTGATGATACGGAATGTTTTGTTTCATTGTAAGTTCCTTGTTATAAAAAAATAATCTTAAAAATGTCCTCCTGTGCGGTGTGATCGTCGAGGACGGGAAAAAAGATAGCACATTTTTCTTATTACACAAGAAATTTTTAAAAAAATTTTCATCTTTCGATTTTCCGCGAGAATTTCCATTGACAAGACCCTGCTGTAAAGGATACAGTGATTG
>JAEEGH010013927.1_pt1 | contig 17754 bp, 10 predicted proteins | sample 9134181 | NCBI WGS metagenome assembly JAEEGH01 (sample SAMN16246544, study PRJNA631951) | gut metagenome | biome: gut microbiome; feature: rumen; material: DP-attached | host: Bos | place: Iran: Karaj | collected 2018-10
ATAGTAACTAGCGACTTCAATGCCCTTGAAGCTATGCACTTCCTTCAAGGGAAAGGATATACCATTGAGACGAAGCAGGAAAAGTTTGAGCTTACAATTACTGCCGCTAGCGTTATCTCAACCGATGAACGCTTTACTATGGAGAACCTTTCCCTTGGTGATAATTATAAACCGCTTAATGCTTTCTTCAAAAAGGCTAATGGCGAGGAAATCAAGCGAACTTATAGTAAGGGTGAACGGCGTAATTCCAATCAAACAATGCCGCGTATCGCTTGTCAGGTGTTTGAGAAGCAACTTATAGCCTTGCCTGTTGAAAGCAAGGAAACATTTCCCATCTGCAAATATAATCCTTCCAGTGAAATGATCTGTGGGATTTACGCCAGTGTTGATGAATTCAGAGAGCACCGGAAAACGATAGAGTATCTTGTCTACAGCTACGACAATGGTAGGCAGATGGTCTTCTATTGCTGGAATATCTTCTCCACGATTATCTTTGTGCAGGAATGCCTGAAACGCTTTGGTGAGCCGGGGGATCAAATGATCTTGACCTATAGGGAGAAAGATGAACAAGAAGAGCAGGAAGCTACAGCAGAGGCGGTAGCACAAGAAGAGCTCGTTCAGCAGACTAAAGGCTATCAGAATCCTTTCTCATCCATGCTGATTGAATCGAAAAATTTGATTTTCCATGGTGCTCCGGGAACCGGGAAATCATACCTTGCCAAGGAAATTGCAGCTGATATCATCAGCAATGGCTACTATGAAAAGTATACCCAGCTTTCGGAAGAGCAAAGGAAACAGGTAGAGTTCGTACAGTTCCATCCGAGCTACGACTATTCCGATTTTGTAGAAGGACTCCGTCCCAAGGTAAATGATGACGAAACGATAGGTTTTGAGCTGCAAGATGGCATTTTTAAGAAGTTTGTTGCCCGTGCTAGAAAGAACTACGAAGATTCACAGAAATCCCAGGAGGCCATCGAGAATGAAGTATCCGTTCAAGATGCCATGATGGATTTCTTTTCAAACGTTGAGCTTGGCGTTGACACCTTCGAAACCATTAACGGGAACAAGTTTACTATCACAAGCGTCGATGACAAACACATCAATATTTCGATTCCGAGCAATGCGACTGTCAATAAGCTCTCACTTAGCGTAGATGAAATAAGAAGAATGCTGGAATCAAATGTGAAGTTCACGAAGATCAAGGATATCACAGCCTTCTTCGGGAAGTCCTTTGCAACTCAGGCTTACTCCTATGATTTTGCAATCTACAAGGAAATCAAGTCGAAAAAAAGTGGAACGTCAAAAGCGAAAGCAATGGCGACTGAATTGAAGAAATATATCTTCATTATCGACGAGATCAACCGTGGTGAGATTTCAAAAATCTTCGGTGAACTGTTTTTTGCAATTGATCCAGGTTACAGGGGACGCGCAGGTGAGATTTCCACACAGTATTCGAATCTGCACTCCGATCCAGACGAAAAGTTCTACATCCCAGAGAATGTCTATATCATCGGAACAATGAATGACATCGACCGCTCTGTGGACAGCTTTGATTTTGCCATGCGTAGGCGCTTCCGTTTTGTTGAACTGAAGGCAGATGAACGGTTGGAGATGTTGGCTGCTCTGGAGGACGAAGAATTGGAGGCAGAAGTCATTCGGCGTATGAGTGCTCTGAACAAGGAAATCGCTACTGTGGAAGATTTGAATGAGAACTATCAGATCGGAGCATCGTACTTCTTAAAATTAAAAACGTTGACCTTCGATCAGCTTTGGACGGATTATCTACAGCCCCTTCTACGTGAATACGTTCAAGGAATGTATGATGAAGAAAGCATTATGAATCGGTTTGCCAAAGCATATGGGTATAAGAAGCCAGCCGTGGATGATGCCAATGAAATTACTGAAAATTAAAGACAACACACATGTAAAGAAAGACACTTTTTCAGATTTCAGGATTCTCACTGGTAGAATAGCCGACAAAACACTGGAGCAGTTGGAGCGGGAAGGTGTGTTTGTCTTTCCTGAATTTGTCGCTGACGCCGAAGACATCACAAAGGACCAGATGATTCTTCAAAGTGTTAACGACACCTTTCGTTCTGGGAATATTATGGGCTTTCTGGGCTGTGGAAATGAGCGTCTGATTATTGAGTCGCGTTTCTGTTGTGGAGGAGAGGACTTTTTCTTTCAGTATCTGCTAAACCGCGTGATGGATTTTCCAAACATTGTGGATCTGGAATCCGACACCGACCAAGAAAACCGATTATTTAATTTCCTACTGTTCCTTTTTCCGTACTACTTGAAGACGGCGATGAGAAAAGGCCTATTCAAGAAGTATGTTCGTAACAAGTATAACGATGGGAATGTGAAAGGCTGTATTGATATTGCAAGGCATATCAAAAAGAATACTCCATTTATAGGAAATGTCGCATATAGTCAGAGAGAGTTTTCATATGACAATCACCTGATGGAGCTGATACGCCATACGATAGAGTTCATCAAAAGGAAGCCTTATGGAAAAAAACTGCTCATTCGTGTGAAGGATGAAGTACAGCTTGTTATTGAAGCCACGCATAACTACGAGGCATACGACCAACAAAAGATTATCAATGAGAATAAGAAGAACATCGTTCGGCATGCTTATTTTCGAGAGTATCTTGCGTTGCAGCACTTATGCCTTCTAATTCTGCAACACCAGAAGCATCAGATTGGATCAGGATCCCGGCAGATATATGGCATTCTTTTTGACGGTGCATGGTTGTGGGAAGAATATGTCAATACTCTAATCAAAGAGGTATTTTACCATCCCATGAATAATGGGGGAAAAGGAGCTCAAAGACTCTTTGCTGGAAACATCGGCCTAATCTACCCCGATTTCATCAGCAAAGATATTGAGGCGAGAATAATTGCAGATGCCAAGTACAAGCCAATCGATAACATCGGGAATCGAGATTACCTTCAGATGTTGGCATATATGTTCCGATTCGATGCGAAGGTGGGATACTATCTTTATCCAGAGGCATCAGGAAACGAAGATTTACAGCTTTGGATGAACAAGGGTTCAACCTACGAAAGAAACGTTACTGCACGAGATGATATTTGCGTGACAAAACATGGCTTGAAAATACCAGTGGATGCAGAGAACTATAAGATATTTGAATCACGAATGACGGCTAGCGAGAAGGAGTTCCAGCAGTTTTTTCTCTCTGGATAATATTGGGTTATGCCATTTCCTTCCAACCGTCGATGCACCCCTTTGCGGAGTTGAAGTTCACGCCGATCATCTGGACGTTTCCACAAATCAACAGTTAATCCATTGAATCACCAATTAGCCACCTTTCAGGTTGATTATTCCACACACAATGCTAAATTTGCCATGATAACTTTGTTACAAATCATCAAAACAAGGCAAAACAATCATGGCAGCTGATCTTCTCGCACCCTGGACCTATTACAAGCGCCCATTCCGCATCTACGGCAACCTGTACTTTGTGGGTTTTCAGCCTGCATCCACCCACATCATTGACACAGGGGAGGGGCTTGTCATCATCGATCCAGGCTATCAGGAATTCCTCTACATGGTGCTTGAAAACATTCGCATCCTAGGCTTTGACCCAAAGAACATCCGCTATATCGTGCATTCACATGCTCACTTGGACCATGCAGGAGCCACCTTTGCACTAAAGCAACTCACGGGTGCAAAGACCTTCATGGGTGAAAACGACTGCTCAATCGCCAATGGAAAACATCCCACGCTTACCGGCGTTGGCAACAGACACTACAACCACTTTGAGCCAGACCAGCATATCCATGACGGCGACCATATACGCCTAGGCAATCTTGACATGGAATGCGTCGAAACTCCCGGGCATACACTAGGTACAATCTCATTCTTCTGGAACATAACACAGGATGGACGCACCCTTCGCGCTGGCATGATGGGCGGTGCCGGATTCAACACACTTACTTCCAAGTATATCCACGAACACCAACTGGAAGCTGAAGACATGAGAGGCCTATTCCAGAAAAGCATCCTGCGCTGCCATCAGGAGCATGTGGATATCTTTGTCGGCAACCATACAGGGCAGAATGACACCTTTGGCAAGCAGGAGCGTATGGAAGCGGGCGACACCGAGGCATTCCTGCACCCTGAAGATTGGCCGAATTTCCTGACAAGCCTTCAGAAACAGCTTGATGAAATAAACGTCAGCGACCCATTATAATACTGTCCACAGAGTTAATTTCATAAAAACAGGATCTATTAGCCGCTGTTGGCGAGGGATGTGTCTTCCCCCCAAAATTTTCCTAATTCATATTTTGAGGCGTTTTTCAATGAAAAAACTGCTTTTTCTGATTTCATCTGCCATGGTGATACTAGCCTGTGGTTGCCATCATTTCTCCAACCTATCTACAGAGGCTACGCCTGTGGTTGCGCCTATATTCACACGACTGGAGCAAGGTGTCATTGGCGAAGACGGCGCACTGCGCATCGGCCCCAAATTCGTCAGCAGTACGACAATTGATTTTGCGAAAATGGACAGTGCCGAAAAGCTCTCCGAGAAGTGGACAATCACGAATAATTACGGCAACAAACTGGAAATCGCCTTGGGGAAACGCGACGGCAAGTCCGGGCTTCTGGTCACCCGCCGCGATCAGCCGAACACCTCGGACGATACCTGTTTCTTCATGGGGTCGAAGTCCTTCGCAGTCGCGCCTGGCGGCCGTTTCCGCCTGTCGATTGGCGTCTGCTCCGACCTGAACCTTGATCAAGTCACCTACCGTGGCTGGGGTGAATCCAGACCCAATTTCATCATGTGGATGGATGAAAACGACAACGATGTGAAGCAGGAATTCATCACGTTGCCGCGTGTCAGAAGTGACCGTGCCAGCGAAAACGTCATCACGGGTGACGTCCCGCCAAACGCCGCCAAGGCATATATTCAGCTTGGCGCCGACGCGCCGAATCTGAGGAGCTGGAACTTTATCCTCTACACGCATGTCGATTTCGAATGCACTGAAGGCGGCGGCGCACTCGCGCCTTCATGCACTGCCGTGTCAAGGCCGATATTCGTCGGCAAGGGCTCAGGGCAGGCCTTCTCGTGGGATGCGGACGTTCCCGAAGGCACGTCCATTGCCTTCAAGCTGTTCCGTTGCGCCGACAAGGACGGCGCGCCTAATGGCCAGTGGGAAGAGTCGCAAACCAAGGAGCGGCTGTGTGGGGCGGCAGGCTCTGTCAAGCTCCCCTTTGCCAATTGCTGGATGCGCTACGAAGCCACGTTGACCACCACGAACGATGCCACGCCGACGCTGAGACGCGTTGTCTGCGGCAAGACCGTGGACACCAAATGGAGCGGTGCGGACAACGCGGCGCCTGTCATTCGCCAGATTTCGCCTGTCAGAGTTCGTGACGCAAAGACGCCTGTCGAACTTGAAATCACCGATGATTCAACCATTGACTGGAGCAGCCTCAACGTGACGTTGGACAACATCGACATCACCTCCGCCATGAAGCGGACGCAAGGCGGCCACCTGACCTATGCGCCCGCTGATGGTCTGGCACCCAACGAAGAGTCCCAGAAAACGCACGGCGATGCGAATTTCCATATGCTGAAGATCACGGTCAAGGATGAACTCGGCCACGAGGCATCGGACATCGGCTTTGTCCATGTGACGGACAAGATGTCGCCGAATCACCTCTCCCTGCGGAAGGACGGCGCGGTGTTGCTGAATGGCAAGCCCTTCTTCCCCATCGGTTTCTATGGCTTCAACAGATGTGACTTCAATGACAACGACTTCGACAAGGCTTTCGCGGGCCTGAAGGAAGCAGGCGTCAACACCGTCCACACCTACTTGGCGAATCCATATGAAGGATCGAAAGACATTCAGGAGTTACTGGCGGCGGCGGAACGCCACGGCGTGATGGTGTTCACCAACGCAGGGCACACCGCCATGAACTATTCATTGAACTTCAGCAACATCCTGCGCCAGTTCTCCAGCCCCGCCATGATGGCATGGTATGTCGGCGATGACACGGCCACCTTTGTCAACGCGGACGATGTCCGCCGTTGGAGCGAGCTTCTCCATCGGATTGATCCCGACCATCTCACTATACAGGCGGACTGGATCAGCCCGAATCCCGAGGGCTACTCAAACTACTATCCGTTCGTCCATTCGACGGATGGCATTAATCCCGAAATCTACAGCTTCTACCAGAAGAGGGATGAAGACGCCGCAGCCGCCAAAATCATCAGGACCCTGGCGAATGTGCGCCGTGACATTGAGCGCAACGGCAATCCGACCAAGACGGTCTGGCCCATCATCCAAAATTTCAAGGGCGGCGACTGGCACCGTTTCCCAAACGCCGACGAACTGCGCGTCATGTGCTACGAGGCGATCATCCACGGCGCCAACGGCATCACATGGTTTGCCTACACGGCCAAAAGCTTTGAAGGCGCGACCATTAGCGAGGAGATTTGGAAGAACAATTGCCGCGTAAGCAAGGAGCTCAGCGCGCTGTCGGATGTGATATTGGAGGAAGGCTGTCTGCCAATCAAGGCGACCGTCACGGAAGGCCCCGAGAAGGACATGTACGACTATCCCTCCATCAGCGTGCTGGCCAAGCGCCACAACGGCCATCTCTTCCTCATTTGCGCCAATTCGGCCAAGGCGGATGTCACCATGAAAATCGACTGCCCGAAGATGTCACGCGCCCGCGTCTGGTTTGAGGACCGTGAGGTCACACTGTCGGACGGTATACTTCAAGACCGCTTCGCGCCATTTGGCGTGCATGTTTACGAAGTGGAGGAATGAGAACTAGGTGATTATTTTCACTCTTGAAAAGCTCTCGGTCTTGCGATAATTCTTGGCAAAAACAAGAAATGAACCATGGCAAATGGAAATAGTATATGAAACAATTTGCATATGCTATATCTTGGCTTATATTATAAGTATTCTTTTGTCATAATACAAACTAAAATGAAATGATATGAGCTGGAGCACTTGCTACAAATACCATGGTTATCTGTTACGCATCACCAAAAATGAACTGGATGAGAAAATCGAGGAATGTACGGAGAACATCAAACGTATCTTTAGGGAAATTCTTGTATATATGGCAATGAAACCTCCTGTTTATACAAAAGATCGAAAAATATCCGTGGGCTGAACATATTGCCATGCAGATAAAACAATATAAGGATGAATTGGAAGAGAACATTGCACTTCGTACCCATCTCAATGACTGTAAGGAAACCATGCAGGAATACCCAGAAGACGTGACAAATAATTAATAACAAACAGAACCGCTCTTCTACTGTACTGACTACACTAAATTTGCCTAAAGACTGCATGATTCGGTAAAGATCGTAGCCACATGGCAATGGGATACCGTCGCGAAGCGACATCGCACGGAGTGCGAAACAACGATAACCCCATGCAAGCGCCCGGAGCGGCGCGCAGCGTGGGGTAAAAAGCCCCCCTGATATAGCGCGCGGAGCGCGCCACTGAAAACAGTCAGCAAGTATTCAAATTATATATGATCCGTACAGTAAATTGCCAAACTACCGAATCCATTGGAGAATAAATATGAAAATACTATGCCTTTCAGACCTGCATCTGCAAATGAATGATGTCTTTGATGCAATTCATCGGCAACGGTTCACACCATTCCTCCAAAGTATTCGAGATTTAGTAGAAGATACTGAGCCCGATGTGATTACGGTAACAGGTGATACCGTGCCTACATCTTTCGTCTCCAGTTTGAACGCCTTCTTCAGCAGTCTATTTTCCACTGAACGTCCAGTTGTGGCGACATTAGGCAACCATGAGTTTTGGGATAGGCCGTTCGAGAAGACATTGGAGACAGTCGGCAACCAAAATACGAATGCGCCAAACATCCATATTCTGGATGCGGAGCCCGTTGTCGAAATCAATGGTTACAATTTTGTCGGAGGCTGTCTTTTTTTCGACGGCAGCATGCGCTATCGTGAAAATGACGACCTGCTTCCATGGAACGGTTGGCAGGACTGGCGCATTCTCGACATTGAAACTCGTTATAAAGAGTTCAATGCCTTCTATGTCGAGCGCATCAAAAAGGCAATGAAACCCAACATGCCAAACATCCTCTGCACCCACCATCTTCCGCATATTGCATTGAACGGGCATGAACCAAACCACTACAGTTACTATTCAGGAATGAAGGATCTCGTATCACAGCTTCCTTTCGACGACACTTTCCCCCATGCGCTCATCTGCGGTCATACACACAAACGTGTCATCGGGGAGGTTGTTCCAGGCTTTTACTGTGTAAACGTCGGAAGCGACTACGGTGTACTCATGCACTATCTACTGGAACTGTGACCATTCTTTTCCCACAAGCCCCAAGTCGTCGGCATCGCGTTTTTGAAGTTCGTCAGAGCCGTCCCATGCTGATCGACGACACCAAGTTCAATCTGATGCACAAGCACATTTCGCGACCATCCATTTTCAATTGCCATCGCGGCATACGCAATACGGTTACCACGCTACTTCAAACACTCAAGCAAAGCCAGATGATGATACCAAGGTAATAGTGCAAGTGGCGCTTGCACTATTGCATTTCGCGTTCACGCTTCGGCGAAAGCTCTCATATACTTCAATTTGGGGTCGCCTGAATTGTGAAACTCTGCCCTACATCCGAGAATTTCTCAAAGTATAAAACGCCAAAATCCGTCTCTTGTTCATAATTAATATGCTGTAGATAATGAATTTAACCGTAGATTGCGAAAATCGCCCTTCTTTTCAAAAGTCGAGTTATCCCTAGTCAAATTACCCCCTGTTCCTATGTCTGAGAAAAACACGTGCCTATCTTCCCTCCAATCCATAGAAGAAGCGAATATATCCTTTTTTTCCTCTGTCGGAAATCAAATAAACTTTGTTCACATAGTCCCACTGGATCGGAATGATTGTAAGAGAATTTGGTGCATCAGTGGACTTTGCAACATTCTTGTCATTGTCTGAATCTGCCACAATGACACCTGTATATCTCTCCGGTTTATTTTTTGAGAATGACATATCATAGGTAAAACCATACATGGTAAGCGCATGTCCTCTGTCTTCTTTCTTCCTGTTTTCATACGCCCCCCAGTCGAGCTGAAGATAAACAAGGCAGTTCAGGGAACGTAAATATCTATCAATACGATACATTGTTCTCGGTTCTCTCCAAGAAATGTCAGCATTGTCGCACATTCGGAACATCGTTTGATAATCAAGCAGATTGTAATTTTTCAATCTAGTTTTCTGGAAAACATACGCATGTACATTAGGAAAACGAGTTAAAATAGTAGGATCGGCAAGCAGTTCATCAAATAACTCGTACGGATTGTTATAACCAGCCAGTCTCCCCCATCCGCAAAAGAAAAGTTGATTGATATTAACAATCTGCTCACACATATAATTGTCGATCTCAGTTGACTCGCTTTTTTCCACATCAATGATCTTCTCATGCACAAATCGGCGTCTCCCCTGATGCTCATATGAAACGACAAAATCTTCATAGCTCAATCCAGAGATACCAATTACAAAAGCATATTCCTTGTCTGACAATTGAAACTCCGAGCACTCAAAACGTCCAAATCTAAAGTGCTTCTCCTTGTTAATCTTGTATATTTTATCTTGTTGTTTTCTTTCAAAGGAGGACCATTCAGAATGTTTCTCCTGGGCAGAAACATCCCATATGTAGCAAGCCAACAGAAATAGCATCATCATCTTCTTCAACATGTCAGACTCCTTTGTCTTTGGGATTTCCACCGCTATTCTCTGTCTAATGAATCATCAGAAGACAAATGACATCCAATCATGTGAATCGTACTTGCCATATCAACCATCCTTTTGTCCCATTCTTTTTTCAGAATGGCATACTGAAAGGTATTCTCATAAAGTGGTGTCCCGTCTGGATTCTTCACAAAGGAAACAAACTCAATGAACAGGCCTTCACGACGCATACCAAGTTTTTCGCAAAGACGCTGGCTGCGGAGATTGGTATCCTCCGTGTAGGCGTAGATTCGTCGTGCCCCTTTTGTGTGGAAAAGGTAATCGAAGAAGGCACTGGCGGCCTCATATGCATACCCCTTGCGATAGTATGCTGGGTTCAACATCCAACATGGACTGAAGGTGTCGATTGGCAACGATTCATTGTCTGGTTCATTACGTTCCGGAGATGCATCGATTTCACCTATTACCTTGCCAGTCGCCTTCAGGACAATAGCGAAGCAGTATTCAGAATCCTGTCTGCGCAGTTGCATTTCTGTCTTTGCCTCTTCAAGGCTATCCAGCTTCATGCATGCAAAGCAGTTTGGCACAGGATTTCGAAGATACTCCAACACATCAGCCGCATCGCTCTCGCGAAACGGGCGGAGATTTAGTCGTTCTGTCTCTATCTGCATGGCAACACTCCTCGTATTTTATTTGTTCTCAATGAAACAGTTGAACGCATTACTCACGAACACCATTTCTGCTACCATTCTCATTTTATTTTGCTCCTTTTCTTCTCAAATATATAATCCGCAGTATTCGTCTCCTTGTCGAAATTAACAACCTTGACAATTCTGTAACCACATTTATTTACATAGAATACCGTGTTCCGTACTACCTGCGATGGAGTAATCAACCTGAACACCCTTGCGTCTGGAAAATATGCCTCTACCATGTCAAGTGCTGTTTTCCCAATGCCCTTGCTCTGGTATTCGATAATAAGGAAGAAAATTGAGATATCCTTTTCATATTCTCCTTTGTCCTCTACTATTGCACCTCCCACAAATGTGTCATTGTCATATATGGCGAGAACGGTGAACATAGGATCATCTATTATGGTATTTAAATCGTGTTCTTCTCGATCATCATACTCTGCTCCAGGCTCGATTCCGTCGGAAAAATATTTGTCATGCACACTGAAAGCCTCCTCTTCAGACCTATTGAAAAGTGGAATCTCACTTTTGTCAAGCAACTTCAATCTCAAGTTCATTTCGTCATTCTCCAAGCAGCCATGAGATTTTTACCTTAATGATTCTTCAACGATTCCTGTATCTTGCAACAAAAAAGCCCGATTCCTTCGCAATGAATTTGCGAAAAAACCGAGCTCACTCGACACCTTATCCGACAGGCGGCCTGCAGGCTTTCGCCTACGATCCCCTGTGCTACGGCACACTGTCCTCCGGTGACCAACTTTGTTTGGGATTGCCTGCAATTCTGAACTTATCCAAAACAGCAGAACAGTCATAATGTATTGTCATATGTGAGGTTTTCAAATGGAAATTGCTCTTTTTTGAAAAGAGCATTCATGCCACTATTTCCAAATATTCTCCTTACACCCCATGTCCAAGACAGTTATTTCAGCGAATTTCACGTGTCTGAATAGCCGAAGACAGAGGACAAAGACATCCTGCCCTGTGCTTTAGGTATCCACTTAATTACGAAATCATATTTTTTTATCGATAAAAATCGAAAAATTCATCTTTTCATGCTAAATTAAAAGGACTTGCGGTTGAACATCAACGATTATTAGAAAAACAACTCCAAGTATAATCTAACTGCCTCCTACATGTGTACACTGTACTACGTCAACCATAACCAAGGATTAGGACAATGCCAGAAAAAATCAATTCAAACAATACAGCGAGCTTCCAGCAGTTCGTGGATTTTGCAAACAAGGCCTACGCGAGAAATAAAAAGGACACCGTCGCCCGTTTCAAAGGGATGACGCAAGAGGACTACAAGGGCTCGTTCGCGTCGTTCCTGCGCACGTCGGAGATGAAGGCGGCGAACGACGAGGTGCGCGCCCAGTTCCGCAAGGCGGTCGCGGATATGTTCGGTGGCGAGAAGTTCATCCCGGACCTCGTGCGCGACAACATGAAGCTCGAGGATTTCGGCAAGGGCAAGCCCCTCACCGCGCGCCGCATCAAACTCGTGAAGACCGCCATCGACACGCTTGGCGGCGGCAAGTTCACGGACGAGGCAAGCGTCGGCAGGGCAACATCAATGGGCTATCTCCCCTCCGAACTGCCGAAGCTCGCGCGCGTCGCGAACCTCTACCAGATGGCGACGAACTGCACCAACGAGCAGGCGGAGGCCGCCGCGCTCGATCCGTCCTCGAACGCGCGCCGCCTCTACAACTACGGCGGCCGCTTCACCCGCAACGCGGAGGGCTTCCGGGCGGGCCTCGCCCTCATGGAGGACTTCAAGGCGTGGTTCACCGGCGTCTGCGCGGACCGCAACACCGGCAAGGGCAGCGTGACGGCCAGGAACTACTCGCCCCAGGTGTCCGGCCTCTCCGGCCTGGTGGGCGCCGAGAAGTTCATCTTCGAGGAACTCGCCTTCAACGAGAGCATCGCCCTGGACGCGCAGGACAAGGAGGCGGTCTTCGGCATGGAGAAGAATCCCGCGACGCGCTTCCTCCTCCGCAGCCTGGCCAATGGGCAGTTCCGTTCGCTAGCCCAGATGCCCCACGAGAAGCGCCGGCTGCTTTTCGCGGTCAGCGACCTCTTCCATCCCCTCCCCGCCGACGGGAAGGGCGTGAAGACGATCGGCCAGTCCGGCATTTTCATCGGGCGCGTCATGAAGCACGCGGACGAACTGGCCGCCCTCCAATCGGCGGGCCGGCTCACGCGGCAGGCCGCCTTCGACATCCTCTATCCCGACATCGTGAACAAGGGCAAGTGCGACGCCGCGGCCGCCGACACCCTCGAAGACATGCTCGTGGAACGCCTCGACAACAGCCAGATCATCCGGGCCACCAAGATCCTCGCCGACACCGGCGCCACTTTCGCCGAGGTGCTCGACTCGATGGAGCACAACCGGCCCCTCCCCCGCGCCCCCTACATGGCCTCCGTCGGCGGTTCGCTCGAAGGCTACGGTATGAAGGGCGAAGCCGGCATCAAGTCCATGTGCGGCGACATCTACCGCCCCTCCATACCCATCCTCAAGGCCACCAACAAGGCCCCTGAGGGCGTCCGCCTCCGCTACGTCTTCCGTTTCGCCGACGAAACCCTCGAATGCGGCGGCACCTCCGAAGCGAAGGCCAAGCCCGTGATGGACCGCATCTCCGCCAAGCTCCGCGAGCTGTGCACCGCGGCCCACCCCGCGCAGCTCGATTCCGTCGCCCTGGCCCTGGGCCAGGGGCAGCTCGGCCAGCTCTCGTGCCTCTCCGAGTACGGCCTCGACGTCAACGAGCACATCCCCGTCGAGTACACCATCGCGAAGGACGACGTCACCGGCGCAGTCTCCGTCTTCATCAAGGAGCCCGAGAACTTCCCCGTCAAGTTCAACTGGACCGTCACCGTCGACGTCGACGGCACCGTCACCTCCACGCCCATGCACATCGACCACGGCCAGTACGAGGCCGAGGCGATGAAGCACACGAGAAGCATCACGAATCAGATTGACGGCAAGAACCAGGCGGCGACCGAGGCGCTCGTCAAGGAAATGCTCGCCTATTGCGGCGACGACTTCGACCTCAAGGACATCGTCTCGAAGCACATCGACAAAATCTGCATCAACGGTAGTAACAAACTGCGCCCCACAGAGCAGATCAAGGCGAAGATTGACGCCATCCGCGCCAATCTCGCCGAGGTCCGCGCGGTTGCGGACGGCAATGCCACTGCCGAAAGGGTAGGCGTCGCCTTCCTCACCAATCTTAACGGAAAGAGCGTGCCGCCAGGACTGATCGGCAAAGTCGCAAAGGCCGCCTTCACCGCGAACCCCGGTGAATACGCCAAACTCTCCGCCTCCTCCAAGCCGAAGCAATTGTTCCAAGCCGTCGTGGACCTGCGCGCCGCCATCGAGCAGGTCATACGCGACGCGCATGTTGGCGATGCCCTTGAAGGCGGCGATGAAATGACACCCGTGCGCGAATACGCATCAGAGCTTATCCTCAACCGATTCTCCACCGCGCAACTTCAGGGCGCGGTTGCCGCGTTCCGCAGTGAAACCGCCTTGAAGCTCCTTAAACTCGTAAATGACATACAGGCTGGCGATTATCCCAAAGGCGCAAATCCAACCGATGAGCAGAAGGATTCCATCCAGTCGCAAAGCTGGGCCATCGGATACCTATTCGGGCTATACAACATGGCAGCTGAAAGTGTCCTCGGCAAGAGTGGGGGCAAATACAATGCCTTTGATGGTCCTATCGACAAGAATGCACTCGGCCACAAGGAAATCTTCCAGTCCGTCCTCGTCCTGGCCAACGAGGAACTTGCCGCGCAGGCCGAAGCGGCGCGCCAAAACTTGAACATCAGTGCCGGATACGACAACGCCAAGGCCCACGCGACCAACGCCTACTCAAAGGCCGGCGAAGGCAACGCCGAAAAGGTCAACAAACTCATCAACGCCGCCCTCCTGCGATGCTCCGCCAACGCAGATGCCGTTCAGGTCGTCACCAACAACATGGACGCGATCCTCGTCTCCAACACGTCGACACTACGCCCCATTGAGGCCGTTCGTGAGCGTGCCGAGGCCATCGCCGCCAACTTCGCCGAACTGCAGGCCTTTTCCCAAGGCAATCAGGCCATCTACGAGGCGGGCAAGCGTCTGCTGGCCAGCATGGGTGGCAAGGCCCTGCCCCCCGGAACCATCGGCAAGCTCATCCGCGCCGCCTCGAACACGAAGATCGACGCCATCCGCAAGCTCTCGTCCCGCTCGTCGGGCCCCGACATCCACCGCGCCGTCACGCAGTTCCGCGACAACATCGTGGAGGCCATGAATGCAAGCGGCGCCGAGGAGGCGACCGTCGGGGCGGACGAGAAGCAGCCGTGCCGCAACTTCATCGCCGCAATCATGATGAACCACTGCGGCGACAGGACGCTTCACGCGATGCGGGGCGCCTTCGAGGGCGAAACGGCCGGCAAATTGCTCGTGCTCTACGGTGCCATCGCCAATGGCGACTTCAACCAAGGCCTCGACCACGAAATCGCCGTCCGCCTCGAAGACGAGTCCGGCTCCCACATGTCGCATCTCGCCGCCCTCAAGGACGCCATCGACCTGGCCGACGACGGACACGCCGGCATGGGGCTCGTCCCCTTCAGCCAGAATCTCAACGCCGACGAAATCGGCGGCCCCGACATCTTCAACGACCTTGTGGACATCGCCTCGCGCTAGCTGAACACTCAGTATATCGAGATACATTTTGTGGCCGCCAGCCGATACCACGACTGGCGGCCACAAAACGATAAGACTCCTGCCGCTACATGGCTAAGGTTCTGATTATCAAATGAGTTTTTTCATTCTTATAAGCACTTGTTCTCTCTCTTGAAAACCACCATTAGCTTGGAAGACACATCGACGGTTGAAAGGAAATGCCGTTGCCGTCAAAAAAGTGACGGCGAGCTTCTCAGTCATTTTGAAGCTTAATTGCCAGTTCATCCGGGCGGACACTGCAAGGCAGGCAGAGAATCTTCACTCCTGCCTTGACGGCGGCGTCCAAGACATCGCCGAATTCCGGATGCGTCATGCGGTTTGGCAGCACTTTCGTCACGCGGGGCATGGCGATGACAAACGCGATATAACATTCAAAGCCGTCTTCCACCGCCTTCATCAGCTCATGCAGATGCTTGACGCCGCGTTCCGTCGGTGCATCGGGAAAATATCCAATTCCATCTATTTCAAGCGTACATCCCTTGACTTCGATGAATATTTTTCTTTGACCGCATTCCAGATAGAAATCCACTCTGGAATTGCCATGGACGTATTCAGGCTTCAGCGTCGTGATATTTGGAAATACCTGCTGTCCAGACATCAACCACTCTTTCACGACAACATTCGGAGCCTGGCTGTCGATGTTGACCCAGCCCAGATTCTTCTTATATACTGAAATCAGATCGTATTTCGTCTTGCGTGACGGGTTGTCAGAAACAGCAAGCATCACATCCGCTTCAGGAAGAAGGAGTTCCATACAGCGACCAGTATTCTTGACGTGGACCGTCTCCATGACACCGTCGATCTCCACATGGGCAATGAAGCGGTTTGGACGGTCGATGAACCTGCCGGAAACGATGTTTGCGTATTTCATTGTTTCATGCCCTGTTCAGGCAAAAAGATTGAAAACTTTACTGTCTATACGTTAAAATCCGTTGATTTGAAGTTGGAATAATAGCGGACTTTCTGGACGGTGATTTTGATGACACAGTAGTCCGGATCAGTAACGCCTTTGCTGTAATACTGTTCGTCACCATCCCGCCAGATTCGTTCCTTTGTAGCCGCATCCTCCAGAATCTCAGCGATGCCCGCCAAGCTGACACCTCTGAAAAAACGTCTATCGACAAAGTATATGCTGGTTTTCGGATTGTTTCTCAAGGCATTCACCTTCTCGCTGGAGGTATTGGTCGTAAAATAGAACTCCCGAAGTCCATTCCGTTCACGTGGTTTCAGCATGGCGCGTGTAACAGGGAAACCATCTTTGTCAACATAGCAAAGTTGCGCAATGGAGCATTTGTCAATCAAAGCGCCAATTGTCTTTTGCGGATCACGAATCATTTTTCCTCCAGAGGTTCACGAGAAATATCTTTCATACATTGAATGCAAGATGAAAAGGGGCTGTTGCTTGCCTTTTGAGTTTTTGCAACAGCCCCTGATATGAGCTACACAAGATAAATAGTTCTTTTAACGTCGCCTATTTCAAGCATGAGAACAGAAAATGGTTATTTCATTCTCCCCGAATATTCGTCCGTGGATTTGTCGATCTGAGTCTTGAAGAACTTGTCAGCCCCCTCATTGAAGGCGGACGTGAATTGCCAGCCTTCATTGATGAACTGCACGGCAATCAGCTTCAGCTGACGCTTGTGCCAATTGACGACGCAATTGGTCGCCCATGCGCCGCCATGGCCAAACCACTGGTCTTCGCCATCGGTCTCCGGCGCCGCAAGACCAAGCGAATAGCCGCCCATTCCTTTCGGTTGAGTCGAAACGGCGAGAATCGACTTGACGGTTTCCTCCTTCAGAATCCTCGCGCCATTCTCGCCGACACCGAGATTCATCAGCATCTTGTAGAATTTGAGCTGGTCGCGAACAGTCGTCCACAGCCCTGCGCCCGCCGACGGGAACACGCGGTCATCGCCGTAGGGGCGTTGCATCTCCGCTTTCTGCTCGACCCATTTGGCCTCTTCGCCAGGCATGACACTGTAAATCTCAATTTTCTTCGCAAGCTGCGCATCCGTCGGCCAGAAAGTCGTATCCTTCATGCCGAGCGGATCCAGAACGCGCTCTTGCAGGAACGTCTCCCAACGTTTGCCGGTGACCACCTCCACGACAGCCGCCCCGATGTCGATGCCGACATTGGAATACTGCGCCTTCGTGCCCGGCTCGAAGGCGATCGGCTGCGCCGCCGCCATCGCCGCCACGGAACGCAACGGCATTCTGCGGGACCAGCCGCCCATCGCCGTGAAGTTCGGGAGTTCGAATTCGAAACCGCCCGTGTGGTTCATGACCATTCTCACCGTGAGAACATTCTTGGCCTTGACAAGCGTCTGGACGCCGTCCTTGTTCGATGCACGCACCCACAGCTCCTTGAACTCGGGTAGGTATTTCGACACAGGGTCGTCAAGCGACAGCTTGCCTTCTTCGACAAGAATGGCGACGGTCACGCCGCAGAAGCCTTTCGTCTGCGAGCACTGCATGTAATGGTCGTCAATCGTGATCGGGCGTTGCGTTCTTGCATCCGCATAACCGATGCAGGCGGTCTCCTGAACGCCGTTGTCGTAATAGACGCAGATCGCTCCCGGTATCTCTTTGGAA
>JAEEGH010013929.1_pt1 | contig 17753 bp, 16 predicted proteins | sample 9134181 | NCBI WGS metagenome assembly JAEEGH01 (sample SAMN16246544, study PRJNA631951) | gut metagenome | biome: gut microbiome; feature: rumen; material: DP-attached | host: Bos | place: Iran: Karaj | collected 2018-10
ATTTTGATGTGGCGAAAGGCGTGCTTATTTGCCTCGTCATTATCTCACATATTTATTTGGAAACGCTCACTGTTGCCAAAATCCCTAATAGCACCTTCGCTTGGATGAGAAGTTGGCAATGGATACACGTTTCTTTCTTCATGCCTGCCTTCTTCATTATTACTGGTCTTTGCTCAAATTTCGAAAAGGAATTCAAACCTTTCTTTATCAGCAATGTTCGCACCATCCTAATTCCAGCCATCGTATTTGACTTGCTGTTCTTTACGATACCCAGCTTGTTTATGGGACAAGATCCTTGGATAATTGTAATGACGGGCTTTGTAAAACGAGCATTAGCTTTTGGTGGTGTTTTTTGGTTCTTACCCTGTCTTTTTCTTTCAAAACTGATTTTTTGGACATTTCACAAATATACCCCAAACTTTATTCTCTGGAGTATTCTGATTGCATTGGTCATTCTTGGTTTCGTACTACATCATTTCAGCCTTTTCCCACAGAAATGGTGGTATGTTCATCAGGTTTTCGACCTAACCATATTCCTAGGTGTTGGCCAATTCTTGAAAACCAATTCCTCTGATCTCAAAGTCTATTATCGTTACGGCACTGCCTTATTCTTGATTTTTATTGTATTCTTTTTGATTACAAAACTACCAACGCCAACAATCCTTTACACTTATAAAATACAAGAGTGGTGGCAACTGCCCGTGCATTTTATTGTTTCAATCGGAGGGACAGCGGCAATATTATGGATAAGCCAAACCATCAATAGCAATTCTTTCCTCGAATTCTTTGGTCGAGGCACTATTGTTGTTTATGGAGTTCACCAATTGTTTCTTAAGAATTTATTAAGATATATAGATCCTTTGATCGCCAATCAAGGTGTCATAATTTCTATAATAATGTTCTTAGTTATCTTTTTCTGTACAGTTGGTTTCAGCGTCCTCGCCTTAAAGGCATTTAATTCAAAATATCTTAAACCGATTATAGGCAAATAATAAAAATGCTACTTTTTTATATTATTATCCTTCTGCTTACTTTATATGGCATTTCGTTCGTCAAATCAGGATTCAATCAGGATTATCTAAGCAAGGAACAATGCAATGCTATCAAAGGCATATTCATATTGATAGTATTCGTTCGCCACATTTGGCCATATCTCAGAAATTTCGGTTATGAATTTACTTCACCAAGTGATAGCATTTTCATGTGGATAGACCGGTGGATGGGTCAACTTATTGTGGTAGCCTTTCTTTTCTATTCGGGATTTGGCGTGATGGAGTCTATCAAAAGAAAAGGCAATCAATACATTGATGATATGCCAAGAAAACGTATTCTCAACACACTCCTTAACTTCGATGTGGCGGTATTGGCTTTTCTTGTCATTGATTTAATTCTTGGGGTCACTCTCAAACCGATTACCACCCTTCTCGCATTTACAGGTTGGACTTCTATTGGCAATAGCAATTGGTATATTTTCGTTATTCTCATATGTTATCTTTGTACATGGATCGGGTTCAAACTTGGCAAAGGGTGGATAGCATTTTTCCTATTGGCTGTCGCATATATCGTTTTATTCAATACGAAATCTATTCCTGTTTGGTACAACACTATTTTTTCCTTCGCTGCAGGACTCCTTTATTCTCAGTTCAAATCTCAGATTGAACCTTTTGTACATCAATGGTATTGGATAGTCTTGCCTACTTGCATTTTAGTCTTCTTTTCCATCCACACCCAAAACTATGCCTTCTACGGATTGAAAGACAACTTGGCATCTATATTCTTTGCTCTATCCATCGTTATCGTTTCTATGAAGATAAAGGTCGGCAATAAAGCTCTTATTTGGTGTGGCACTAAACTTTTCCCGCTCTACATCTACCAACGCATCCCGATGATTTTCTTATCAGAATTTGATGGAGGAACTTTCATTTCTCGACATCCATTAGCATACGTTTGGGCTTGTCTTTTAATTACATTGGCAATTGCTTTCTTGTATCGCTCTTTGTCAATCCCTCAACTTAAAAAAACACAACTATAAACAATCTTCTCGTTTTCATTTAAAGCAAAACTGTGGGCTCTACGCAATGTAAAGCCCACAGTTTTGCTTTCTCTAACAAATAAAAATACTCTTCTCACATCCAAAAAAGCTATTTCCTTCACTTTTTGACCTAAATATTTTGTTTTTTTTTGGAAAAAAAGTAAATTTGCACCGCTTAATATGCCTGTTGAGTTAGATTGCTGCATTGTTGTGGCAACCTTGGGCGAAGCTGTAGGCAAAGTATTTTGATTATGACAAAACCATTACGTGTATTGTTTTTCATTGACCGCCTTCGTTTAGGTGGAATTCAGATGCTAGCATACGATATCCTCCGAAACAACAATCCTTCGTTGATGGATATTGAAATACTCAATCTGGACGATGGGCAAGAATATCCTCTGACCAAAACTTTGAAGGATATGGGCGTCACAATCCATCAGCTGAAAGGCGCATGGTTGAGGACACCACTTGATTATCCTCACTACTTCAAATCAGTCGACCGCTTTTTCGAGCAACACCACGACTATGATGTGGTGCATATGCATTCCAGTTCGAAAAACTACTATATCCTCAAGTGTGCTGCAAAATGGGGCATTCCTGTTCGCGTTGCACATTCACATAATACAGGATTCCAATCGCGCAATCCACTCGTTATCGCTTATGGAAATCTGCTAAAAAAACCTATGCGCAAATATGCCACTCACTGGGTTGGATGCTCAAAGTTGGCCTGCGAATGGCTCTTTGGCAAAGGAAGTGTCGAGCGAGGCGAAGCACGGGTCATACTCAATGGCATCGATAGCACTTTGTTTGTCTATAACGAAAGTGTACGCAAGGAGTTGCGTCAGGAGATGGGTATCGATGACAAGTTCGTCATTGGTCATGTAGGTCGTTTTGTCAACCAAAAGAACCACACATTCCTACTCGACATCTTTGCTGAGGTCTGCAAACGCCGCGACGATGCCGTGCTTTTGCTCATCGGCATAGGAGAACTGATGGATGCCATGAAAGAAAAGGCTGCCAATCTGGGCATTGCTGACAAGGTTCGTTTTGTCGGTTTTCGCGACGACCGTAACCGTTTCATGCAAGCCATGGATTCATTCCTCTTCCCCTCGCTCTACGAGGGTCTTAGTGTCGTATTGGTTGAGGCACAAGCTTCCGGATTGCCTGTATTTGCAAGTGATAGCACAACTACCGAAACAAAATACTCTCCTTATATGAAGTTCCTTTCTTTGGAACTTCCCGCATCCGAATGGGCAAGGGTAATTCTTGATGTTGGTTGTATTGAACGCAAAGATATGACCGATATAATCAAAGGGGCAGGATTTGAAATTAGTTCAATGATCAATAATCTTTATCATCTTTACGTTTCAAAATGAAAGTGATGCACATCGGGCAGATGATTGGAGGTTTGGATGTTTACATCCGAAATTCAATTTCATGTGCAAGCGGAAAACATAAATATACCATAATTCATGGTAAGGACGATGGATGTTATCCTATCTATTGTAATGGTGAGATGGTTAAAACTTACCCAATTACCCTTCAACGTAATATTTCTTTGAAAAATGATTTAAGAGCAATATGGGATGCTGTAACTATCATAAAAAAAGAAAAACCTGATGTTATCCATTGTCATAGTGCAAAGGGCGGAATGATAGGCCGTATCGCAGGGTTTATCACAGGAACACCGACTCTATACACTGCTCATGCCTTCTCTTTTCTCAGTTCTGGAAACAAATTAGCGCGTTTCATATACAAAATGATGGAGAGATGCACACGTTTTAACGCCTATCTCCTTGCCTGCTCTGAAACTGAAAGATCTTTAGGTCTTCAGTCTATTGGGTACAACAAGAAAAAAGCACTTGTATGGCGCAATGCAGTTCCAGAGCCAATTTTAAAGGAGGAAGAAGTTTCCTTGCATATCCCTTCTCATCCATATCTTTGCTATATTGGCAGACCTTCATACCAAAAAAATCCTCTTTTCGTGGTCGACATGTTTGCAAAGGTTCATTCTGTCTTACCCGACGTTCGCTTTTATTTACTTGGTGTGGGATATCACTCTCCCGATTTGGAATCGATGCAAAAAGCCATTAGAAAATTACACCTGGAAAGTTATTTCTTCATGATGCCCTGGGTGAATCATAATGATGCAATGGCATTTGTTAAACATTCTATTTTCTATGTCTCAGTTTCTCGCTATGAAGGACTCCCTCTTTCGGTAATTGAGGCTATGGCATTGGGTAAATGCATCGTTGCTAGTGATGTTGTTGGTAATCAAGATTGTGTATGGGACAAGGTAAATGGTCGTCTTCTTAGCCTCAATGCTGATTTTTTTGCTAACGAAATATGTAAGCTTATCGGTGATCCATTAACTGTTGATAAGATGGGTAAAGAGAGCCGTCGCATTTTTGAAGAAGAGTTTCGTATCGAAAAAAGAATTCATCTCCTTGAGGATATTTATCAAACAATCGGCAATAAATGATACGCATTGTCAAAACTTTAAGACAACTTCATTTAAACAAATTCTTTTATAATATTTTGTCTCCATTTTTCCATAGTCATATTGATTATACAAAAGAATCTATCGAGCAAAGTATTCATTATCTGGAAAACTTTTCAGAGAATAAAGGAAGTTCTGCCATTTGTAACAATTTAATAGACGAAAAACCCTTTTTTGACCTACAAATAATCATTCCCGCTTATAATGTAGAAGAGTATATAGAGCAATGTATTGACTCAATTTTACATCAAATAACAACATTCAAATATCTAATTTGTATTATCAATGATGGTTCAACCGATAATACACGAGAACTATTGAAAAAATATGAGTCACTTGAAAACGTTCAGATTATTGATCAAAAAAACAGAGGTTTTTCTGGAGCCAGAAATACTGGACTTGCACACATTAAGGCTAAATATATAATGTTCGTCGATTCTGATGATTATCTTGAATCGACAAACTGTATTCAGAAAATCTTGGAGTGTGCATTTCGGGAAGATGCTGATATTGTAGAAGGAGGCTATAGATTGTTTTATAAAGACATAACCCTAAAAAGACTCGTTCATAATAATACAGTTGGAACGTCTGCTTCCCTATATGGCTTCCCGTGGGGAAAAGTTTATAAAGCTAAGTTATGGCAAAATATTCATTTCCCTGAAAATTATTGGTTTGAAGACACCGTTAATTCTTTTTTGATATTTCCCAAAGCTCAAAAAAAGGCTAATATCAAAGATGTTATATACTCATATAGAAAAAATCCAAGAGGTATCAGTGTTTCTTCACACAAAAAGAATCGCAACATTGACAGTCTTTGGATTACCAAACAACTTCTTGAAGACAACCGAAAGATTCAGTCCTTAGATGAAGAACAAGCTCTTGCCTGTTTCCTTGGTCAAATTTCTGTAAATCAAAGAAGAATTGAAACCATAGAAAGAAATGATATTAATAAAGCTGTATTTGTTATAAACAAAGCTATTCTTGAAGATTTTTTTCCAAATTTCAACGTAAACAAAACCAATAAAAGAGATCAAGTTATTCTTAATTCTTTGATCAAAAACGATTACTCGGCGTTTCGACTCGCCTCTCTTCTGTTGTAATCTTCAAAATGAGCAAATACAACTATTCCATCATCATTCCCCACTACAACATCCCCGATCTCCTCATGCGCTGCTTGAAGAGCATTCCTGTGCGAGAGGATATCCAGGTGATAGTGATTGATGATTGTAGTCCCGATGCCGATCGTTATCTAAAAGACTATCCAGAACTCTCTCGTCCATATCTTGAATATTACAGCACCCATCAAGGTGGCAGTGCCGGACATGCTCGCAATGTGGGATTGGATCACGCAAAAGGAACGTGGCTCATTTTCCTCGATGCCGACGATCTGCTTACCGACGATGCCGAACAAATTCTTGATGAGACCATCAATCGTACTGAAGATATCATTTTCTACAACACAACTTGTGTGATGAGCGATAATCTCAGCAAAGCGTCTGACCGCAATTTCTATGGACAATATTTCGAAGATTTTGTATCTAATCACGATGAAATACCTTTTCGATACAGGTTCCATGCCCTATGGGGTAAAGTCATCAGAAGAGATTTGGTTATAACAAACAACATACGTTTCGATGAAACCCGTTATTCCAACGATGTCTATTTCTCTTGTGTCACTGGACACTTTGCTCAAACCATCGCTGTCGTTGACCGACCGTTTTTCATCGTAACAGAAAGGCGTGGTTCGCTTGCATCAAGTCAGTTCTCCGAAAAATGCATTTCGTTCGAAGAATGTCAGACTAGATTTGATATTGCATTGAAAATCAATCTATTGCTCGACAAATGGAGGATTAAGGTATTCCCATTTCAATTATATGAGTACAGCGACAAGATGCGAGACAATTATCCTTGGGCTTACGCTAAGACTTTAATCAAACTTACTTTTTCCCATCCTTATAAAGCCTACAAACTAGCGCACAAGGACATTGGCTATTATTATAGAAATATTTTTCACAAAACAACATAATTAATACATTTATGAAATTTACAATCATCGGATGTGGTAATTCTGGTCTTATCCATGCCGCTAAACTATTCGAAAAGGGCCACGAAGTGGCTCTGCTTAAAACATCAAGTACAAACGGCAAGTTTTTTGACAAAATAAAATCTGCCAAAATGTATCATGTAAAAGATGATACATTACAAGGCAATGGACGAGAATTCGATGTCTATCCATCCATCATCACTCGAGATGTTCGTGAAGCTGTGAAATTTGGTGATATTATTATGGTAATGACCACCACTTTGCAGCATGAATTTGTAGCAGAATTGATATCTCCTTTTGTTCGTGATGGGCAAATCATCATTCTTGTCCCCGGCTACATGGGAAGCCTCATATTCAAAAAATACATTAAAAAGAACATTATCTACAGTGAATGGGAAACGACAGCATATAATGGGCGAATCGTTAATAACGAATATGTTCGTATTTCCTTCTATAATCCCCGCAATGCTATTTCCGTGTTGCCTATCAGCCAAACACAAAAGGTACTTGATATCCTTTCACCATGTTTTGATAATACGAAATATGCTCGCAAGCATATCCTTGAATCGGCTTTCCACAATCCTAATATGATTGTGCATCCCATTGGTATACTATTTTCTGCATCACGTATCGAATATAGTAATGGAGAGTTCTGGATGTATAGAGAGGCATTTACACCTTCAGTAGTAAATGTTATCAAAGCTTTTGATGTTGAGAAAAACAAAGTTTTAAAAGCTTTCGGATGCGATCCGCTCGATTATTTTGAGGCTGCCAAGTGGCGTAATGAGGAGAATCTCAACATTGATGCAATGACTGTATTCCGCTCTTTTGCCGACTCCAGCAACAAAGGCCCTTCATTCATCAACCACCGTTATTTGAATGAAGACGTCCCTATGGGCTTAGGTCTATTCATATCTATAGCCAAGATTGTGGGAGTAGATACATCCATACAAGAAGGAATCACAGCTCTTGCTTCTGCTTTGCTTAATAAAGACCTGAAATCAGGAGCAAGAACCATTCAGTATCTTCTTGGAAAAGAAGATGTGTCCATTGATGATATTAAAAAGGCTATCACAGAATAAAAATGGCTAAAACCTTAAAGCAGAAAGCGGCCTCCGGTATGGTATGGACAGCGTTGCAGAAATATTCAACGTTGATCATCCAATTCGTTTCTGGTATAATTTTAGCACGATTGCTAACACCTTACGATTATGGCTGTATTGGTATGCTTTCTATCTTTATGGTTCTGGCTGGAACTTTCATAGATGGAGGTTTCGGTTCTGCTCTAATTCAAAAGAAACAGCCTACCCAAACAGATTATTCCACTATTTTTTTCTGGAATATGGGAATGTCGATATTGATGTATATCATCCTATATATCGGTGCCCCTACCATTGCTCGATTCTATAATATACCACTTCTTTCCTCTGTTTTGAGAATACAAGGACTTGTCTTGATAATCAATGCCTTTAATATTATTCAAAGCAATCAACTTCGGAAAAAAATCAATTTTAAGGCTATTGCCATAGTTTCCATCACAACATCGATTATCTCACTGACTGCAACCATATGGATGGCATACAATGGTTTTGGCGTATGGTCTCTTGTAGCACAAAATCTCATTTCTTCTGTTATTACCGTTGTTTCATTTTGGTTCTATGTCAAATGGCGACCCACATGGACTTTCTCTCGACAATCGTTTAGGGAATTGTTCAGCTTTGGTTTTTATATGTTCTTGACCCATTTGATTAATAATTTCTGTCGAAAAATTCCGGGATTATTAATTGGAAAAGTCTTTTCCCCAATAACTTTAGGTTATTATTCAAAAGGTATAAGAACCGAAAATCTGGCCTCTCATGGCATTTCTTCTGTGATGACACAGGTTACCTATCCTCTTTATGCCCAAGTTCAAGACAACAAAGCTGTGTTGTCCAATATGATTCGACGTCTTACCATGACCATCTCGTATATAACTTTTCCCCTAATGGCGGCTCTAATGCTCACAGCCAGACCTCTATTTATATTATTGTACTCAGATAGATGGGTGGATAGTGTTCCATATTTTCAGGTCTTCTGTCTTGTTGGTTTATCTGATTGCTTACAATCCGTAAACACACAAACAATCGCTGCTATAGGCAGGAGCAAAATCATGCTTAAATGGACTCTTATCAAACGAACTGTAGGCTTGTCGTTTATTGTTGGCGGTTTATTTGGATTTGGTATGAAAGGATTGCTTGCCGGAATGGTAATCTACAATTGGTTCTGTTATTTTGTGAACATTGGATTGGTTTCAAAATACATTGGCTACAAATGGAAAAACCAGTTGTCTGATTTATTACCTGTAACCATTGTTGTATTTGTTTCTTCTTTAATTGCATTTATTGTTGCTCAAGTATTTCATTGTAGCTTATATGTCGATGGCCTATTGAAACTGATTATCTTTATAGCCATTTATATGTCTTGGTCCTTTATTTTCAAGCCGGAATCATTTACTTATTCATTAACAATTATACCAAACAAACTTCAATTCTGGAAACGGTTTTAAATATTTGAATGTTTGCTCTTCCTTATTATATTTCATTATTATAATCAATGATTAGTATAGTTTCCGTGGGTGATATAATGCCTGGCGGTCTGCTTAGCGACAGTTCAAGACCTTGTGCTAACCAAGAGGTTATTGAATTATTGGCATCGGGAGATATCCGTTGTGGTACACTTGAATGTGCTTTTGGCAATAAACCTACCTATGACAAAGCAAAGGTAGCAGACAGAGGTAACGTAATTTATGCCAAAGATAATGATATAAAAAGACTTAAAGAACTTCAAATCGATATCGTCAGTTTAGCTAACAATCATTTTTATGACCTTGGTGTTGAAGGTGCTATTCATACAATCGATTTACTTGATAAAAACGGAATCTTACATTGTGGAGCTGGTGCTAATCTTAAGGAAGCAGGTAAGCCTGTCGTAATGGAATTTGGAAATAAAAAAGTTGCTTTTCTTGCCTTTTGCGACACTAATTACAACAATGTCTATTATTGTACGTATGCTACGGAAAACTCTCCTGGTATCAATCCTATGAATGAGGAGTACGTTATTGATGAAATAATGAGATATGCTAATTTATACGATTATGTGGTTGTGTTAGCCCATTGGGGGACTGAAAACACGTTCTTTCCCAATATCTCTTCCTACAAGATGGCCAATAAAATGCTTAAAGCTGGAGCTTGTTTGGTATTAGGTAGCCATCCTCATCGCGTGCAACCTGTGCTAAATGTAAGAAATGGGAGTGTTGTTTTTAGTATGGGCAATTTCTTATTCCCTGAAAGATTAATTGCTCCTCCCAAAGTGACCTATTATCCCGAGGGACCAATTGATTATTCCTCTTTGCCTGTAACAAATAAATACCCTATTGTACATACCATCACTTTGAAGACTTTGCCCTATTTAGCTCGTGTGGGAATGATTGTTAATACATGTATTAATGGTTCTACAATCATATCTTCTTACCGCTATACATTTTTGGATAATGAGAATTATCTTCAATTGTTAGATGAACAAAGATCAAACGATTTGAATGGAAAGTTGAGAAACCTAGAGTTGCCCTTAAAATATAATTATTATAGTTTTTACAAAATTTATAAAAAGGGATTCCGTTCCGTCAAAAACAAACTCAAAAAAATTAAATCTAAATTAAAATGAACATCAAGGAATTTATTAAAAATATACCCATAGTTCAACATGCTATTGAACAAAAAAAGTATAATCGCAAATTAGACCTACGTTCTCTTTCTGTAGAAGAACGAGTAGAAAGGGTCATGAAAAGATATGAGACAAGAATGGGATATAGGATGGATATGAATCACCCTAAGACATATACTGAAAAAATTCAATGGTATAAAATATTTTATACAGGAGATGGTCATTTGGATCGAATTGTAGATAAATATTTGATGAAAGAATATGTAAAAGAGAAAATAGGTGATGGTTACACTGTGCCACTAATCGGTGTCTGGTCTGATATTGAAAGTCTTGAAAAAGATTGGAATAATTTGCCAGAAGAGTTCTGCATTAAATCAACAGTACAATGTGAAGGAAAGTTTATTGATTTTATTCATAACAAATCTAAAGTTGATTTTAAAACGAAGAAAAAGGAATGGGCAAAATGGCTACTTCCAAAAAATACTCTTATTAATGGCTATGTAACAGCTTATCATAACTGTGTTCCAAGAATCATTGCCGAGCAATACTTGGAAAATATCAAGAATCAATTATTCGATTATAAGGTCTTTTGCTTTGATGGTCAACCTTTTTGTTTTGAATCTGCTATGGAGAGATTCGAAGGCGGGATACCAACATTCACTTTCTACGATTTAAACTGGAATAAAATGGATGTTACATCTGGGAATCATCCTAATGGAGATGTTCCAAAGCCAAAGCATTTGTCTGAGATGTTGAGATTGTCAAAAATTCTCTCTGCTGGTTTTCCACATTTAAGAGTAGATTTCTTCGATACAGATGATAAACTTTATGTTGCTGAATTAACTCTTTATACAGCAGGTGGATATTCTATTTATAATCCGCAGAGTTTTAATGAAAAAATGGGCGAATTATTCAAGTGTTTTTAAATTAACATAATTCCTATGAGAAAAATAATCAATAAAATCATCAAGAGAATTAAAGAAAAATATCGCAAGCCTCGTTACAAATGGCCTATCAATCTTCTGGTTGAAGCTGATTTAAGAGCGTTCCGAAGAAAACATGGTTATGAAATGAACATTAATGCCCCTGTTTCTTTTACAGAGAAAATACAATGGTATAAACTTTTTTACGATGGTTGTGGAAACATGCATGAAATAGTAGACAAATATCATTTCAAACAATACATTGAAAAAAAAATTGGAAAAGGTTATACAATTCCTTTATTAGGCTATTGGACAAACATCCAAGACTTAAAAAAAGATTGGCATAAACTACCTGAGGTTTTTTGTTTAAAATCTACTATATCATCTGAAGGAAACAATATTAAAATTATACATAATAAATCAAACATTAATTTCTCAGATTTAGCAAAAGAAATCAAATCTTGGTTGAATCCCAAAAACACTATGTTAGATTCATATTGTCGAGCCTATTATAAAACTAAACCAGGTATTTTGGCTGAAGAATACATGGAAAATGTAAAAAATCAATTGTATGATTTTAAGGTTTTTTGTTTTGATGGCCAACCATATTGTATTTATGCTGCTATAGAACATTTTGACAAAAAAGATTATCCAATTGTATTTTACGACTTGAACTGGAATAAATTAGACGTAAAATACGGAATACATCAAACAGGCAATGTTCCATGCCCTTCACATTTAAAAGAAATGATTGATATTGCAAAACAATTATCTGTCGGCTTTCCTTTTGTAAGAGTAGACTTTTTTGACACAGATAAAAAACTGCTTCTTGCAGAAATGACTTTTTATCCAGGAGGTGGACTATCCCCATATTATCCCAAATCTTTTGATGAAAAAATGGGTAGTTTTTTTAATTTACCCACTGATAAAGCTTAAATTCCAACTTGACAATGAATAATAAAGAAAGATCGGTGGTAAAGTTGTTTTTCGCTGGCGATTTCTGTTCTAAACCTTCAGCATCAAGAATTACAGTTTCGAGCGACTTGAAAGAACTCATTCTTTCTTGTGACTTTAAAGTAGTAAATTTCGAGGTGCCACTAAAACCTGAAAATGTTCACTTGCCTGCTCAAAGGAGAGAACGTTTTTTCCAGCATGATGATACACCGGACTTTCTTCGAGAATTAGGATTCAATCTATTTCAATTAGCCAACAATCATACTTTTGATTGGGGAGAAGAAGGTTTTAAGAAAACAAAAGCCGTCTTGGGTGATGCATCTTTTGGAGCTGGATCATACGAAGAAGCATACAAAATAAAAATAGTCGAAAAAAATGGCCTCAAAATAGGTTTCATGTCTCTCTCTTTTGCGGCCTATACGGGAGTTTTCGACGATGTTACAAATCATGAAGGTTTGGGTTGTGCCTATATCAATGATCTTCGTGTAAATCATGATATCATCAGAGCGAAAAATCAAGTAGATTATTTATTTGTACTACCACATGATGGAATTGAGTATATAGACATTCCTATGCCAGAAACTATTGCTCGCTATCGTGATTTTATTGACTATGGAGCCGATGGTGTAATAGGTACTCATCCACATTGTCCACAAGGTTGGGAAGTGTATAAAGATAAGCCGATTTTCTATAGTCTTGGCAATTTTCTCTTTAACAGCAAGGAAGGTTATGATTATCGTGCCTGGAATCGACCACATTGGTACGAAGGTCTTTGTGTAATAATGAATCTGTCAAAAGATAATCTTTCTTGGGAAATTATTAATACAAGAAATATTAATAATGTTGAAATTGCAATAGATAATAATGAAGGACGTATAGTCCATAATAATTTACTATGCAGTTATTTGAATGATAAAGAATTATATAATAACTGTTTATTAACTATATCAAAAGACCATTCAAACAATGATATTCGTAGAATTAAAAGAATGTTTATTCCTACGAATACCAAAGATGCCTTTAAGGCAGTGTGGGCTAGTCTTCGGGGTGCAAAACCTCAATCGAAAGAAGAGTTGCGTTATCTATTAAAAAATGATTTAAAAAGAAGTCGTTTAGCACGAACTATTTTTTAATCAATAATTATGTGAATATTTAAAACATGTAATAATTATGTCAAAAATTTTAGATAAACTTTTTTCAGTTGCAAGTAAATTACAAAATAAATATAATTATAATAAGCATTATTTTCATGCAAAACAAAAGATTTCAAAAAGTTTATTAAATTGCAAAAATAAAAGATATCTTTCAGCCTCTCAAAAAGAAGAAATTAGGTCATTTTATAAGCGACTTACTGGTAAGAATGTTTCTTTATTATATCATGAGTATTTTTTGTCTCGTACTGGTAACTATTCAAAAGAATATATGCCCATAGATTTATTCGAAGCAGATATTATTGGTCGTGCTAACCGATGGGACTATTATATTGGTTCTTTTCGAGATAAAAACTTTGACGAAATCTATTTACCCCATATTAAACATCCTCATACATATTTGAAGAATATAAATGGTTATTACTACTATGAAGGAAATCCAGTTAGTAAAGAAGAGGCAATAACATTATGTAATAATTTAAAAAATATTATCATCAAACCCTCTCTCTTGTCAAAAGGTGTGGGTGTAAAAAAAATTAGTGTTACGAATGGTATAATTGATAATGATGGACAAACTATTGAGGAACTTTTTAATGCATACAAAAAAGATTATATCATCCAAGAAGCAATAATGCAGCATGATAAGCTCAGTGTCTTGAATCCAACTTCGGTAAATACGATGAGGATTATGACTTATCGTTCTGGTATGGAAGTATTAGTAGTTTATTCTGTAATTCGAATAGGAAGAATAGGACAAGTAATTGATAACCAAAGTGCTGGCGGAATAAGTACTATTATCAATGAGGATGGAACTTTAGGAAAGTATGCTTTTGGTGTTGCCGGTGATGACATGATTGAAAAAACGGATACTGGAATTGTACTTGAAGGATATCAAATACCTTATTTTAAAAAAGCACTTGATATCGTAAAGCAATCTCATTATGATCTACCTTTCTTTGACATTGTGGGATGGGATATTTCGATTAATCAAGAAGGAGATCCTGTATTGGTTGAATGGAATGGAAATCCGGGGCCTAGTCAAACAGCTTGTGGAACAGGATTAGGTAAATATACAGAGAGAATTATTAAAGAAGTTTGGCCTCGTGTGAATAGTAGATTTTATGTATAAGGTAACATCATTTGTTTATTCATTTCTAAAAAAATGAATATGATTCTTGTTTTATTAACAGATATAATAAAAAATGTATTATAAAATAAAAAACAAGCTCGGAAAAATAGTTTTTAAGATTTGGAAATGGATTGCTCCCACAATGTCCGAACGTTATCAGCACTTCGACACTCGAATGTTTCTGAAAAACGAGATGTGCAAAGACTTTGAGTGGAAGAAATATGTAGGAAAGATCAATCCATATTTCAAACAATGGGGCTTCAAAGTATCACAACTTGACGCTGAGTATTACAGCCGTGTATCAGGAATCAAAGCCGATTACTACGTTACCCGTTCTATGGCAGTACATTACATTTACCCATATCTTGATCGATATGATTTCGTTCCGGCTTACATGGATAAAAACATGCAAAAGCGATTACTTGGTTTACCCGATGATGAAATCCAAGTTCTTATGCCAGAAGAGGTAATATACAATTCCAATGGAGTGTTCTTTAATGGTATAGGACAAGAGCTTACAAGAGAAGCAGCACTCGATACTCTTCTAGCTTACAAACAAAATACCATATTAAAGCCTTCTGTAGAGTCCTATGGAGGTCATGGAGTACAGATGGTATCGGGAGAAAACAACCGTCAAGAATATGAATCTTTATTTGAGAAATACAGCCGTGATTACACATTTCAAAAGGTGGTGACTCAACATCCTATAATGGCTCAATTCAATCCTTCATCTGTAAATACAGTACGTGTTGTAACTTACCGCAATTTCTCTGGTAAGCGCAAGGTGCTTTACGCCTGTATGCGTTTTGGAGGTGAAGGATCAGTAATGGACAACGTTTGTTCTGGAGGAGGTTATACAGGAGTTAATATAGATACCGGTATTCTCACCGATAGAAAACGTTATTCTTATTTTATAATGGATGCACCTGTGCTACCTAATAGTATTCCTTCTAGTGTACCATGTTGGGATAAGATTAAAACTTCGGCTTTGGCTCTACACGGAAGAATTCCTCAATTAGGCATTGTGGGTTGGGACTTTACTCTTACACCCGACGAAACTCCATTACTCATAGAATTCAATCCACGCCCAGGTGTAGGCTTGCAGCAAGCTGTTGGCCCTATGTTCAGCCGAGAAGATCTGGATGAAATAATGTGCCATGTCTCGAAAATGAATGCTTATTATCGTCCACTTGGCTTTGTAACTTTTCAGGATAGACCAGATTTAAGGACAGTGCATTTGAAGTTTGGAGAGAGTTAAACTATTGTAGAAGGTGTTTTTCCTATACATATTTAAATATGTGTGAATCAATTCAAATAATAGAGAAGCCAGATTGGATATCTTGGGATGAAATACATAACGTACTATGGAATGCCCATGCTGAAAATCGCAAAAAAGGTGTTGTTATGCGATTTCCATCTCTGCCAGGTGATGAGATTCGTAAGTTTATAGAGGGAAGAGGAAAGTTGTTTTGTGCCATTGCTGATGGAAAAGTTGTGGGTACAGGTGCAATTGTTATTAAAAAAGTCTGGCTTTGGTTTACAAAATATCCAGAAGAGTTCTGTTATCTATATTTTGCTTCTGTATTGCCCGAATACATGGGAAAAGGCATATATAAACAAATTAATGTTCATAGAGAACAAGTTTGCAGAGAAATGGGTATTAACCGTTTGATATTTGATACTCACGAAAAGAATACACATATTCAAAATGTGTTGAAAAAGAACGGTTTCAAACCTGTTGACTATAAGTTCTATCTTGATCATTACAATATTGTCATGATAAAATGGCTTGATGGTTGCCCTTATAGCGAACACCGTTTGAAATATGAATTTTTCAAGCGAAAACTAAAAGTAAAAACAAAAAGAGTACTCTATAAAATCTTTAATATAGAAAAAAAATGAAACAAAAAGTTGTTATTATAGGATATGGTTTTTCTACACGTTTATGTCTTGCCCAAATATTGGGAGAATTAGGCTATGAGGTAAGCCTTATTGTTTTAGAATTGGTGAATTCGAAACCTATAGATTGTTATAGCAAGTATGTTAAAAACTACTACTATATACAGGGTGATGACGAAGAAAAAGTATTACATATTTTATTAGATAAATGTAAAGACGACAAACAAAAGGTCATTTTGATTCCTATTAATGACTTTAGTGCATCTGTTTTAGATAACAATCTAAAACTTTTAGAACAGTATTTTCTATTTCAAAACATACATCATAAACAAGGTGCTGTTGTCGAATGGATGAACAAAGAGAAACAAAAGAAATTAGCTAAACATTTTGATTTGAATGTAGTTAATTCTATTAATATTGAAATTAAAAATAGAACTTATCAGATACCATCTAATGTTAATTATCCTTGTTTTACTAAAACAAGAGCTTTTACATCAGGATATAAAAAGACTTTACACCGTTGTGATAACGAACAGCAACTGCGTGAAGTTTTGGACTATTTGTGTGAAAGACACGAAAATCTTATTCTTATGGTTGAAGACTATAAGAAAATCGAGAGTGAATATTCCGTTGTCGGTATGAGTAATGGAAAAGAAGTTATTATACCAGCGGTAATCGAAATAAAGTCTATGGCTAAAGGTTCTGATAGTGGAATCGCTCTCAATGGAAAAATCGTTACTTGTAATGGATATGAGAATCTAATCTCTTCTTTCGAAAAATTTATTCGTGAAATCGGATTTGTCGGAATGTTTGACATTGATTTCTATCTTAGCGAAGGTAAATATTTCTTTGGAGAACTAAATCTACGTATAGGTGGATCTGGATTTGCCATAATAAAAAAAGGTGTTAACCTTCCGGAAATGCATATTAGGTCTTTATTGAATAAATCAATAGATGATATGAGGAAGGAAATAACCGGTCCTGCCATTTACTCAAATGAAAGAATATGTATTGAAAACTGGTTTGAAGGTCACCTTACAAATAGCGAATATTTCTCAATTATCAGATCTTCTGATGTCAATACTATTAGCAACAAGCATGACAAAATTCCAGAACTTATTTTTTGGCTTAAAACTTTTAAGAAGTGTATAATATTACCCTTTAGAAATCGAAAAAGAAATAATAAAACTTTACAATATTGATAATTAAGTATCTAATATAAGTATTGCTAATATATAAACATGAGATTAAAACCGTATAAAACTATTTACCAATAGAAACTATTTCGACGAAATATAATGAAATCCTTTGATTCCTTAGAACATACTCAAGCCACACTCAATAATCTCATAAAAAAGATTATTGCTACTTGTTATCTTTTAAGGAAATCTCAAAAAATAAGAAAAATACGTAAGAAAG
>JAEEGH010013933.1_pt1 | contig 17745 bp, 16 predicted proteins | sample 9134181 | NCBI WGS metagenome assembly JAEEGH01 (sample SAMN16246544, study PRJNA631951) | gut metagenome | biome: gut microbiome; feature: rumen; material: DP-attached | host: Bos | place: Iran: Karaj | collected 2018-10
ACCTTGCCATTGGCATCGAGCACATCGAAGGTAGCGCCTTTGCGGTTGGGCGGACAGAGAGGAAATCCGGCATTCACCAATACGTTGTTGTCGGTCCACTTGGTCGAGTCGGGATAAGTGTTGGAATGGCTGAAGTCATCAAAGAAAGGCAAGAAACGCGCTTCGGCGACGCCTTTCCTTACAGGTGCTTTTTGCGTTGTGCCCAATGGGGTCAATATCTCTTGGGCGATAGCAGGGCTGGCGATGAGGCCTAAGGCCATCATCAAGGCGAGCGCTTTAAAATTCGTCTTCAAATTCATCTTCCTCTTCATAATCGGTGGTCTCTATGGTTTCTTTAATCGTATCTATATTTATTTCAGGCTGCGGCACGTTGGACAGTGAGTCCTCACGCAACAACTCTTTCATCTCTTTCTTGAAGTCCATGGTACGGCTTGAGTGGTACCAAACGTCAACATAAGTGCCAGGCTTCACGGCACCCGAGCTGGGGCCGGGACTCATCTTCCTGACGCACATGTATTGGAGACTGTCGCTGTCTTCCCGGGTCTCAACGCCAAGATTCAGGCCAGCCAAGTTGAGTAGTTTTTTCGTCTCATAGGCTGATTTCCCGATGAGATTGGGCACTTTCACGTTGGACTTGTCGATGCCAATGCCTACGCGGAGCATGATCTTGCTTCCTTTCACCAATTCAGTGCCTTTGGCGATGGGGGCGCCTTGGTAGTACTGCTCAATGACGTTGTTCTTATAGTCATAGGTTACATATTCCAGATGGTCGACATCCAAGCCACTCGACTCCAATCGACCGATGGCTTCACGCAGCGAGATGCCTTTCACGTTGGGCATCACGGTTTTTTCTGGCGTCACGGCCACGATGATGGCATACACATTGCGTCCCTTCTTGATTTTTGAGCCTGGCAAGGGGTCTTGCTGGTAAATACTTCCGGGTTGTTGCCCCTTGGGATACACGCTGTCGATGAGGATGAAATTGAAGTCCTTATGGTAGTCGTGCTTCACTTGTTGGAAGTCTTGACCCACAAAATCGGGCATGGTATAGACCTTGTCGTGGCGGGTGTAACTATCTAACAGCCTGAATGTTAACCATAGCAAGCCGATAGATAGCAGTACTATGATGAGTAGGTGGAGATAAAATTTCTTTTCCTTGAGGAAGTGAAAGCGTCCCATAATTTACTATTTTAGCGGTGTTTTTACAACTCATTTTTGAGCCTTTTTATTGCTCAAACATTTAAACCGACAAAATTACAAAAAATATGAAAAACGTGGCAATTATTTGTGGCGGAGATTCTGGAGAGTTTGAAATATCCGTCAAAAGTGCTCAGGTGGTGAAGCAGAACCTGAATCCGGAACTGTATAATTCGAAGATCATTGTGGTGTCGAAAAAAGGATGGTACGGACTCTTGAAAGATGGTACCCGAGTGGACGTCGACAAGAATGACTTTTCCATTTCGGTTGGCGGCCACAGAACGAAATTCGATGTGGCCTTCAACGCAGTTCATGGCGAGCCGGGTGAGAACGGTCCGCTTTCGGGTTATTTGGAGTTGTTGGGCATCCCTTGCACTTCTTCACCATTGACCACTTGCGCCCTCACGTTCCACAAGGATTTTTGCAAGCGTCTTGTGGCCTCTTATGGTGTCAAAGTGGCTCCGTCGGTGCTAATTAACGAAGGGGAAAAATATGATGCCGAAAAAATCGTCAAGCGACTGGGTTTGCCCTTGTTTGTGAAGCCGACCTGCAACGGATCCAGCGTGGGTGTGACCAAGGTGAAGACAGCCGAGGAACTTGTACCTGCCATTTTTACGGCGAGGGCGGCTGGACGTCAGGTGATGTGCGAGAAGTTCGTCAACGGTCGCGAGTTCGGCTGCGGCGCCATGGAGTACAAAGGCAAGATGATGGTCTTTCCGATCACGGAAATCATCAGCAAAAATGAGTTTTTTGACTATGAGGCCAAATACACTGCCGGCAAGTGCGACGAGGTGACGCCCGCCCAAGTGGACGAGGATACCGAAATCGAGATCAAGGCTACCACGGCGATGCTGTATGATAAGTTGGAGTGCAAGGGCTTCGTCCGCATGGACTACATCGTCAGCGACGATGGCGTGTTCTTCATCGAGGCGAATATCGTTCCAGGTATGTCGGAAGCCAGCATCATCCCTGCACAGGCGAAATGCTTCGGGTTGTCGTTGGGAAGGCTGTTCGAAATGGCGATAGAGAACGTTTTATAATAATGATGAATTAGGAATGCTGAAATACGAAGTATTAACTGCGTTGAATCTTCGATTTCGACGAAGTCAATGCGGAATGAAGAGAAGCTTAGTGCCTCTCAACATTCCGCATTCATAATTCAGCATTCCGCGTTAAACGGTGAGGATGTCTTTTGACTTCAGCTCAGTGAGGTCGTCAATCTTCTTGATGTATTTGTCAGTGAGTTTCTGAATCTCCTCTTGCAGGAGCTTTGACTCGTCTTCCGAGATCACGTCTTTCTCCAATTTCTTGGCGTCGTCGTTGGCGTTGCGGCGGATGCCACGGATGCCGACTTTGGCTTCCTCGGCAGCGTTCTTGGTGCGCTTCACCAGCTCTTTACGGCGTTCCTCGGTGAGGGCGGGCACTGCGATACGCAGGATCTCGCCGTTGTTGATGGGGTTGAAGCCCAAATTGGCGTTCAAGATGGCCTTGGCAATGTTGCCGAGTGCGCTCTTGTCGAAAGGTTGCACCACAATCATGCGGGCGTCGGTGCAGCCGATGTTGGCGGTCTGCTCGATAGGCACCGTCGTGCCGTAGTATTCAACCATCACGCCGTTGAGCATGGCCGGACTGGCCTTGCCTGCCCTGATGCCCTGAAATTCATGCTCCAAGTGTTTGATCGTGTTGTCCATGCTTTCAGTGGCTTCGTCCAATACAAATTGAGAGTCTTCTGTCATTGCTTTAAAAATTTGAGGGCAAAAATAGGCTTTTTTTCGTTGCGGAAGCAGTTCTGTGTGATTTTTTTGTCCTTTACCATTCAAGGCTAAAGACCAATGAGACGTTTGAGATGTTGTCTTGACGGTCTTCGTAGTAACTGGGATACATAGTCATAAAATTCGAGTGATAATGTGTGACGGTGACGTTGTGGTAATAAGAGTATGTCGCCATCAGGTTAAAAGCGATACGACTTTTGGTGGCAAAGCGTACGCCAACACCCACGTCGCCGTAAGGACCGAAGTTCTTCATGGAGTAGTAGGCACCTGCACGGGCCCTAACCACAGGACTTGCCTTTTTGGTGGGCAAGAACACATAACGGAATGAGCCATAGAACGGAATGAGTTTGGGCGAACTGAAGATGCCGACGCCATAGCCGACACCAAGGCCTGCAAAAACCTTGTCGTTGAATTGATAGCCGTGCGTTGTAGAAATCGAGTAAAGATAGCCGTCAACACTATACTGATTCCAAACGCCGCCAAGACCTGTTTCCAAAAAGCCTTTATAGCCGCTCGGTACGCGGAATGGTTTTTCATTGTTTTCTTGTGCAAATGACGTAATCGTCATCAACACGATGGCAAGGGCCACAATAGTCTTTTTCATAACAATAGTATTTATTGGTTACGAAAAGAAAACTTGCAAAATTTGTACCAAAAAAACTTTCTTAGTTTAACGGTTCGTATAATCCCGTCAAGACGGGGCTCTTCTTCGTGTAATAATAGCTTAGCTTGGTCACGACGAGTGGCTTCTTGTCTTGGTTCCAGAGGTAGGCTTTGATGGTCTTGCCTTCGGGCGTGAAGTCGTCACTGAAGAGGATGGCGTCGGCCACGGCATGGTCGCCAGGCAGAAAATGTCCATCTTCAGGCAACGAGCTGTGCCATAAAAGGAGGGAGTCGGTCGCCGCATCATGAACCTCAATGACGGCAACGCATTGGTTGGCTTCGACCTCGTTGTGGAATTGGACGACGACGCCCAAAGCCTCAACATCCTTCGGCAGCGAGTCGCACGAGAATGAACAGGCTTGTCCCCATTCCTGGCCTTCAACGTAGCGGCAGGAATCGGAGCTCAACTCATTGAGCAGGTATTGTGCGCCTTCCGTCGGGGTCTTGCTCAAGGTGAGGTAACGCGAGGTGAACCAGTCCCTCTTCTCGATGAGGTAAGGATAATTACCCACGGCGGTGACTTCCCAGATGGGGTTGATGTAATCGGTCCAACCGAAGCCAAGCATTGGGGTTTCGTGGTGTTCGCTGAGCCAACGGTTGAAGTCACCCAACTCGGCTTCGCGTACTAAATCACCCTTTTCGTTGTAGATACGGTTGAAGACGATGCGGTTCTCGACATCGGTCTTCGCTTGGTAGAACTCGGCAGCCTCGCCAATCTCGGTCCTTGTCGCGAACTGTATCTTGTCGCCATATTGGTCCTTGTCTTGCTGCATCTCGGCGGCAATCTGGTCGAAGCCTTGGTGGTACATCAGGTCGAAGTGGCGGCGCTCCATGATGAGCGAGGTGGTGCCGACAAAGAGGATGGCGGCCACGACTAGGGCGGTCTGCCATGGCGATAAGGTGCGGGAGCCAAACATGGAGAAGGCCACGATGATGACGAAGGGATAGCTGAAGATCAGCGTGCTGTGCTGGATGATGGGCTCGCGCTTCAAGGAATAGATGAATGCCATGGCGAAGATGATGACAAACCACGCGATGCCGGCCCAACGCAAAGGCTGGCGCAGCTTGCTGCGCTTGCCGAGGATGAGCGGCAAGAGGATGACGATGCCCACGGCAAACATGAACAACTGCGAGTAGTTCATGGTGTATTGGATGAAGTCGAGCAGGAAGGTGGACTTGGGTGCCGCCAGCCAACCGCCGATGCTACCGCTCACGAAGAGTTGCTGGTAGAAGATGGGCAGGGTGGGGGCAAACAACACAACTGCGGCTATGCCGCTGAGCCAATAGGCCTTACGACGATCTTTAGGCAGGAAGAACAATCCCGTCAGGAAGATAAGTCCCGCCTGCGCGATGGAGAAATATTGTATGACGGAACAGGCCCAGGCAGATAAGGCAAAACCGATGTAAATGCCAAGTTTAGGCTTTTTCTCCTCGAAGACGATCTTATGCCAAAACCAAGCCATCAGCAGTACGAAGAACAATCCTGCCGAATAAGGTCTCGCCAGCTGGCTATAGAAGATGGTAAACTGGCTGACGGCAAAGAAGGCAGCCGAAAACAGACCCACCTTGCGGTTGAACCACTGGCGTCCTATTAAATATATAAGGTATATGGAGCCGATGCCCATCAGCACGAATGGCAGCTTGACCCAAAACGCGCTCCAGCCGAAGAGTTTCACCCAACCCCATAGGAACAGCTGCACCCCAATGGGATGGCTGTCGGGCATAATGCCCTGTTGGATGAAGTCGTGGAAGTTGTCGAAACGGGTGCGCAGCAAGGCACTGAACTCGTCGTGCATGAAAGGCACTTGGCCTAGCTTCCAAAGCCTCAGTACGGCGGCAACGAGGATGATGATGCCGATGAGGATGTAGTCCATCCTCTTGCTCGGCACATTATGGGTTTTGCGCAGATGGTTTTTCCGGGTCCTCATTTCGTCACCAGCGTTCCGATGTTCTCGCCGCGCAACACCTTCATCAAGTTACCACGCGTGTTCATGTCGAAGACGTACATCGGCATGTCGTTCTCCTTGCACATGGTGAAGGCGGTCATGTCCATCACCTTCAGGTTGCGCTGGTAGGCCTCGTCGTAGGTGATGTGTTCGAACTTGGTGGCGGTGGGGTCTTTCTCGGGGTCGGCGGTGTAGATGCCGTCCACGCGGGTGCCTTTCAGAATGATGTCGGCCTTGATTTCGACGGCGCGAAGGGCAGAGCCTGTGTCGGTTGTGAAGAAGGGGTTGCCGGTGCCGGCGCCCATCACCACGATGTGGCCTTCCTCAAGCAGACGGATGGCCTTGGCACTGCTCATCGTGTCGGCGATGCGGTCGATGTATAGACCGGAGAGCAGGGTGGCTTTCTGACCTTTGCCCTGCAGGGTCGACTGCATGGCCATCGAGTTGATGACGGTGGCGAGCATGCCCATATAGTCGCCTTGGATGCGGTCCATGCCCTTCGAGGCACCTTGCAGACCGCGGTAGATGTTGCCGCCGCCGATGACGATGCCGATCTGCACGCCCGCCTGGGCGGCTTCGATGATTTCGTCGGCATATTCACCCAGACGCACCGGGTCGATGCCGTATTGCTGGCTGCCCATGAGGGCCTCGCCACTGAGTTTTAGGAGTACTCTGTTGTATTTCATAATAATAAGGTTTGCTTTAAGAGTTTTTATTTGAGTTTATTAGGTTTTCAATAATGGAAATCATTTCTTTGGCTTGCGGTATCATCGGCATGACTTCCTCTTTTGTGGTCTCGAAAAGGCAGGTGTAATCGCTTTTTTCGCGCATGTTTTCCAAACGAGCAAGAAGCCGACCGTATTTTTCATCAACAAGGTTTTCTTTCACGAAATGTTTGTTGAAAAGCACAGAAACACCTTGATGTGACCCTGCATGAAGTCCGTTCATAATCAGCAAGGCTGTAACGGCATGGAAAACCGCATAATACACTCGGTTAGCCAGGGTATCCCATAACTCTGCGTTTTCAAGTATAGTAAACTGTTCTATCAGTTTGTGTGCTTTTTCGATTTCAAATTCTACCAATAGCTTTCTTTCTTCGTCGTTAAGGCTCATATTAGAACTATTTTATCTTGTTCGACATTATGGTAAAAAATAGAGAACGACATTTCATCCCATTTGTTTAAAGTATAAAGATGAGCGGAGATTGTTGTGTCTAAATCGTAACCAAGTTCAATAAATGGGTAGGAATAGTTGTCGAAATCGGAAAACTCTTCTTTGTCTTTATTCAGCAAAATGAGCAAATCCCAATCGGAGTCTGGTCTGAAATCTCCGCGTGCTCTAGATCCATAGAGATACAAATGCCCACCAGCGGGGATAATTTCCTCGCCTAAGGATTGGATACGACTCAAAATATTGCTGTCAGGCATGATAGTAATGGTTCTTCAATGCTGCAAAAATAATGAATTATAATGAAACGGAGTTTTTTATTGAAAAAAACTGAAACTTTCATGTTAGTTTATTCCTTTTTTCTATTTTTGCTGTCGGACTGGCCTCGGTCAGTCCGTACATATTGAAAGAAGCGTTATGCTCGTCTTGTAAGTCGAGAACCTGAGAAATTCATTGACTTTGTATTATACAAGAAAAGGCATAGTGGCAACGCATATAGCGTGGGCTGCTATCTCAATTTCTTATAATACGGGTTTTCTCAGGACCTTCGACTTAGAAATGTGGCATACAGTTCCACGCTTCTTTTGTTGTACAACAATCCTCTGGAACTGAAGGGAACAAAAGCGATGAGCCGATGCTAGTAACTGGTATTTTACTATGAACAAGTACATGTTATGTGATTACGCAAGAAGCGATTGGGGTAAAAGCCAAACACTTTTGAAAGTGATAGAACTTCTAAAGGATATTGCTAATCCTGTTATCGAAGAACAAATCGGCGCTGTGGATAAATTTGCGGTTTTTATTATAAATGAAAAGAAAATCGTTGTCAATACACAAGGCGATCCTGATTCATACCAAGAAGAAGGGTTGGCAAGAGCTGTTAAAGAAAAGGCTCATGTTATTGTTTGTGCTTCTCGATCGAAAGGCTCAACTTATGATTGCGTTAAAGAGTATGAAAAAAATGATTATGAGATTATTTGGTTTAGAAATTTCTATGCCAATAATGATAAATTGCCTTGTGTGGCTTATTTACCTGAATTAATGGCTTCTGCAATTGTAAACCTTATCAAAACTATAATAATAATATGAAAAAAGTAATTCGCATTATGTCTCTAATGATTGCATTGGTGACATTTCATCAATTTGGATTTGGGCAAATCAAAATTGTTGATGATGAGTATCAGCCCAACTTGGGCGGAATTGAAGAAATAAAGTTGGAAGAGTTGGGCCCTGTTCCAAAAGAAGTGAGTTTTGATTTTAATGTTGGTGATTCGATTTATGTATTGAACTCGTCACATAAAATGCTTTGTTTAAATAAAAACAATAGGCAAGCTTCTATTAAGCCCTTGAAGACAGGAATGTATGTCGTAACGGGTTGTTGTTTCGGCGATTCTATTGATAGAATACATTCCTTGATTGATAGTTATACCTTTAAGAACAAAAACGATAAAGACGAAGCTCACGCAATAATCTATGGTATGAGAATACCTGGTAATTTTGACGGAAACCATCTTTATCGAGAAGAATTTAATCATAGAACTAATAGGTTTTATTATGAGTTGAAAAGCGGTTATCCATTATATTCGGATACTATCGAACATGGTACGCATCCTAATGAAAACAGGGCATATCGTGCAAAAGAATTGGTGTCTTTTTATCAAAGCAAGCAGGGCGAGAGTTTCCTTAAAAGCGTGTATAAAGATAAAGAGTATTTAAGAAAAAATGGGTGTTCTTCTCCTACTTTGCTCATAGGTGTGATTTATAAAATTGAAAACGAAAACGGCGAAGTGTTTTATGTGGATAAAAGAGAAGTAGGTTTTCAAGGTGAAAAAAATATGGAAGCTTATCATGGACCAAATGCCCAAAAAATATTAGTGCTAAAAATGTCTGATTATCAAGCAGCAGTAACTGCACTTGTGGATAAAGACATTTATTTATCAGTAAAGAGAAAAAGAGTCCCATTTAGGGATAGAATAAAGCATATTAAAGATTACATAACAGGAAAGGATATTAATATTACAATTTCTTCTGGCGACATGCTTTTTGATGCCATTAATAATGATTTGAGATCCCATCAGCAAAATAGTTATTCAGAAGAATCAAGGATGAGTTTAAACGATTATTATCATTGCAAAGACTTATTTGTTCGAAAAGGAAATACAGTTGTTATTTTGAATAACGAGTTAGGAGAATTCTCAACACAATTAGTCCCTAAAGAAAAGAACGACGATTGTTATTCTATTTCCGTCACATCCAATAATGGGGTAATGGAATTTGAATTAATCCCCAAAGAATTGGTGGATAATAGAATAAATGATTGGCAATTATCAGAACAGGAAAGAAAACAGAGAGAACAAAAAGAAAACGAAGAGCAAGAAAAAAAACAAGCGCAGCATAAAGCAAATATTATTGCAAAATATGGAGAAAAGTATGGAAATTTGATTCTTCAGCATAAAGTTGCCATCGGCATGACTAAAGAAATGTGCCTTGATGCATGGTGGTTCCCAAATGATACTTTTACAACAACTACAAGTAGAGGGAAAAGTGAGGTTTGGATAATCAACTACAAAACAAGACTCTATTTCTTGGACGGAGTGCTGTATATGATTGAGAATTAAATATTTATTCAAACAAAACAAAGCAATAATAGCATTCGGTTCATGTCTCCAAAAGCCCACATAGTGGGCTTTTTTGTATAGTCATATCCCAAAACTAAACTTAACTATTTAATTCTAGGGAAACATGAAGTTAATAAAAGAAATGCAGGCAAAAGCCAAAACTTCCGCCTGCATCAAATACTGCAAGAATGGAAACTATTCCGCAGCATTCTCTAAACGTCCGTGGCAGTTCTTGTATTTCTTGCCGCTACCGCAGGGGCAGGGGTCGTTGCGGCCCACTTTCTTCTCCACGCGGATGGGCTGGGTGATCTGCTTCTGCTGCGTGTCGCTGTGCGACTGCGCCAGCAGGTCTTGACGCTGCTCGCGGATCTTCGACTTGTCGATGCCTTGCGGACCGCGCGACTCACGCACGGTGTTCGGGTCTTGCGTCGGGATGTCGGCACGCATCAGGAAGGAGATGACGTCCTCGTTGATGTTCTCCAACATGGCCTTGAACAGGTTGAACGACTCGAGCTTGTAGATGACCAACGGGTCTTTCTGCTCGTAAGAGGCGTTCTGTACCGATTCCTTCAGGTCGTCGAGTTCGCGGAGGTGTTCCTTCCAAGCGTTGTCGATGAGGCCGAGGGTAATGCTCTTCTCGATGCAGAGGTTCACCTCGCGAGCGCCGTTCTCGACAGCTTTCTTCAGGTTGACGATGACGTTCATGCCGCGCTTACCGTCGGTGATCGGGATGGCGATGTTCTCGAAGTGGTGCTGGTTTTCGTACACGTTCTTGATGACAGGTAAGGTCTTCTCACCGATGATGCGGGCCTTCTCGCGATAGTGCTCAAGGGCGGCATCGAAGAGTTTCTCGGCCAGTTCGTTGGTCTTGCCTCTGTCAAACTCTTCCTCGCTGAAGGGCGGTTCGATACCCATGGTGGAGAGCAACTCCATCTTGAGGCCTTCGTAGTCTTTCGAATCTTGGTATTCGTCGATGAGCTTCTCACCGAAGTCGTACATCATGTTGTTGAGGTCGATGGAGAGACGCTCTCCGAACAAGGCGTGACGACGCTTCTTGTAGATGACCTCGCGCTGGGCGTTCATCACGTCGTCGTATTCGAGCAAGTGCTTACGCACGCCGAAGTGGTTCTCTTCGACCTTCTTCTGTGCCTTCTCGATTTGCTTGGTGATCATCGGATGCTGGATGACTTCGCCTTCCTGCAAGCCCATGCGGTCCATGATGCCTGCGATACGTTCGGAGCCGAACATACGCATCAGGTTGTCTTCCAACGAGACGTAGAACTGTGAGCTACCTGGGTCGCCTTGACGGCCGGAACGACCGCGCAACTGACGGTCGACACGACGCGACTCGTGGCGCTCGGTGCCGATGATGGCGAGACCGCCAGCTTCCTTCACGCCAGGTCCCAACTTGATATCGGTACCACGACCTGCCATGTTGGTGGCGATGGTCACAGTGCCCGCCTGACCAGCCTCCTTGACGATTTGTGCTTCCTTGAAGTGCAACTTGGCGTTCAACACGTTGTGCGGGATGCCCTTACGCGTCAGCATGCGGCTGAGCAACTCGGAGACTTCCACCGAGGTGGTACCCACCAGCACAGGACGACCAGCGTTGACCAACTCTTGGATCTCGTCGATGACGGCGTTGTATTTCTCACGCTTGGTCTTGTAGATCATGTCCTCTTGGTCGATACGGGCGATGGGGCGGTTGGTCGGGATGACGACCACGTCGAGTTTGTAGATGTCCCAGAACTCGCCTGCTTCCGTCTCAGCGGTACCGGTCATACCGGCCAGCTTGTGGTACATACGGAAGTAGTTCTGCAAGGTGATGGTGGCGTAGGTCTGCGTGGCGGCTTCCACCTTCACGTTTTCCTTGGCCTCCACGGCTTGGTGCAGACCATCGCTCCAACGACGGCCTTCCATGATACGGCCCGTCTGCTCGTCAACAATCTTGACCTTGTTGTCGATGATGACGTAGTCGACGTCTTTCTCAAACAAAGTATAGGCCTTCAGCAGTTGCTGAACGGTGTGCAGGCGCTCCGACTTCTCGGCGAAGTTACGCATCAGCTCTGCCTTGCGCAGCACCTTTTCATCGTTGCTGAGGTCTGAGTGTTCCAAATCAGCGACTTCGGCACCCACATCGGGGATGATGAAGAACGACGGGTCGTTGTAGGCTTGCGCCAGTTGCTCGCTACCCTTGTCGGTGAGGGTCACGGTATTCAGTTTCTCATCGATGACGAAATACAGCTCGTCGTCGATGATGTGCATGTTTTCGTTACGGTTCTGCATGTAGAAGCCTTCGGTCTTCTGCATCAGGCTCTTCATGCCTTCCTCGCTGAGGAACTTGATCAAGGCGTTGTTCTTCGGTAGACCGCGGAAGGCGCGGAAGAGTTGGTCGGCACCATGTTTCTTCTCGTCCTCGGTGGCGTTGGGATCGGTGAGGATCTTCTTGGCCTCGGCCAGGATTGTCGTCACATAACGCTTTTGTGCTTCATACAGCTTCACGACGTCGGGCTTCAGCTGGTCAAACTCCTGCTGGTCGCCGCGCGGCGTGGGACCGCTGATGATCAAAGGCGTACGGGCATCGTCGATCAACACCGAGTCAACCTCGTCGACGATGGCGTAGTGGTGTTTGCGCTGCACCAGCTCGTCGGGATTGCCTGTCATGTTGTCACGCAGGTAGTCGAAACCGAACTCGTTGTTGGTACCGTAGGTGATGTCACAGTTGTAGGCGCGGCGACGTGCGGCCGAGTTAGGCTCGTGCTTGTCGATGCAGTCCACGGTAAGGCCGAGGAACTCATACATCGCTCCCATCCACTCGGAGTCTCGTTTGGCCAGATAGTCGTTCACGGTGACCACATGCACGCCCTTGCCTGCCAAGGCGTTGAGGTAGACGGGTAGGGTAGCCACAAGGGTCTTACCTTCACCAGTGGCCATCTCTGCGATCTTGCCTTGGTGCAGCACGATACCGCCGATGATCTGGCAGTCGTAATGCACCATGTCCCAAGTCACCATATTACCGCCTGCCATCCAGCTGTTCTTGTAGTAAGCCTTGTCGCCTTCGATGGTGACGTGCTCGTATTTGGCAGCCAGCTCGCGGTCGAGGTCGGTGGCGGTCACCTCCACGGTCTCATGTTCGCAGAAGTATTTGGCAGCGGCCTTCACCACGGAGAACGCCTCGGGCAGGATCTCGTTCAGTGCCTCCTCGATGTGGTCAAGCTCTTGTTTCTCGAGCTTGTCGATTTGGTTGTAGAGTTTCTCCTTCTCGTCGGGGTCCATGTCGGGGTTGGCTTCGGCCTTGGCTTTCAGCTCGGCGATTTCGGCCACCTCGGCAGCGGTCTTGTTCTTGATGTATTCCTTGAATTCTTGTGTCTTATGTCTCAGGCTGTCGATGTCGAGTTTCACGATTTCCTCGTAAGCCTTGAGTGTCTTTTGCAGTATGGGCTCCAGGGCCTTGTTGTCGCGTGAGGCCTTGTCGCCAAAGAGTTTCTTTAGAAATCCCATTTATTTGTAATTGATAGTTGAAAATTGATAATTTACAATTAGATGTTTGCGGTTTTCGCAAAATTCGTGCAAAGGTACGGTTTTTCCGTGAATTGTCGGAAAAATGTGCCAAAAAGGCAGTGGAAAGTAACTTTTTTCACACGTAGTTACTTCCCATACAATCTTCTCACCCTTTCCTCCAAATACCGCTCTGGCGAAGGCGCAGGAGCCTCGCCAATCTTGTTGTTGCGCTTGATGAGGATGTATTCGGGGAAAGTACGGACATTGTAAGCCTCCAAAAGCAGAATTTGGTCGCCGAGGTCGAGGAGAGGCCAGTCTTGTTTTTTCTCTGCGAACTGCTGCTTGAAAAACTCCATCTTGTCGTGCGTGGCGATGGTGAGGATCTGCACGGAGTCGCGCCACTGGTTATGGAGGCTCCTCAATTCCGCGAACTGATGTTCTGCGACGGGCGAGTTACCATCGACGAACTGCAGCAACACCAAGCGGTCTTTGAAGTCCGATAGGCTCACTTCCTTGTCTTTGCTGTCTTTCAGGGTAAAGTCGGTGGCTGCGGTGCCAGGGGCGAGGCGGTCGTATTTCGCGAAGAAATCGCTGATGATGGTCTTGTGCTCGGTATATTTCGTCTGGCTCTTGAGGTAATTGAGATGGTCCTTGGCCAAACGGCTTGTGCCACGGTTGCCGTAGCAGAGTTTCTGCAGGTTATAGATGGTGATGAGCTCGGCCAATTGCGGGTTGTTCGCCATCAACGGGTCGGTGTTGAGGTATTTCTTGAGGGCGGCAGGACCTTCGCCGAAGGCATCGCTGAGCAGGTGGCTGTCGTAGGCTGCGCTGTTGAAGTAGTTGTCGAACAGTTCCTTGAACAGGTCGATGTAGGCGTTCTGCGTGTAGAGCACGGGCTGTCCGTCGAAGTAGTCCTTGATGATTTTCTTCCCGCCGTCGCTGCTGATGCCCAATTTGATGGCGGCTATCTTGTAGCGGTTGTGGCTCTTCACATAGTCCGACTTGATGTCGGGCACCTCGCGGTTGATGGCGTTCTGGATGGAGTCGATATAGCGCAGTTGGCGACCTCGGTAGATCTGGTTGAAATGCTCCGTCATATAGCCGTTAATGATCTCCTCGGAGTAGATGACTTGTCGGTAGACGCCTTTGTCGGTGGCACGTTTCACGCGGATGGTGGGCAGCTCCTTTTCGAAATAAGAGACGTCTTCCTTCTTCTCAGGCACGATGATTTCGATGTCGTAGTTGGCATTGGGCGTGAGGATGAGGTCGACGGGTTCCAAACCGACATAGATGCGTGCGGGAAGGTTTTGTTTCACATTGCCTTCAAGGATGAAATTCCCTTTGGCATTAGTCTGGCTCTGGTTGAGCAAAATGCCCGTCTCGTTGACGAGGTCTTCGTAGACGAAGAGCCTGATCAGCGCATTGGTCTTGTTGCTACGTCCGGTAATGGTCACGTTTTGCGCGCTTGCCGCGACGACGAGCAAGGATAGTATGAGGGTGATGATCCTGCGTTTCATGCCGTGAAAACGCGGAAAGGATGGAATTATTGTTTTTCGGGCAATTTGACTTCCGTGGGCAGGAACTTGGAAGTGTCGCCGCCATTCTTGTAGATGTCGCGGACGACGCTCGACGACACGCCCACCAGCTCGCTCTCGGTGAGGAGGAAGATGGTCTCCAGCTCGGGATGCAGGCGCTTGTTGGCATGGCCGATCATGTTCTCGTACTCGAAGTCGCTGCCGCAACGCAAGCCGCGGATGATGGTGTTGGCACCCACTTTCTTGCAGAAGTCGGCGGTGAGGCCTTGGTAGCTCTCCACTTTCACGTTCGGGTAGTCGGCAAAGACGGCCTCGCACCACTTGATGCGGTCTTGCAAATCAAAGGTGGAACGCTTTTCCATGTTGATGCCGACGGCGACATAAATCTCGTCGAACATGGGGAGGGCGCGAAGTACGATGGAACGGTGACCCAAGGTGATGGGGTCGAAGGAACCGGGGAATACGGCTATTCTTTTCATTTCAGTTGGTTTGGAATCGGCTGCAAAAGTATTACTTTGTTACGACTTGGCGCAATTCTTTTCCGAGAATTTCACTGATGGAACGGAAAGTATTTTTCAGAAAGTCTTCAATCCCTTCATTCCCAATCAGTTTTATCTCAGTAATGCCTTCTTCTGTCTGAGGCTTGGGCTGGATGGTCTCTTCGCTCTCCATCAGGTACCAATAGGTGCGTTTCAGCGTCCATTCGTCATGCTCTAAGTAGCAGTGCCAAGTGGAAGGCAACTCATTGATGATGTGTAGTTTGCCGATGCCCGTCTCTTCTTCCACCTCGCGCAGGGCGGCCACTTCGGGCGTTTCTCCTTGCTCAATATGTCCCTTGGGAAGGTCGGGGATGCCTTTGCGCACGATGCTGACAAATTTGCCGTCTTTCACGACGACACCACCGGCTGCGGGAGCCATCCTGAAGGTTTCTTTCAAGGCTAAAGCTACTGCGTCTTCACCCACTTCGTGGATGAAGGTGTCGCCAGGATCGCGTTCGTCGAGCCATTCTGGTAAAAAATTGCATAGTAGGTCGGCATCGTATCTGTCGGATTCTTGGGACGTTGCGTCGAATTTCAAAGCATCGCCTTCAATTTTTGGGAAAACCAGTGCTTTGTTTTCGTGAAAAATCTTGTACATTTGCAGTCGTTTAAGGTTGTTTCAAGCGACAAAGATACAAAATTTAGTTCCGATAAAGCTCTACTACCATGAAATACGAAGACTCAGCATTGACATTGGCCCAGCATCTGCTGCAGATAAAGGCCGTGAAACTCAGCCCGAAAGCGCCTTTTACCTGGGCCTCGGGATTGAAAAGCCCCATTTATTGCGATAACCGCGTCACGCTTTCCTATCCTGCCGTGCGTACCTACATCCGCCAACAGTTTGTGGAGAAGATCGTGCAAAACTACGGCAAACCCGATGTGATTGCAGGCGTGGCTACGGGTGGCATCGCCCAAGGCGCTCTGGTGGCGCAAGAATTAGGTCTGCCCTTTGTGTATGTGCGCTCCGAGAAGAAGTCGCACGGCATGCAGAACCAGATTGAGGGCGTCATCAATGCGGGTCAGTCGGTGGTGGTCATCGAGGACCTGGTTTCCACAGGCAAGTCGAGCCTCTTGGCTGTCGACGCCTTGCGCGAAGCGGGTGCCGAGGTGAAAGGCATGGTGGCCATCTTCACCTACCAGATGGATCTTGCCAAGAAGAATTTTGAAGAGAAGGGTTGTGAACTGGTCACTTTGTCGAACTACGAGACGTTGATCCAAAAGGCTGTGGAAGAGCAGTACGTCACCGAAGAGGATGTGCAGTCCTTGAAGGAGTGGCGCAAGGACCAGCAGGCATGGAGCGACCGCTGGAATTAAATAAGATTAGGGAAACAAATCTGACATAAATCATACATAAATAATACAGAACAGCCGAGCTTTCGTCGGCTGTTCTCTTTTTGTAGAGACGCATTGAATGCGTCTCTATAATAAAAATTTGATTTCCTTAATGTCAAAACAATAGGAAGTGTCAGCCTCGTCCCTCATCATCAATCGACCAAATGGGTCGATCCCCGTCATGAAAAGTCGCAGGGTTTCCCCTTTGACTTCGTATTCGGCCCAAGTGCGGTAACGGAAAAGCCTTTTCAGATAGTCGTGTTCAATGGAGGTGGGGTTGTTTTTCAGTTGCTCCACCTTTATTATGATACGCTCGGCGATTTGCTCCAAAAGCAGCTGCAAATCATATTCTTTTCCCGTTATCATCTTCATTGAGACGGGACGTGTCGGCCAGTCTTGGAAGTGTATCTGGTTGACGTTCAATCCGATGCCAATGATGGAAACGTCCATCATGTTGGCTTTTATTGTGCTGTTGATGAGGATGCCGGCGAGTTTGTGGCTCTCATAATAGATGTCGTTGGGCCATTTGATGCTGAGTTTTTCGGGCGGTAAAATGCCATCTAGCACCTCGATGATGCCTAAGGGCACCGCCTTGGAGAGCTGGAACTGTCTTTCGGCGGGCAGAAATCCCATGTCGACGGCCAAAGAGAAAGTGAGGTTTTCCCCAACCTCACTTTCCCAGCCGTTGTTGCCCATGCCTTTGCCTGCAGTCTGTTCATCGGCGATGACCACCCAGTTGCGGATGTCGCACTCGGATTGTTGCCTTTGCAGGTAGGCATTGGTGGAGTCGATTTGGACGAAATGATGGTACTGGAGCATCACTTCACCACGACGCGCTGTGTCTCGTTGCCGACTATGACGGCGTAAACACCCGTACCGAAAGCCCTCATGTCGATCTGCAATCTGCCGTCGCATGGGCTTTCGAAGATCTTTTGTCCGACCATGTTAATGATAGTGACGGTTTGTTGGCCTTTGCACACGATGTTGACCATACCTGAGGTCGGGTTGGGGTAGATGCTCGTGCCACTGACGAGGTTCTCTTCCACATCGGCGGTCACTTCATACGAGAACTCTGTGCTTTCGCTGCATCCAAAACGGCTGCCGGAGAAGAGCGTCGTCGATCCGGCTCTCATACCATAGATGCCCGTGCCCGACATGCCGTCGCAGCCCGAGTCGTAGATGGTGAAGTCGTAGCAGCCGTCTTCCGTGATGACCAGTTCTTCGGTGTACATGGTGGTAGGATTGTCGTAGGGGCCGCCTTCTTGGATGACTTCGCCCGTCGAGATTTTAGTCACCTTCCAGGTGGTTTCCTGTGGGTTGCTGTCGGTGCGGATGTTGACTTTCAGGGTCTTGCCAACCGTTTGGGTGGCCTGCTTGATGGCGAAGGATGTCACGTCGTTGGTTGGGGCTTCGTCGTCGACGCCGTTGACGCCTTTGATTCTCACCTCAAGCTGGTTTTCTTCTTCGACGGGGAA
>JAEEGH010013936.1_pt1 | contig 17743 bp, 17 predicted proteins | sample 9134181 | NCBI WGS metagenome assembly JAEEGH01 (sample SAMN16246544, study PRJNA631951) | gut metagenome | biome: gut microbiome; feature: rumen; material: DP-attached | host: Bos | place: Iran: Karaj | collected 2018-10
GGTCGCCATCAGGGCGAAGGTCAGGTCGTCGTCGCCGCTCAGGATGGCGAAGCCTTCCGGGGCGCGGCGGATGATCTCGCTGGCCTGGGCGTAGTTGCCGGAGGCTTCCTTGATGCCCGCGATGCCCGGGACTTCGGTCGCCAGGCGGATGACCGTGTCCGGCAGCATGTTGGCGCCCGTGCGTCCGGGGACGTTGTAAATGATGACGGGGATCGTCGTCTCGGCGGCCACGGCCTGGAAATAGCGGAACATCCCCTCCTGCGACGGCTTGTTGTAGAACGGCACGACGACGAGCAGGGCGTCCGGCTTCAGCGGTGCGAGCAGGCGCAGGTTGCGCAGCGTCCCCTCGAGGCTGTTGCTGCCGATGCCCGGCATCACCGGAAGGCCGCCGGCGTGCTCCTTCGTGATCCGGAGCAGCTGGACCTTCTCCTTGTCGGTCAGTGCAGGGGTCTCGCCCGTGGTGCCCAGCGGCACCAGGAAATCCACGCCGCCCGCGACCTGGCGGTCCACCAGCGCCGCAAAGGCGTCATAATCAACTTCTCCGTCTTTGAGAAAGGGCGTCACCAGCGCAGTGCCGCAACCGTGAAGCAGTACATCCTTGGCCATATTCCGAACAATTACCGTTGACAAAGATAGGAAAAAACTACAGGATCAGTTCCTTGAATTCGTAAACGCCGGAAGTCAGCCCGTCGGCGAGGCAGGCGGCGGCGACGGCTCCTTCGGCGAAACCTTCGCGGGAGAAGGCCTCATGGGTGAAGGTCAGCTTGTCCACGCCGGAGAGGAAAGTCGCGGTGTGGGTGCCGGGGACCTCACCGATGCGCTGGGCGCCGATCTCGGGTGTCACGCCAAGGGTGTCGGCGATGATCTTGCCGATGCTCTTGGCCGTGCCGGAAGGGGCATCCAGTTTGTGGATGTGGTGGATCTCATCGACGCGCGGAGTGTAGCCTTGGCCCTTCAGGACCTCGCAGGCCCGCTCCACGGCGGCGAAGAAGGCGTTGACGCCGATGGAGAAATTGGAGGCCCAGACCATCGGGGTCCCGGCCGCCTTGAAAGCGGCGAAAACCTCCTCCTTGATGTCGTACCAGCCCGTGGTGCCGATGACCGCAGCCTTGAACTTGCGGGCGATCGTGGGGTAGTTGGCCCGGAAGGCTTCCGGGGTGGTGAAATCGATGACGACGCTCTCCCGCGCCACTTCTTCCGGGATATTGCAGACATCTTCCGATGCACAGGCGAGTTCGATCCCGCGGCGCTGCAGGGCAGCTTCCACCATATGGCCCATCCGGCCGTATCCGCTGATGACTACTTTCATGATCCTTAGAGGGTTAAGATGTTGTTGAGGACGCCGGAGGCGGCCATGCGGGCACCTTCACCGGCGCCGCGGATAACCAGGGGCGCCGAAAGGGCGCTGTGGATGACGACGACGTTTTCCGTGCCGCTGATCCAGAAGAAGGGGCTGTCCATCCCGACCAGTTGCATCTTGATCTCCGCCTTGAATCCCAGACGCGCGGAAGGGTCTTTCCGGATCGAAGCGACGAAACGCTGCCGCATGCCGAGATCGTCCAACTCCGCCTCCCGGGCGATGAACTTGGGCTCGTAGGCCGCCAGCAGTTCGTAGAACTTCTCGATGGAGCAGTTGAAGAACTCCGGCCCGAGCATAGGCGTGATTTCCACATCGCTCTCCTCCAGCGGGACGCCCGCTTCGCGCGCGAGGATGAGCAGCTTGCGCAGCGCATCCCGTCCGCCCAGGTCGGCGCGGGGATCTTTCTCCGTCAGGCCGATGTCCTGGGCCTGCTTCAGGAGCGTGCCGAGAGGTTCGGTGTTAGCGCCGTCATAGGAGGTGATGATGTTGTTGAGGGTGCAGGAAACGACCGCTTCGATCGCCGTGATCTCGTCGCCGCTGTAGGCGCTGCCCGAGATGGACTCCAGGATGGGCAGGGCGGTGCCGACCGTCGTGTCGTATTTCAGTGCCAGGCCGTAGTCGTGGGCCGTGGATTTCATGGCCGCATAGCGGGCATAAGGCACGGCGAAAGCGCGGCGGTTGCAGGAGACGACGTTCAGCCCGCGGCGGAAGAATTCCTCGTAACGCGCGCCGATGCTCTCGCTGTTGGTGCAGTCGAGCAGGACCGCATCCTTCAGGGACAGGGTTCCGATCGCGTCGAAGAAGGCGCCGCCTTCCGCCGGATGGCCGTAAGGCAGGACGGTGGCGATGTCCTCCGGGCGTATGCCCTCGGCGTTGAGGATGTATTTCCGGCTGCTGGACACGCCCACGATGCGGATGCGCTTGCCGGAGCGCTCGGCGATGGCGTCCCCGCTGGTGCGTATCATCTCGATGAAGGCCTGCGCCACGGCGCCGTAGCCCGCGAGGAAGCAGTTGATGGTCCGGACGGGCTTGGATTCGAAGAAGCGGCGGTGGATGGCGAGCATCGCGTCCCGCTTGTCCTCCGCCGAAACCACGGCGAAGACGTTGTACCCGGTGCAGGCGGTCCCTTTGGCCTTGATGCCGGCCCGGGCGAGGGCGCGCACCATCCGGGCTTCCACTTCGGCCCCGTCTTCTTCGCCCGTGCCGACCAGCACGAGGACCACATCCCCCTCGGTAGCTTTCAGATCGGGTTTCTCCACGTCCGGAGCCAGTCGGGCGAGCGCCTCCCCCTTGAGGGAAGTCAGGCCCAGCAGGCCGGAAGCCCGGTGCGGCGGGTTGTCCAGGATGAAGGAGCCTTGCGCCTCCGGGTCGTAGGTGTTGAGGATGCAGATGGGAATGCCCGCCCGCTGCGCGGGAATGACGGTCGGGGGATAGAGGACCTTGGCGCCGAACTCCGCCATGTCGCGGGCGGCGCGGTAGGACAGGTAGGGGATGGTCGCCGCGGCGGGGATGACCTTCGGGTCGGAGGTCATGATGCCGGGCACGTCGGTCCAGATCTCGACGATGCGGGCGCGGCTGGCCGCGGCATAGATGGCCGCGGAATAGTCGGAGCCCCCGCGTCCCAGGTGCACCCGCCGGCCCTGCAGGTCGGACGCGATGAAGCCCGGCGCGACGAAGATGTCGACGTCCGGGTGCGCCTCGAGGGTCGAGCGGATGGCGGGATCCGTCAGGTCGAAGCGAACCTTGCCGTCTTCGGTGCGGATCAGCTCCCGCGAATCGATCCAGAGGACCCGGTAGCCGTCGGCTGCGAGCTTGCGGGCGATGATGCGGGTGGAGAAGAGTTCGCCGAAGGTCTGGATGGCGTCCGCCTCTTCCTGGGTGATGGCCCCGGCGGCGCAGATGCCGTCCGCGAAGCGCTCCAGCTCGTCGAAGGTCGCGTCGCATTCCTTGACCGCCTCGGTGCAGGCGGAGCCTTCGAGCAGCTCCTCGATGATGCGGTGGTGGATGCAGCGCAGCGAATAGACCTGCGCCTTATACGAGGAATTGTTCTCCGCCGCCTCGGCGCCGATCTTGACCAGCGTGTCGGTACACTTGCTGATGGCGGAAGTGACCAGGATGACTTTCTCCTGCCGGGCCGCCGCAGTGACGATGGTTTCCACCTTGCGGATGATGGGCGCGGATGCGACCGAGGTTCCGCCGAATTTCAGTACTTTCATCTTATAAGTCCGTTCTATCTGTATTCTTCATAATCGGGCAGGCCGATGTGGGTCGTGATGTCCTTGAGCTTGTGCTCGTCCCGCGGGCAGACCATCAGCACGTCCTCCGTATCCACGACGATGTAGTCCTTCAGGCCGCTGACAGCCAGCAGCTTCCCCGGCTTGTCCGTGGTCAGGATGCAGCCCTGGCTGTCCAGCACAAGGGTGTGCGGAGCGAGGATGGCGTTGCCGTCCGCGTCGTGCGAGACCAGGTGCCGGTAGACCGCTTCCCAGTTGCTGATGTCGGCCCAGTGGAAGGCGGCCGGGAAGACCCGGTCGATCTCCGTGTTCTCCATCACCGCATAGTCGATGGAGATGCGTTCCATGTTCATATAGGCCTTTTCCAGGAAGCGCTCCTCTTCCGGTCCGCCCAGGGCGTCCTCCCAACCTTCGAAAAGGTTCGTGACGGACGGGACGTAACGCTCCAGCTCCTGCCGTATCGTTTCGGCCTTCCAGACGAAGATGCCCGAGTTCCAGAGGAATTCGCCGCTGCGCAGGAAGACTTCCGCCAGCGCCTCATCCGGCTTCTCGGTGAAGGTCTTGACCTTGACGGGGCGGGTCTGCTCCCAGGCCTTTTCCCCGCCCACGACCTGGATGTAGCCGAAATTGGTGTCCGGCTTGTCCGGGACGATGCCCAGGGTGACCAGGGCGTCGTGGCCGGCGGCATAGTCGAGGGCTTCGCGGAGGGTGTCGCGGTAGGCTTCTTCCCCTTCGATGAGGTTGTCCGCCGGGGTGACGGCCATCACGGCGAGCGGATCCCGTTTCAGCAGGGAATAGGCTGCGTACGCGATGCAAGGGGCCGTGTTGCGCCCGTAGGGCTCCAGCAGGAGGTTCTCCGGAAGGAGTTCCGGGAGTTCGTGCCGAACCGCGTCCCGGTAGCGGGCGAGGGTCACGACCAGGATGTTCTCCGGGGGGACGACGCCCTGCAGGCGGTCGTAGGTGTGGCGCAAGGAGGACTTGTCGCGCCAGTCCAGCGTGAGGAACTGCTGCGGCCGGTCCCTGCGGCAGAGGGGCCAGAACATCGTGCCCCCGCCGCCTGCCATGATGATGCCGTAATTATGTGAATTCATCTTGCTGTCAAGTGTATATCGGTATAAAAGCCTGCTTGTAATACTCTATGTCCGTCCGCTCCCCGTCGAAGACCACGGTGACGATGTCGAAAAAGACCTCCACGTCGCCGGGGTGCTTCTCTTCGAGGTAGGCGTGGGCCGCGGAGACGAGCCGCCGCTGCTTCAGGTGCGTCACGTTCTCCTCCGGGGCCGCGCTCACCGGGGCCGTCCGGCTCTTCACTTCCACGAAGTGCAGGCCTTCCGGATCCCGGGTGATGATGTCAATCTCCAGGTGGGAATGGCGCCAGTTGCGTTCCAGCACCACGTGTCCCAGCCGCTCCAGGTGGCTGCAGGCCTGGTCTTCGCCCAGGTCCCCCAGCCTTCTTCTCGCTGTTTCCATAGTTTTCAGTCAAAAGTGACGACCGTCACGCCGGTGCCTCCGAACTGGATCTGCTCGTCCTTGACGGAGGCGATCCCGGGGATCGTCCTCAGGTATTTCTGTATCTCTTCCCGCAGCACGCCCGTGCCCTTGCCGTGGATGATGCGCACGGAAGGAACGCTCAGCATCAGGGCGTCGTCCACATAATGGGTGACGATGTCCAGCGCGTCGGAGAGCCGCTCGCCCCGCACGTCCAGCTCCATGCGGAAGTTGAGCTTGCGTTCCCGGAGGGCGGGGTCCTCCACGCGGTAGCTGACCACCGGGGCCTGGCGGGCGGCCGCCTTGAACTCGTTGGACGAAATGCGCTCGACCCGCTCTGCGGGAATCGTGCTGCTGATGTTGCCGATGACCAGGGTCACGCTCTTGCCGGAGACCTTGGATACTTCCCCGACCATGCCGTTGTCCTTGATGCGCACCTTTTCGCCGACCTTGTAGGCGCCGGAACGGAAGGCGGCCGGCTGGTCTCCTTCGGGCTTGCGCCCTTCGCGGCGGGCTTTCTTCTCCTGCCGGCGCTCCAGCTGCCCGAGCTTGCGGTCGATGTATTCGTCCCGCGCCTTCTGCTCCTTGGACTTGCGCTCCTGGAGGGCGGTGACGAAGCCCTGGAGCTCCTTGCGGGCCTCCTTGGTCTCTTCCTTGCCGGCCTGGGCTTCCTTGATGGCGCGGATGGTGTTCTCCACCTGTTTGTTGGCGCCCTTGACGATGCTCTCGGCTTCGCGCTTGGCTTCGTCCAGGATGTCCTGCTTCTGCTGCTTGATGTCGCGGAGCTCCTTCTCGTATTTGTCGGCGATGCTCTCGAGGGTCTTGTCCGTATGCTTGATCTTCTGGAGCCTCTCGTCCAGCGCCTTGCGGTTGCGGGCGATCTTGCGCAGGTTGCGCTCGATGCCCACGTATTCCTCGCCGGCCTTCTCCTCCGCATCCTTGACGATGGCTTCAGGCAGGCCCATCTTGCGCGCCAGTTCGAAGGCGAAGGAATTGCCGGGGAGGCCCATCTCCAGTTTGAAGAGGGGAGCGATCTGCTGCGTGTCGAAGGCCATCGCCCCGTTGACGACGCCGGTCTCGCCCCGGGCCGCATAGAGCTTGAGGTTGGTGTAATGGGTGGTGATCACGCCATAAACTCCGCGCCGGTCCAGTTCGCCCAGGATCGCTTCCGCGATCGCTCCGCCGGCCGCCGGCTCCGTGCCGGAACCGAATTCGTCGATCAGGACCAGGGTCTTCTCGTCCGAGACGGCCAGGGTGTCGCGCATGTCGCGTAAGAAGGAACTATAGGTACTGAGGTCGTTGTCGATGGACTGGTCGTCGCCGATGCTGAGCAGGATGCGGTCGAACACCGGCATCTCGGAGGTCTCGGAGGTCGGAATCAGCATGCCCCACTGGAACATGTACTGCAGCAGGCCGACGGTCTTGAGGCAGACCGACTTGCCGCCGGCGTTGGGGCCGGAAATCAGCAGGATGCGGCCCTTGGGGGAGAGGCTGACGCTCAGGGGGACGATCGCCTTGCCTTCCTTTTTCAGGGCCTTCTCCAGCAGGGGGTGGCGCGCCTTGCGCAGGTTCATTTCGCCTTCCTCGGAAATGACCGGCATCCCGGCGATGAAGTCGAGCGCGGTCTGGGCCTTGGCCATCAGGAAGTCGATCTCGCCGACGAAGATGGCCCCGTCCAGCAGGTCGGGGATGCGGGGGCGTATCTCTTCGCTGAATTCCCGCAGGATGCGGGCGATCTCGCGGCTTTCGGCGAAACGCAGTTCGCTGATCTCGTTCTCCAGGGCGACGATCTCGGCGGGCTCGATGAAAGCCGTCTTGCCGGATGCGGACTCGTCGTAGATGAAGCCGGCGATCTTGCGCTTGCTGCCCGCCGGGACGGGGATCAGGTACTTGCCGTCGCGGATGGAAATGCCCGCGTCGGCGTCGGCCAGGCCTTCGGTCTGGGCCTGCTTCAGGATGGCGGCGGCCCGCTTGGAGATGGCGCTCTCCTTCTCCTTGAGGGACTTGCGGATGGCGGCCAGCTCGGGGGAGGCGTTGTCCTTGACCTCGCCGTAGCGGTCCAGGATGCCGTCGATGCGTTTCTGTATGTCGGGGAAGGACGCCACCGGGGCGGCCATGTGCTTCAGGTTGGGATAGATGCCGTCCTTGATGCCCTTGAAGAAGAAGGTGACCTTGCGGATGGTCTCCAGCATCGTGCGCAGCTTGCCCAGGGAAAGCAGGTCGATGGAAGCTCCTTCTTTCAGGAGCGGGGTCAGGAAGGGGAGGCAGTCGATGTAGCCGTTGGTCGGGAAGTTCTCCTCGAACATCACGACCAGGCGCATCTCGTCGGTCAGCAGGAGACGGCGGCGGATGGCGCCCGGGTCGGTGACGATCTGCTCCAGGGCCACCCGCTGCGACGCATAGTCGGTCGAGCAGCGGTCGGCGATGAGCGAGCGGATCCGGTCGAATCCCAGTTTCGCTTCCAGCCGGGTGTCGATCCCCTTCGTCACTTCGCGCCCTCCTCTTTTTCGTCGGAAACTTGCCTCGTGTCGGCGGACAGCAGTTCGCGCAGCTGGTCCATGTCCCGGACCGTGCAGATCTGCCCGTCGGAGACGAAGGACACCTGGCCGGTCTCCTCGGAGACCACGATCACGTGCGCGTCGTTGGCCTCGCTGATGCCGATGGCGGCCTTGTGGCGCATCCCGTAACTGGCGGGGATGTCGGCCTTGCCGCTGAGGGGCAAAGTGCAGCGCGCGGCCACGATGCGGTTGTCGTGGAGGACGACGGCGCCGTCGTGCAGGGGGGAATTCTTGAAGAACAGGTTCAGCAGCAGGCGCTTGCTGATGCGCGCGTCGATGGTGTCGCCGGTCTCGATGATGTGCTGGAGCGGGTCCTGGCGCGCGATGACGATCAGGGCGCCCGTCTTCTCGGCCGACATCTGGGCGACGGCGTCGAGAAGCTGGTCCACGGACTCGCCGACGAGCCGGTCACCCTTGCGCCCGAAGAGGCGGTCAAAGATCTTCCACCCGCTGCCGCCGAGCCCGTAGCGGGAGCCCAGCTTGATCAGGAAATAGCGGATCTCGGGCTGGAAAATGATGATCAGGGCGATGACGCCCACGTCCAGGACCGTACTCATGATGCCCGACATCAGGGTCATGTTGAGCGCGGAAACGATCACCTTGACCACGTACAGGAAGATGACCGCGACGAAGACGTTCATCGCGGACGAGCCCCGCAACCAGCGGAAGAGCAGGAAGATGATGGCGGCGACCATCAGGATGTCCAGGACGTCCGTCAGGGTGATGTGCAGAAAATCCAGTATGGCGAGTGGCATCGTAAGCATGGTTTAGCCTACAAATATAGTTATTCGTTTGGGAATAGTTATCAACAAAAATTCGCATTAAGTTGTTGAAAATCAAAAAATAAGTCGTATATTTGCAGCCCGCCAAAATATGCGGCGGGACTAAGTTATTTATTATCAATTAATTATCAAACAATGCCTGGATTAATTGGAAAGAAAATCGGAATGACTTCCGTTTTCGGTGCTGATGGAAAAAACATTCCATGCACCGTTATCGAAGCTGGGCCGTGTGTTGTCACGCAATTGCGTACAGTTGAAAAGGATGGTTATGCCGCTGTACAGCTTGCCTATGACGAAACTACCGAGAAGCACACCAGCAAGCCTCTCCAGGGGCACTTCAAAAAGGCAGGTACCACTCCCAGGAAGAAGCTCGTCGAGTTCCCGGCGGACTTCTCCCGCGAACTCGCCCTCGGTGACGTCATCACCGTCGAGGACATCCTCAAGAACGAGGTTCCTTTCGTCGACGTCGTCGGCACGTCCAAGGGTAAGGGTTTCCAGGGTGTCGTACACCGTCATCACTTCGCCGGCGTCGGTGGCAAGACCCACGGCCAGCACAACCGTCTCCGCCACCCTGGTTCCATGGGTGCATCTTCGTGGCCTTCCCGCGTATTCCCCGGTATGAGGATGGCAGGACACATGGGCAACGAGCGTGTGAAGGTTTTCAACCTGAAGGTCCTCAAGGTGATCCCTGAGAACAATCTTCTCGTAGTCAAGGGTTCCGTTCCCGGAGCCAAGGGTTCTTATGTAATTGTGGAGGCTTAAGATTATGGAATTGTCAGTTTTGAAAATTGACGGATCTGAATCCGGAAAGAAGGTAGTCCTTGACGAGCGCGTATTCGGCATCGAGCCGAACGACCACGCCATCTATCTCGACGTCGTCCAGTACCTCAACCACCAGCGTCAGGGTACTTCGAAGACCAAGGACCGCAGCGAAGTCGCCTACAGCACCAAGAAGCTCGGTCGCCAGAAAGGCGGCGGCGGAGCCCGTCACGGTAGCTTGAAGGCCAATATTTTCGTCGGTGGCGGCCGCGTGTTCGGCCCCAAGCCGCGTCTTTACAGAACCAAGTTGAACAAGAAGGTCAAGTCCCTGGCCCGTTGCTCCGCCCTCTCTTACAAGGCGCAGGAGAACGCGATCACCATCGTGGAGCCCTTCGTCATGGAAGCCCCGAAGACCAAGGAGCTGCTTTCCATCCTTGCCAACATCAAGGCCGGAACCCGCAAGGTCCTCTTCGTCCTTCCCGAGAATTCAACCAACATTTTCCTTTCATCGCGCAACCTCCCCGAAGTGAAGGTGATCACCGTCGACGAGATCAACACCTACGCCATCATGAATGCGAATTCGATGGTCCTGGTGGACGGCGTTCAGGATATCCTTTCGGCCCGCGTCAAGTAAAAAGAATGTACCATGGGAATCATATTTAAGCCTATCGTAACAGAAAAGATGACGGAACAGGGCGAGAAGCTCAACCGTTACGGCTTCATTGTGGACCGTCGGGCCAACAAGCTCGAGATCAAGGCCGCCGTGGAGCAGATGTACAACGTGACCGTCGAGGATGTCAATACCGTGAATTATCACGGCAAGCGTCGCTCCCGCTACACCAAGGCCGGCCTCCTCAGGGGCCGCAGCAATCACTTCAAGAAGGCGTATGTCACGCTTGCTGGTGATGACAAGATCGATTTCTACGCTAATATTTAAGGAGGGTTAGACAATGGCTATCAAGAAATTCAAACCCGTAACCCCGGGTCAGCGTAACAAGGCGATCAGCTCGTTCGACGAGATTACCGCCAAGAAGCCTCACAAGGCATTGTTGGAACCCCTCAAGAAGACGGGCGGCCGTAACAACACGGGCCAGATGACCGTTCGCTACATCGGTGGCGGCCACAAGCGCATGTACCGCATCGTCGACTTCCTGCGTGACAAGGACGACTGCACGGCGAAGGTCCTCACCATCGAGTACGACCCCAACCGCAGCGCCCGCATCGCGCTCGTAGAATACGAAGACGGAGAGAAGAGATACATCATCGCGCCCAACGGCCTCAAGGTCGGGCAGGTGATCGCTTCCGGCAAGGGCGTCGCGCCCGAGGTCGGCAACGCCCTCCCTCTGAGTGAAATTCCTGTAGGTACCCTCGTGCACAACATCGAGCTCCGTCCCGGACAGGGCGCCACCATGGCCCGCTCCGCCGGCACTTTCGCGCAGCTCGCCGCCCGTGAGGGCACGCACGCCGTCCTCCGTCTGCCTTCGGGCGAGACCCGGATGGTGCTGGTGGCCTGCCGCGCCACCGTCGGTACCGTTTCCAACCCGGACCACAACCTCGAGTCCTACGGAAAGGCCGGTCGCAGCCGCTGGCTGGGCCGCCGTCCCCACAACCGGGGTGTCGTGATGAACCCGGTCGACCACCCGATGGGTGGTGGTGAAGGCCGCGCTTCCGGTGGTCACCCTCGCTCCCGCAAGGGCTTGCCTGCGAAGGGTTACAAGACCCGCAATCCGAAGGCGTCCTCGAACAAGTTCATCATCGAGAGAAGAAAGAAATAAACAGGAATAAAACGTAAGAGAATATGAGTCGTTCTTTAAGAAAAGGTCCGTACATCCAGGAAGCCCTGGAGAAGAGGATCATTGCCATGAATGAAGGTGGCAAGAAGAAAGAGGTGGTCAAGACCTGGTCCCGCGCCAGCATGATTTCACCTGACTTCATCGGCCATACGATCGCTGTGCATAACGGAAACAAGTTCATTCCTGTCTATGTCACCGAGCAGATGGTCGGACACAAACTCGGCGAATTCGCCCCTACCCGTATTTTCAGAGGCCATTCGGGCAACAATAAGAAATAATTAAAGGAGAATTGAATTATGGGAGCTCGTAAAAGACTGATGGCTGAGAAATTCAAGGAAGCCAAAAAGGTTACGGCCATCGCCAAAGCCAACAATATCCCCACGTCCCCCCGCAAGATGCGGCTCGTCGCCGACACCGTGAGAGGTGTGGAAGTAAACCGCGCGCTCGACCTTCTGAAGTTCTCCAAGAGAGCTGCTTCGAAGGACCTCGAGGTGCTGCTCCGCAGCGCTATCGCCAACTGGGAGGCCAAGAATCCCGACCAGAGCAAGGAGCTTGACAACGGCAACGTCTATGTCAAGACCATCATGGTCGGTGAAGGCCGCACGCTGAAGCGCATCCGTCCTTGCCCTCAGGGCCGGGCCGGCCGCATCCGCAAGCGTTCCAACCATGTGACCATCATCCTGGATGTCAAACCCGCAAGCGTGGAGGAGTAATTATGGGACAGAAAACTAATCCTATCAGCAACAGAATCGGCATCACCCGTGGTTGGGATTCCAACTGGGTCGGTGGCAACTATCCCGAAAAGATCGCGGAGGACTATGAAATCCGCAAGTATCTGAACAACCGTCTCGCGAAGGCCAGCCTCTCGAAGATCATCATCGAGCGGACCCTGAAGCTCATCACCGTCACCATCTATGCGGCCCGTCCGGGTGTCATCATCGGCAAGGGCGGTACCGAGGTCGACAAGCTCAAGGAAGAGCTCAAGAAGGTCACGAAGAAGGATGTCCAGATCAACATCTTCGAGGTCAAGCGCCCCGAGGTGGACGCCCACATCGTCGCGGACAACATCGCCCGCCAGATCGAGGGCCGCGTGTCCTATCGCCGCGCCATCAAGATGGCGATCGCCAACACCATGCGTGTCGGCGCCGAAGGCATCAAGGTTCAGATCAGCGGCCGCGTAGGCGGCGCCGAAATCGCCCGCTCCGAGATGTTCAAGGAAGGCCGTACCCCTCTGCACACGTTCCGTGCGGACATCGACTATGCCCTGGCCGTCGCCAACACCAAGGTCGGCTGCCTCGGTATCAAGGTCTGGATCTGCAACGGCGAGCGTTATGGCCGTCAGGACCTGACTCCTGCCGCCGTGATGGCTGCCAATGCGCAGGCCCAGGGTTCGCCCCGTGCCCCTCGCGGCGAGCGTCGCGAGCGCCGTGGCGGCGACCGTGACCGTCGTCCCCGTCGGGAAAACAGCGCTCGTTAATTTTCTTTCGGGAAAATTGACTATATTTATCGCCGGTTCCGGACTGCCCGGGACCGGCGATTTCGTTTGACAATCAAATTATTATCATCCGTGTATATGAAGAAACTGTTTTTCTGCACGCTGGCGGCCGTCATGATGCTCGCCGGCTGCGCCAGCGCTCCCATCGAGGAGCAGATCAAGGATTTCCAGGCCAAGATGGAGGCCTTCGAGCAGAACTTCAAGGATGGCGCCGCCGCCATCCAGGAAGACGCCGCCCTGACGGTGGAGGAGCAGCAGGAGAAGATTGCCGCCCTCTCCGACAAGATCGTCGGTGAGCTTAAGGACTTCTGCATGAAGACTCTCCGCAAGAACCGCAACAACGATCTCGGCCTCGAAGCCTTCAAGAACGTCCATTTCCTGCTCGACGCCGACGAACTGGAGCAGACGGTCGAGTCCCTGGGTGACAGCCTCAAGGCCAATCCGGCCATCCAGCGCGTGATCACCGGCCTGAATGCCAAGAAAGCCACCAAGGCCGGCCAGCCTTTCGTCGATTTCACCATCGTCCAGGATCCGGAGAACCCCGAGGAGACCACGGTCAAACTGTCCGACTACGTAGGCAAGGGTAAATATGTCCTCGTGGACTTCTGGGCCAGCTGGTGCGGTCCCTGCAAGGCGGAGATCCCCAACATCAAGGCCGTTTATGAGAAGTATGCGGGCGAAGACTTCGACGTGCTGAGCGTCGCGGTCTGGGACAAGCCCGAGGCCACCGTCAAGGCAGCTGAGGAGCTGGGTATTACCTGGAATCAGATCATCAACGCGCAGCAGGTCCCGACCGATCTCTATGGCATCGACGGGATTCCGCATATCATGCTGATCGGCCCGGACGGCATCATCCTGAACCGCGAACTGCGCGGCGAACTGATCGAGACCAATGTCTCCCGGTACGTCAAGGCCAAGAATTAATTGACCGTCAGGGAGAAAATAGCCCTCTTTCCGCATTCCCCGGGAGTCTACCGCTATTATGACTCCGCGGGGAATGTCATCTATGTCGGCAAGGCCAAGGACCTCCACAAGCGGGTGGCCCAGTATTTCGTGCCCCCGGAGCGGCTCAACCTCAAGACCCGCGTGCTGGTGTCCAAGATCGCGGACGCGCAGTATTCGGTCGTGGACAGCGAGGCGGACGCCCTGCTGCTGGAGAACAACCTGATCAAGCAGTACAAGCCCAAGTACAACATCCTGCTGAAGGACTCCAAGACCTACCCCTGGATCTGCGTGACCGCCGATCCCTATCCGAAGGTCTTCCTGACGCGGCGCGTGGTCCAGAACGGTTCCCGCTACTTCGGGCCCTATTCGTCCGCCCTGTACGCCCGGAACCTGCTGGACCTCTTCTCCCGGACCTATCCTTTGCGATCCTGCAAGAACAAGATCGACTCCGACACCATCCTGCGCGGCCGTGTCCGGCCCTGCCTGGATTACCACATCGGCAAGTGCAAGGGCTGCTGCATCGGCGCCGTCTCGATGGAAGAATACGGGGGTTGGATCGAGGAGATCGTCTCCCTGCTGAAAGGGGGTGTGGGCGATATCCTGCGGGACCTGGAAGCCCGGATGAACGCCGCTGCGGAAGACCTGGACTTCGAGACGGCCCAGCAGTACAAGCTGCGCATCGACGCGCTCAAGCAGCATTACGCCCGCTCGATCATTGCCAGCGCCCGGGACCTCAACTGCGACGTGTTCTCCCTGGTCTCCGATTCGCTGGAGAGTTACGGCAACTTCCTGCGCATCCGCGGCGGTTCGGTCATCCAGTCCCTCAACCTGGGCTTCAAGCTGGGGATCGAGGAAGAGCCGGCCTCCGTGCTCAGCACCTTCATCGCCGAGATCGAATCCAAGTTCGGCGCCCTGAGCAAGGAGGTGATCGTACCTTTCCTGCCGGACGTCGAGATCGAAGGCGTGACATTCCGGATTCCCGTGAAGGGGGACAAGTTCTCCCTGCTGGAGCTCAGCGCCAAGAACGCCCGGGAGTTCCAGCTCGCGAACCTCAAGCAGAAGGAGCACTCGCATCCCGACGAGTTCCGCGCGATGGCCCTGGAGAACCTGCGCCAGGCCCTGGGGATGAAGGTCACGCCCGAGCACATGGAGTGTTTCGACAACTCCAACACCCAGGGCACGAACCCGGTCGCGTCCTGCGTCGTGTTCCGCGGCGGGGAGCCTTCCAAGAAGGACTACCGCAGGTTCAAGATCAAGACCGTCGTGGGCGCCAACGATTACGCTTCGATGAAGGAAGTTGTCAACCGGCGCTATTCCCGCATGCTGGAGGAAGCCCCCGACGACCTGCCCCAGCTGGTCGTGATCGACGGCGGCGAGGGGCAGCTGGGTTTCGCCTGGCAGGCGCTCTGCGAACTGGGCATCCAGGAACGCCTGACCGTCGTGGGCCTGGCGAAACGCCTGGAGGAAGTCATCCGCGTCGGCGACCCATACCCCCTGTTCCTGGACCGCAATTCGCAGGCGTTCCGCCTAATCACGCATATCCGCGACGAGGCGCACCGCTTCGGCATCACCTTCCACCGCAACTTGCGCTCCAAGGAGCAGACACATTCCGCGCTGCGGGAGATCAAGGGCGTGGGGGAGCAGACCGAGCAGCGGCTGCTCATCCATTTCGGGAGCGTGGCGCGCATCGCCGCCGCCCCGGTGGAGGACATCGCCGGCCTGGTCGGCCCTGCGCTGGCCCGCCGCATCAAGGACGCATTGAACGCAAATGGACGATAAACGATTCAACCGCTGGTTTTCCGCTTTCATCCTGATCGGGATGAGCGTGGCGCTCGTGCTGACGACCGCCATCAAGTTTGCGGGCGCCGAATCCGGTAAGGGCCTGCTCCTGCTGGCCGCTTTCGGCTCCCTGATGGGGGTACTCGCGACGGTGTGCTCGGCCAACGGGCGCATCATCACCTTCCTCTTCGGCCTGCTGGACGTCGCCATCTACGGGGCGATGTGCCTGATGAACTGGCGCGACGGGGGTTCTGGCCTGGGCAACGCCGTGCTGCATTTCGCCTATTTCGTGCCCATGCAGTTCGTGGGCTTCGCCCAATGGAAGAAGCGGGGGGAGAACGAGTCCGGCCAGGTCAAGGCCCGGCGCCTGAACGGTCGCCAGTGGGCGGTCCTGGGGCCTGCGTTCCTGGTCGCGACGGTCGTGCTCTACCTGATCATCGCCCGCTTCGACCGCTCGGCGGCGGAAGGGTTCCTCAGGATGGCCGTCGTGCTGGACGTGCTGCCCCTGGTCTGCAACATTTTCGGCCAGGCGCTGATGTCCACCGCCTACCGGGAGCAGTGGTTCTTCTGGATCGGGGTCAACGTCTTCTCCATCTGGATGTGGGCCCGCACGCTCTCGACCGGAGGCGGCTCATACTCAGTCATTTACATCATCAAATACAGCTTTTACCTGATCAATTCCCTGAACGGTTTGCGCATCTGGCACAATCTTAGCAAAAGGGAGGATGTTTGCAAATAAAAAATAGTTTTGCTACCTTTGTCACATTATTGGTTTGACGTGTATTTATAAACATAAACTTTTATCATTATGGAGTACGAGGAAATCGTAAACAAAGTAAAAGCGATCATTATCGACAAGTTGGGTGTAGAGGAGTCCGAGGTTACCGAGACTGCGAGTTTCACCAATGATCTTGGCGCCGACTCCCTTGACACCGTCGAGCTTCTCCTCGAGTTTGAGAAGGTGTTCGACATCAAGATTCCCGATGAGGAAACCAGTACGATTGCCACCGTCAAGGACGCGATCGACAAAGTGAGCGAGAAGCTGCAGGGCAAATAATCCCTCCCTTTCCCGCGGATAAGAGAAAGCCGGCTGATTCCAGCCGGCTTTTTTCGTCGTATGTGTCCGGGGCCGATGCCCTAGTTCTCGCCGCTCTTGGGGAGGGAATAGGTGACGGACATCATGGGCTTGCGGCCTTCGGCCTTCGGGCCGTTGAGCACCGCGCGGTAGTAGCGGTCCTTGTCCAGCTGCTTGACGGAGGTCGAGGTGGAGTTGCCGCCGCCCATCATCTGCGCCATCAGCATGTAGCTGTAGTAGTTGCTGTAGTAGTCGCCGTATCCGCCGTATCCGTAACCGCCGTACCCGTATCCGTATCCTCCGTAACCATAGCCGCCATATCCGCCGTAACCGCCGTACATGCCGTTGTAGTAGCTGGAGTACATCATCATGTTGTAGTACTGCGACATCTCGTCCTGCTCCTTGGCGGACGTGGTGGTGACCTGGGTCTCGTTGGCCATGATCAGGAACCACACGTCATAGTTGTGGATCTTGTCCAGCTTGTCCAGCTTGAGGATGGACTGGGTGTGGTAAGTGATGTCCGGCATGTAGGCCAGCAGCGAGCGGTTGACGTCGCCCTGGTCCTCGGATGAGTCGCTCGAGTCGGTCAGGCCTGCGAAGGAGAGGCGCCCGCTGTCGTTCCGGATCCGGCAGGTGGGACTGAGGATCTGGGGATAGCGGATCATCTCCTTGTAGTCTTCGGGGAATTCGAAGGGAAGATAGAGCGAGGCCCGGTTGATGGCCGCTTCCTTCGGGTTGCCGTGGCGGGAGATTTCCTCGATGAGCTTCTCGCGGATCTCGGTCGCGGACAGGACGGGCTTGAGCCCGCCGCCGCCTTCGACGTAGATCTTGTCCGTCGCCGTGCCGCTGCGTCCGTGCGTCTCGTGTCCGCAGACGTTGAGGCAGTACTGCGGCAGGTCGGAACTGGCGTTGTAGATCAGCGAGTCCACGTCATAGAAACGGTCCGGGCTGAAGTAGAAGAGGAAGGAGGTGTCCCGGGTCACGCCGCCGTACTCGGCGGTGAAGCCCAGCTCCGCGTAGTTGCCCTGGATATAATAGTAGGATGCGTTGAACTTGAGCTGCAGGTCGAAGATGTTGATGCGGCCGCCTTCGCCCACCGGCTCGTCCGTCTCGAAGACGATGCCGGGGAAGCGCTTGGTGTAGCTCGCCATGCTCTTCGTGTCCGCAGGGGTGATGCCCAGGTACTTCTGGCCGAACTCCTTGGTGAAGAAGAAACCGAGCGTGTCGTCCGTCCCGTTGAAGACGGGGACGCCGCTGGTGATGCGCTTCGATCCGTGCTTGAGGATGCTGTTGATGTCGAAGGTCGAGTCGAGGGGCTCGCTGAGCTCGTAGACGTTGATGTTCTGGTGGGTGTACTGGTCCTCCTCTCGCATGACCGAAACGGTGTCGCGCACCATGTTCATCCGGAAGTAGCGGAAGCGGGCATTGGTACCGAAGTCGAGCGAGTCGTCCATCGGCACGAGGGTGACGGCCGA
>JAEEGH010013938.1_pt1 | contig 17743 bp, 7 predicted proteins | sample 9134181 | NCBI WGS metagenome assembly JAEEGH01 (sample SAMN16246544, study PRJNA631951) | gut metagenome | biome: gut microbiome; feature: rumen; material: DP-attached | host: Bos | place: Iran: Karaj | collected 2018-10
CATAGTAACAGCGACAACCGAGTATGGAACTACAATGGAGGCTTCTGTTGAAAAGGGAAACGTCTTTGCATGCCAGTTCCATCCGGAGAAGAGCGCAGAAGTCGGAATGGAGATTCTGAAGAATTTCCTCAGTATTTAAATAGAAAAGGAAAAAACATGCTTACTAAGAGAATAATCCCATGCCTCGATGTAAACGATGGCAGAGTTGTAAAAGGAATAAATTTCGTTCAGCTTCGCGACGCAGGAGATCCTGTGGAAGTAGGTAAGGCATATTCCAAGGCCGGAGCGGATGAGCTGGTCTTTCTTGACATCACGGCTACATCAGATGCCAGGAATACAGTAGTTGATCTTGTACGAAAAGTGGCTGAGCAGATTTTCATTCCCTTCACTGTAGGTGGCGGTATCAGAAGCGTAGAGGATATGAGAGCCGTACTCAGAGAAGGTGCTGATAAGGTTGCGATAAATTCAGCAGCAATAAACAGACCTGACCTTATTACAGAGTCAGCTGAGAAGTTCGGATCACAGTGCGTAGTTGTTGCGATTGACGCCAAGAGAAATGATAAGGGTGGCTTTAGTGTATATAAAAACGGCGGAAGAATAGACACAGGTCTTGATGCCATTGAATGGGCTAAGGAGGCAGAAAGACGTGGTGCCGGGGAGATCCTTCTTACAAGTATGGATGGAGATGGCACAAAAGATGGCTACGATCTTGAGCTTACAAGAGCAGTAGCAGATGTTGTTTCTATTCCGGTTATTGCTTCAGGCGGAGCAGGTAACTGCGAGCACTTCTATGAGGCGCTCACACAGGGCGGCGCTGATGCAGCGCTTGCAGCTTCTCTTTTCCACTACAAGGAGCTTGAGATAAGCGAGGTTAAGGAGTACCTGCGAGATAAGAACGTGCCTGTAAGACTTTGATTGTTTAACCGGAAGACAGACACGCTGATGTGAAAACAGCTTCAGGTATTCGATAATATGAAAGAAGGGTGTGATTTTTTATGCCGATGATCTCCAATGACTGGCTTCCTGTGTTGCAGGATGAATTTCACAAGGACTATTATAAAAAACTGTTTGAATTTGTAAAGGAAGAATATAGTACACATGTGGTTTACCCACCTTCTGATGATATTTTTAATGCTCTTCATCTGACACCACTTAAGGATGTTAAGGTTCTTATACTTGGGCAGGATCCCTATCATGAGCCCGGACAGGCCCACGGTTTATCTTTTTCCGTGCTTCCTGGAAAAGCCGATACTCCGCCCTCACTTTTAAATATTTATAAGGAATTGGGAGATGATCTGGGCTGCTATATGCCAAACAACGGTTATCTGAAAAAATGGGCGGATCAGGGAGTTCTGCTCCTTAATACGGTACTTACGGTAAGGGCACATCAGGCAAATTCCCACAGACAAAAGGGCTGGGAATACTTTACGGATGCCATTATAAGGGCGGTGAATACTCAGGACAGACCGGTGGTATATATGCTTTGGGGAAGACCTGCTCAGGAGAAGAAGGCTATGCTTAATAATCCCAAACACCTGATACTTGAAGCACCGCATCCAAGCCCTCTTTCCGCATACAGAGGCTTTTTTGGATGTAAACACTTCAGTAAATGCAATGAGTTTTTGGTAAAAAATGGTATAGAACCCATTGATTGGCAGATAGAAAATATATAAAAATACTATTGCAAGTAGATGCGTTAACATGTTAAAGTGTATAACAAATTGTTTAAAATTTAAAATGCACGAGGAGATTCAATTATGAAGAAGCCGTTTGTTACAAAGGAAAAGGTAGAAGAGATTGTAAAGAGTTATCCCACACCTTTTCATTTATATGATGAAAAAGGCATTATCGAAAATGCCAGGGCTGTATACGAAGCATTTTCCTGGAATAAGGGCTTTAAGGAGTACTTTGCTGTTAAGGCTACTCCCAATCCTATTTTAATGAAAATCCTTAAGAAGGCAGGTTGCGGCTTTGACTGTTCCTCTGAGACTGAGATGATGCTCTGTGAGGCAATTGATGCAACGGGGACAGACATCATGTTTTCTTCAAATGACACTCCGGCAAAAGAGTTTGTATATGCTGATAAGCTGGGGGCAATCATCAATCTGGACGATTTTACCCACGTAAAGTTTCTTGAGGATACAATAGGGAAAATTCCCGAGACTATTTCCTGCAGATATAATCCCGGCGGAGTATTCCAGATGAGTAACGGAATCATGGATAATCCCGGCGATTCAAAGTATGGAATGACTAAAGATCAGCTTTTTGAAGCTTTTAAGATTTTGAAGGAGAAAGGCGCAAAGAGATTTGGTATTCATGCCTTTCTTGCAAGTAATACAGTTACAAACGAATATTATCCACAGTTGGCCGGACAGCTTTTTGAGCTGGCAGTTGAGCTGGAAAAAGAAACAGGAGCAGATATTGCCTTCATTAATCTCTCGGGTGGTGTGGGAATAGCGTACAGACCTGATCAGGAACCCAATGATATCAGGGCTATCGGAAAAGGTGTAAAAGAAAAATTCGACGAGATTCTGGTACCTGCCGGAATGGGTGATGTTTCAATATTTACAGAAATGGGAAGATTCATGATGGGACCCTACGGAGCACTGGTGACCAAGGCTATCCATGAAAAGCACATTTATAAGGAGTATATCGGTGTTGATGCATGTGCGGTTAATCTTATGCGTCCTGCAATGTATGGCGCTTATCACCATATTACGGTGCTTGGTAAAGAGAATGCGCCTTTGGATCACGTATATGATGTGACAGGATCTCTTTGTGAAAACAATGATAAATTTGCAATTGAAAGAAATCTGCCGAAAATAGAGAAAGGAGATTATCTTTTTATCCACGATACAGGTGCACATGGCTTCTCTATGGGATATAATTATAATGGCAAGCTGAAAAGTGCGGAAATACTTCTTAAGGAAGATGGCAGTTTTGAACTTATAAGAAGAGCTGAGACCCCAAGAGATTATTTTGCGACCTTTGATTGTCTCGATATTGCACCTGAGCTTGACCGTATTCTAAAAAACGAGGGTGTAAAGTAAGTGCAGATTATTGCGTTTGAGATTATTCCGGCATTTATGGGATGCTGGGCTTTGCAGGAATTATTAGGGATTACCGTCAGAAATCCGCTGACGGTAGTCCTTTTTGTGTGCCTGTTATGGGGATACGGTTATGTCCGTAAATTTAATTGGGTTAAGGCATTAGGGGCAGGATGTCTCTCCGCAGGCACAACATTTTTTACCTATAAAAGAGTATCAGCCGCCTATACCAGTGGTATTTTCAGGATCTTAAGTATGGCAATTTTATTTTTGGGGCTGCTTTCGCTTTTTTACCTGATATTAAGTCTTTTGATTCACAAAGATGGGCTGAAACGAAGAAAATTATCTCTGTTATCACAGCCGGAAAAGAAGAGTCCCTTTAGCGGGAAAAAAACTCTTTTTATTATGATGGGATTTTTGCTTCTGTGCTGGATGCCTTACTTTTTATATGAATTTCCCGGCATAATGACTGCGGATTCCATGGTTCAGTATGAGCAGATTATAGGGATTGAGCCTTATTCAAATCATCATCCGGTGGTGCATACGCTTCTTATAAAGCTTTTCTATGAACTGGGGCTTCTTCTTACCGGCGATAGAGAGGTTGCCATAGCCTTTTATACAGTATTCCAGATGATCTTTATGGCTGTTTGCTGTTCATTTTTGATACAACATATTAAGAGCAGGAGATGGCAGATAATAGCCCTTCTGTTTTATGCTTTGATGCCCTTTAACGCAGTATTTGCAGTTACTATCTGGAAGGATATTATTTTTTCCGGTGTTACAATGCTTCTTATCTGCCTTGTCCTGGATATGAGAGAAAAAGAGCAGATTCCTTGGTTAACATGGGCCGGATTTGTGATTATAAGTGTTCTTTTTGCTCTTATGAGATCTAACGCCTGGTACGCATTCATAGTCTGGACTTTGTTTCTTGTGATAGCCTTCAGGAAAAATCTTGTAAAGATAGTACTTAGCGCAGCTGCCGTGATTTTTATTGTTGTGATGATAAAGGGGCCTGTAATGAGCCTTGCGGGAGTAACACAACCTGATTTTGTTGAGTCTTTATCCGTTCCTCTTCAGCAGGTGGCTAGATGCCTTGTGGATGAAGTAGAAATTTCGGACAAAGAAAGAGAACTCATAGAAGATGTAATAGACACCACCTATATTAAGGAATTGTACGCGCCGGATTTTGCCGATAACATCAAGGAACTGGCAAGAGCAGGGCACCCTGAGGTTATAGAGAATAATAAGGCGGAGTACCTGAGGCTTTGGGCCGGTATTGTCTTAAGACACCCGGTTACGGCCATAAAGGCCTGGTATGACCTGGAAGGGGGATATATCTATCCGGATGTGTATGTCAGGGTTCGCGACATAGACGGTGTCATGGGAAATGATTACGGGATTTTCTGGAATCCTCTTATTGGGGGACCTTTGGTTGTCAAAGCCAAAGAAATCCTTATAAAGATGGGCGACTTTGTGCCGCTTTACGGAATGTTTTTTAGCATAGGAGCGTATTCGTGGCTATTGATATTGGCTATGGCCGTATGTCTTAGAAAAAGAGAACCTCTTTTATGTAAGATACTTCTTTTACTTCAGGTAGGGACACTTCTGATAGCAGCTCCGGTGGTGGATTTCAGATATGGTTATTCTATGGTTATGACCATGCCTTTGTGGGTGTACGTGGGCGTTATTTCGAATTATAAGTATCGGGATGGAAAGTTTAGTAATGGGACCAATAATAGATGAGTTTATTGAATATCTTAAGAATGTAAAGGGTGCAGCGGATAACACAGTTCAGTCCTACAGGCGTGACCTTGAAAAAATGACTGCTCATATGGCTGAGAGAGGTGTTAAGAGTGTGGAGGATATCTCAGAGGACAGACTTATGGCCTATGCTGCCGTTTTGCAGGAAGAACACTTAAAGCCTGTCACTGTAATGAGGCATTATACTTCCTTTAAAGCTTTCTTCAGGTATCTTGTGGAAAACGGAAATATTCAGGAAAATCCGGCAGAGAATCTAAAGGCTCCCAAGGTGGAGAGAAAGGGGCCTAAGGTATTGTCTCTTCATGAAGTGGATGCGCTTTTAAATCAGGATTTTGGAAATGACCCCAAGGGAATAAGAGACCGGGCAATTCTGGAACTTTTGTATTCCACCGGTTTAAAGACTACTGAACTTGTAGAACTTAAGCTTGAGAATATTGATATGAGCCTGAATTGCTTGCGGTTTGGGGAGAACAGAGTGATTCCCTATGGCAGTAAGACAAAAGATGCCTTGAACAAGTATTTGTTGGAATCGAGAAAAACATTTCTTCCAGACGAAACAGAAGAAATGCATGTGTTTTTGAGCTATCTTGGCAAGCCTATGTCCAGACAGGGATTATGGAAGCTCATAAAGAATTATTTTAAGAAGGCGGGAATTGATAAAGAGATTACGCCAAATATGCTACGAAATTCATTTATTATGCATCTTCTTGAAAACGGTGCAGAGAGCTCATCTGTATTGGAAATGCTTGGCTTTTCAGACAAAGCGACTCTGTCCAGATACACAAAAAAAGCCGCAAAGCCCCACGATCCCTACGAATGGGCCAGACTTAGAAACTGAAGCAGACCAGTGTGCCTGCTTCTTTTTTATTGAATATAAATTTTATGTAAAAATACTGAAATTAAAATAATATTTCATCGCAAAACAGTACATCCTACAACCAGAATGATAGAATTAATGTGACTTTTGATGCGCTTTTTAGGAGGTATTCACATGAGGAAGGTATTACAAAAAGGTCTAAGTATAATCCTGGCTGCAGCGATGGTATTTACATCTGTAGATTTGACAGCTTTTGCCAAATTGCCGTCGGATAAAGAATCAGAAATAACTATTTTTAGCGATGAAGAGGAAGATGCTCTCAAAGATACCCTTAGAGAGGCTGTTTCCGATAAGAATCATCCCGGAGGCGTATTTGGATTCTATGAAACAATTTTAAATGCCAAAGAAGGAGATGAACTTTATATAAGTGTTGTTCGTCAAGGCAACACTGATAATGAAGCTTCAGTAGTCTTTAAGGCTATTGATGTTTCTGCAGAATATGGAAAAGACTATACAATTAGTGTAGAAAAAGGTCTCTTTGGAGATAAGGACATCCCTTCCTTAAATGGAGTAAGACCTCTTGTAGAAGAATATGGCGAAATTGCAACACAGGAGGAAGTAGAGTCTTCTGTAACTGTGGAAGATAATTCCAGGGATGCTATTGAAGAAACTACTGATACAGATGAAATTCTGGTTTCATTAGAAGAAGCAGACGAGCCGGTGATCGAAAGTGGAGATTCTGATTCGGAAGAAGTTGAGGCTCCGGTTTCGATTGAAAGCAGCTCTTTTGCTTCAACTAATGAACAGGTCGAAAATGATGAGATAGAAATAATAAATGAAGAAGAAAAGAATGGAGATAATAGTACCTCCTCCACATATAATGCAAGTGGCAATTCTCTTGCAAATCTTTATTCACTCCAGACAGGTGAGGAAGCACCAAATTATGATTGGAAAGAATATTCTACAGAGAACGTATCTGAAGAAACAAAAGATGCTATGAAAGCCGGTTGGGATGAAAGCAAAGAAAATCTTGCATCTCTTCCAGGCGTTACAGCTAAGCTTAGCTTTGCTCCTGGTGAATACAAAAAAGATATTAAGGTAAAGATTAAGGATGACTCAAAGTCTGAATCAGGCGAGGTGGTCCTTTTTGAGCTGCAGGATGCAGAGGGAGCAGAAATAGGTGATAGCTACAATGGATATCTGAATATTGCAGATAATGACAGCAAAGAGCAGCTTACCTATTCTGTAAAAGAAAAAGAAATTCGTATTACACCTGAAGATTATATTGCTTCAGTGACAATTGAACGTCACAGTGGAATTGATCAGATGGACTTTGTATCAGTTGGCACAGAGGGCGTTGATGCTGAGCCTGACGTTGATTACAGAAAAACTGTAACAGAACTTTTCTTTGCAGCAGGCATCAATGAGAGAACAATTGAGATTCCAATTACCTCAGACAGGTCAAAAGAGTCTCATTTCTGGGTGGGCCTTACAAGTTCTAATGGAACTGTAGAAGGTAACAACGCTTGTTACGTTACAATCGAAGCAGATCCGAATTACGATACAGAATATGAAGAAGTAACATATGAAGTTACAGAAGATACATCGTATTTTGATTCTGAAGAATCCGATGCAGAATTTAATGAAATACCTAATCTTGGCTCATCAGAAACAACAGAGGTTGTAATTTATTCCAACTCCAGCGTGAATAGTCATGCCTGGAGTGGCACTGATATGAAGAAAATTTGTAATGTAGATCTTACATATGCTGATTATGTAAAAGTAAATTATCACGTATGGGGATATACCTATAACTTTTTCATAAATAATGACAGAGAAAAGAAAGTAGAGCTAAGTCTTTGGGATGGTAAAAGAGACATTCAAAGTCGTCATGTTAAAGAATACCAGCCACCTGAAAATGATTCCAATAGAGTAGAATATGGCGAACAGAAATGGACCAGAGGCGATAGCGAGAACTGGAACTATAAAAATGCCAGTATATGGTACGCATTTAAAGCTTTGGATGGAACTCATAATGATGACGTAAATATTGTAATTAGTAAAATTACTGTCGGTTACAACAAGTACAAATTTACCATAAATAATAATTATAACAGTATGGGGCAGTACCAGGAAAAGAAGTATAAAGCAAAAGATTCTTCGGATCTGGGTACTATTGTCAAATATCAGAAGACATTTTTTAACAACGCAGAGGGTGATCAAAGCACTGAAATAAATATCACCAGTGGTGATACTATCAGCACATCAAGAACTGCGCAGGGTGACACACCAAATTCTCAGGGGGTTTATGCGGAAGATAGTACAGTTGATTTTAAGGGCTTTAAAATCATAAAACCAAGTGAAAGAGGCGTACTTAGCGAGGATCTTTTACCTGCAAGCTTTATAGTAGATAATAACTTTAAGGTAAAATATAAGGATTATATGTATTCAAATGGAACCTTTGAACTTGTTCCTATATATGAACCCAAAAAAGTAACTGTATCTTTTAATAATAGTAATGCTACAGTTTCCGGCAAAGCTGATGCAAAGGGGCGTTTTAACGGTTTTAATAATGGAGACCTCCAAGTTGCAACTATGCTTGATTCGCTGAATATTAAAGGCGTTGCAAATAATGGATACGGAATTACAAGCATAACGCTTGAAAAGCCTGCTGTTTATGTTAGAAGTAATGGTGAAAGATATGAAAAATATTTAAATGTTCATGACAACTTAAAGCAGGATAATCCAAACAATTTTATTACTCGCTTAAATTTCAGCGGTTATAGAAGAGATTTTGTGAAGAACAACAATTATTGGTCTACAGATCTTAGATTAACCATTAATTATGATTCTTCGTCTATTACCCTTGCACCTAATCCTCAATCCAAGAATAATGCCAAAAACGGAAATATCTTATATGTAGATTCCGTAGTTACATCAGAGTCGGGCAAGGATGTTGGTAAAATAGTGAAAGGCGGAAATACCTTAAAAATAGAAGGTACTTCTATAAATAAGCCCTACACCTTTGGCTCTATACCGGAAACAGGTTATCACACATTCTGGAAGGATGGAACTTTAGACAGAGATGGAGACGGTGCCATAAATGATGATAATCCTTTCTATAAGTCTTTTAAGAATTCCTATGGACAGTCAATCAGGTATGTAACTTTGATTCCTCTTAGCAAGATTTACTACAATTTTGTTAAGGAGATAGATGTTTCTGATGATCTATCACCTATTCCTATTCGTGGATGGCTCAAATTAAGTGATAAAATGCTCATATCCGGAACCGAGAAAACAATAGGCCTTAATGGCATCACAGTTTATAGTGATGAAATTGAAACCACAACTAAAAAAGGTGGTTATGGAAATAAGAGCGGTGATGGTTACTATGAGCTTGATGGAAATGGACATTTCTATGACGTATTTACTTATGCAGTCACATTTAATGGTCACTGTGATTATGGCGATGTGGCCACAATGGCTGTTCTGAGTCCTGGCGTAAATAAAGATATTATCATTGAAACATGGAAGGATGTAGAGGTTACGGATGTACGTCTTTTCCAGAAGGCAAAGAATAAAAAGGGTGAATACGAGTATCAGGGTGTAGATACTTCAGGTATAAAGTCAGGATATTATGGTGGCTTTACTGATGGCGACTATGATTATCGTATTCAGATGACGGCCCACCGAAATGGCGTCAATATCGATAAGGCAGAAATGTCTTTCTATAACAAAGATGGTGCAGGTGTATCAATAGAGGGTACTCAGGATAAGAATAATTCAGGTATCTTCACCTTTGACTTTAATCCTGCAAAAAATGGTATTAAAGCAGGAGCAACAGCCAGAGTAACATTTAGTTCCGGAAATACTAAATTCCTTTCAAGAAACGTTGGAATTCTTATCAAAGCTTCTCTTGGTGTGGTTAATATTGTCAATTTCTTATCTGGTGGCGATGCTTCTTCAGCCAGAATTGACATCATCGGTGCTGTTAACTCAGCTATAGACATGGGATGGTCAGGAAATGTAGATAATGTAACAGTATCAGGTGATTCCTATGAAGACCAGGAAGGCAATAAAGTAATTAAGGTAGGTATTGGTAAGAATATTGTTGATAAAGCAACCAAGGATCCTCTTTTGGAATCGGCAAGAAAAGCAGCTGAATCTGCCAAGGATGTGGGTAAGGCTAACTCTAAGGTAGCAAAGCTTGAGGGTAAGCATTCAAAGGCAACCGGAGAAGAAAAGGCTAAGCTTGAGAAAGAAATAACAGCTGCAAAGAAGGAACTTGAGGATAAGAAGAAAGAAGCTACAGATAATAAGAAAGATTTTGATAATAAGTTTAAGGAAGCGCAGAAACCTCAGAAGAATAAGCCTAAATTTGGCAATAGTTTTAGCATGGATCTTGGTTTCTCATTCCTTATGACCTGTGGATATGATTATGATACCGATCAGTGGTATTTCAAGAATATGATTCTGACCGGTTCACTTACTTCTGACTATAAGTTCTCCATGAACTATGCTACGCCGGTGGGAGTGACTCTCGGTATCGCTTTGACACTTAAACTTGACGCAAGTGCTTCATTTGTTGTTGAACAGCGATTTGGTTATGAAGATGATAAAAACTATCGCTATTACATAACATCAGGCCAGAGTCTTAATGTGCTTGATAGTGACGGTGATGATCCAAACAGAAAACTTGATAATCGTGGACTCTTTAGTATAAATCCAAGTATTACCCTTACATTGTCTGCCGGAATAGCAGGAGATTTGGTAAAGGTATCAGTATCGGGTACTGCCGCTTTCAATATGGTATTTGGAACAAAGAGTGACAGCGCAGGATCTTGTACTCTTAGTGCTTCAATATCAATTACAGCACTTATATTCACGTTCTCCAAGGATCTTACTAATAAAACCTTCCAGCTTTGGGGAGAAGAGGATGTACAGAAACTTGGAGCAAAATATAGCGGACAGATTATAAATGCTCTTTCAGAGTCCGGAGACAGCTTCCTTTATGAGAGCATAGATGCCTTTAAAGCAGAAGATGTGAGCTATATGGCTCCGGACCTTAACTGGTATGGAGGGGCAGAAGATGAAATACCTTCATTAAATGCTATTGACGAAGGTGGCCAGAATGCTTACAGAGATAGCCCTCTTGCTGATAGGATTGCAGCAAATGCTGATTTTGACATGGTTTCATTAGGAAACGGAACCTTTGCGGCAGTATTCATTAATGTACCTAAGAATAGAATAAATGATACGGACAATGCAAAAGCGGCTTATTATACCTATTACGATGGTGGAAGCTGGAGCGTTCCTGAACTTTTGGAGGATGATCAGACTCTTGATCAGTATCCACGTATCTACTCGCTTGGAGCAAGGGGTGCCTTCATTATATGGTCCAGTGTAAATACGAAATATAAGGATACAGCGAATAAGCTGGAAAGGCAGAATGCTTTGGACATCCACGGCAGATTTGTTAATCCGGACGGAACACTTTCAGATAATATCGAAGAGATTTCAAAGACTACAGAAGATGAAAGTGGTAGAGAAATAGGACTTGAAATCAGCGATTTTGCTGCAGATAAGACCTTCGGTATCTTTATAAATAAAGACAAGATGATCGTGTGCTATGAAAAGCGTCAGTATGCAAATAAGACAACTGATGCTACAGTTGGCGATATGATGTACCCGGTAAGTTCACTTATTGCTACAAGAGCCTATGATTTTACTGCAAAGAAATGGGAAGAGGGTACAGAAAGTCTTGAATCACTTCCTGGGCTTATGGCACTTGGAACTGAAAGAGCAAATGAAAGAGTAAAGGCCTATAACGAGAACGTATATGGTCAGAAGTTTGTTAATTACCTGCCTAAGGTAATTCTAAAAGAGGATCTTGATGAAAAGAACGGTTATTATCGCAGTGGTGGAACAGGTACAACAGCCATAAAGCTTGAAGATAGTAGCAAAGGATTTCTTCTTGATTCTGATGCAGCTGTTACAGAAATTGATGGTAAAGAAGTAGGTGTGGTTGCATATACAGTTGATGCTGACGGAGATATGGATACACTCTCAGACAGACAGCTTTATATGGTGACCTATGATATGGATAAGGCTGAGTATAGTGAGCCAATTATCATTACAGGATATGAGATTAATTCAGATACCGGAGAGGCTTATACTCCTGAGAGTAGTAATCCAAAGCTAATTAATGCTCAAGGAGGTCTGTATCTGCTGTGGCTTAGAAGAGAGAATATTCTCGGACTTAACGTAACCTATCTTATTGAAAATGAGCAGCAGCTTATAAAGACTGGTACATATGATGACGTTAGTTATAGGTATATTGATAAGACTCATCCATCAGATGATGCAGGAATTTATTATAAAGCACCTAAACAGATCGTATCAGGCAGAATAGCTGATACAGAAGATACAACAGGAACAGTTACAGGAGATATTCATGAGTTTGAAGCTGCAACTGATGGTAAGTACATCTATATCGTATGGCCGGAATCATCAGAAAAAGATTCTGAAAAGCCGGATGAGTCTCTTGCTGACACTCAGATGTGGTGTGTAAGAGTTGAGACGATGGCTGATAGAAACGGAAAGCTATCTTACACAACTAATCCTGTACAAATAACAAGTTATCCTGAAAACAATTATGATGATATAACCTTTGACGTAATTGACGGAAAGATGGTAGGTCTTGCCAGAAAAGTTCCGACAAGACTTATTACAGAATCCGAAGCTATTGAGATTTACGGAGATGATTATAGCGAGGATACTTTTGTACCTTATGCAGTCTGGGATGATGAAAATGCATTTCCTGTATCCTTCTGGGTTGATCCGGCCTCAGTTGCAAGAATTAAAAATGAAGGAATCTATGACGCTGTAGCCGGTGAAGGGGCAGCATTTTCCTTTGAAGTATTAAATGATGGCTTTGATGATCTAAAGGGCGCCAAGATAAGCGCAACAGATAAGTATGGCAATAGTCTTTTTGAGGAAAAGGAAATAACTGTACCTGATCTTATCGGAGGTTCAAGCACCGGCTTTGCCGGATACCTTCCACTTGATAAGTCTGAAAAAGATGCAGAAATCATCATTACACTTACAACAAAGGATGGTGTACGTACCAGCAGAACATTACATACAGATTTGAGCCCTGACATATCTGTTCAGAACCTTGCAGTTAAGGAAACCGGCATAAGAGGCATGTATAACGTAACCGGAACAGTAGATAATACCGGATCAGCAACTTCTGAGGCAGGAAATGTACAGATATATGTCAGGAAGGATGAAAATATCAGAAATCTTGTAAAAGTAAGCTATCCGGAACTTGTTCCAGGAGAGAGCTGTGACATTGATGCGTTAATCGATGTAGCAGACGAAGACTTCACGGAAAAGATTGAGCTGGTTGACATAACTACAGGAGAGGTAATTGAAGAGCTTTCTCTTAATCAGAAGGCTGGTACTCAGATCACAGAAACGCTTAAACTCTACGCATCCTATGTTGAAGATGATGAGACAATTGAACAAGCTATATATCTGGAAAATGTAGATGATGAAGTAAAAGAATTTGTAACACGTAAAGCAGATTCTCAGGAAATGAACTATGTAGATTCTGTAACAGGAGTTGTTGTAGAGGCTATAAAAGCGGTTGAAAAAGACGGCGAAACAATAGCTGAAGCAGTAACTGCAGGTAAAGGACTTATTATTCTTGAAAAGGGCGAAAGAGTAAATCTTAGAACTGCAATTGAATCAAGTCTTGCAGGGAAAGGGAATATTAAGGACGAGGATGGAAATATACTGGCTGATGCTACAGGTTCTGAAAACCTGACATATAGATACGAGTACATCGGAGACGAAGGCGACTTCGATGAAGAAGGGTGGTTTACTGCAGATAAGACCGGGACCGGTAAACTAAAGGTATTTGTTTATCCTACAGACAGAGAGTACAATGCAGATAATTATATACGCCTTGAAGATGATGATCTTGATGGAATGTATAGCTTTGCCAGAATGAATGAAGGCTTTTATGAAGATACTTTCGATGATTATCCTGCAAAAGCAATTAAGACATTTATTCTGGATCTGGAGGTACTTGATGTTGGAGAAAGAGATGCTGATGAAGATTACACTTACTTTACTGATTCAAAGGGCATTATCTACCGTAAGGTAAGTAAGACAGAAGCTGCTGTATGTGGAATTGAAGGCACTAAGGTTATTACTAGTCTTTCTATTCCTGCAACCGTTAAGACTGGCGGAAAGACCTACAAAGTAACCAGAATAGATGCTAATGCATTTATGAATAATAATAATCTCAAATCCGTGACTATCGGAAAGAATGTTAAGGTTATAAGAAGTAATGCGTTCTCTGGCTGCTCGGCTTTATCAAAGGTACGATTCGGTAGTAGTGTTGAGAATATTGGAGATGAAGCCTTTAAGAATTGCATATCACTTAAGAACTTTACACTGCCGTCAAAGCTTAAAAAGATATATGATGAAGCTTTCATGGATTGCGACAGTATCACATCTGTGACAATCCCTGCAAAGGTTATCTACATCGGTGAAAAAGCATTCTATGGATGCAATAAACTCAAAAATATCACTATTAAGGCAGAGAACCTTACGGCTGATCAGCTTGGCAGAAATGCATTTGGTGAAATCTCTAAGGATGCGGTGATCAAGTTCTCAATGAAGAACGCCGAAACCAAGCGTGAACTTACTGATGCTCTTACTGAGGATGGAGTGACCTTTAATGATAGTAAAGGTATTACCTATAAGCTGATGTCAGTAGAAAAAAGGACTGTATCAGTAACGGGACTCACACAAGAAGCAAGACTCAAACGTAAGAGTTTAACTATTCCACAGACAGTAGTCTACAGGGGAAATAAGTATAAAGTAACAGCTATTGAGAAAAATGCATTTGCAGATAATAATAAGCTTACTTCAGTTATATTCCCTAAGACACTTCAGACTATTAAGAACAGTGCGTTTATGAATGCAATAGCACTTAAGAGTTTGATGCTTCCTGCATCTGTACTTAAGGTAGGAGATGAAGCTTTTAGAGGATGTATAGCACTTAAACAGGTTACTATCGCAGGAACTGACACGAAGTTTGGAGAAAAAGTCTTCTTTGGTGTTCCGGATAAGACAGTATTTAAGATAAATACCAAAAAGGAAGTTGCTAAGGAAAGGATAATTGAATCAATTATTGGAGATACTGCATCCTTTACTGACAGCAAGAATAATTCCTACGATATAACTAATCTAGGATACAGAGAGGCTTCTTATACCGGAAATAAGACAGCAAAGACCATTAAAGTACCTGATACTGTTAAATTCAGAGGAGCTGTTTTCGAAGTATATGAGGTAAGTGATTCTGCATTTGCAGGAAATACTCAGATTAAATCAGTTACTCTTGGGAAAAATGTAAATGGTATCGGCATAAAAGCATTTAAGGGTTGTACATCACTTAAGGAAGTAAGTATGAAGAATGTATACAAGATCGATGATGAAGCTTTTGCCGGCTGCAGCAAACTTAATAACCTGACTCTTTCTTCTTCGGTTGAGTATATAGGAGTTAGAGCCTTTAAAGAATGTACTTCACTTAAGAAAGTGACCATTCCAAAGGATACCCGTACCATTAATGATGAAGCCTTTTACAAGTGTACTTCACTCAAAACGGTGACCATTAAATCAGAATCGCTCATGGAAATTGGACTTAGAGCATTTGATGAAAATCACCCATCGGCGACCTACAAGATTGTTAAGAAAAAGAATCTGAAAGCTTATAAACAGCTTCTCATTGATTCCGGCGTACCAGAAGGAAAAGTTAAATAAGGCATAAAAAAACACCATCCATATTCATATAAGTAGAATATGGATGGTGTTTTTTAAGCCAGTTCTGCGATTTCCAGGATGAGGCGCTCTGTGTCATCCCAGCCAAGGCATGGATCTGTGATTGACTTACCGTAGATGCCTTCGCCGATCTTCTGAGCTCCTTCCTCGAGGTAACTCTCCACCATAACCCCCTTGACCAGAGATTTAATATCTGAGTTGAGAGTTCTTGAATGAAGTACTTCTTTTACAATTCTTATCTGCTCCTTAAACTGCTTGTTTGAATTGTTGTGGTTAGCGTCTATGATAGCAGCAGGATTAACAATTTCTCTCTGATTGTATAACTGAAGAAGAAGTCTTAAATCCTCATAGTGATAGTTGGGGATGGACTGTCCATGTTTGTTGCTGGATCCCCTGAGCACACAGTGAGAGAGAGGATTACCGGAAGTCTTTACCTCGTATCCTCTGTATACAAAATTATGAGACTGCTGTGCGGCATAAACAGAATTGAGCATTACGCTCAAGGTGCCGCTGGTAGGATTCTTCATTCCTGCGGGAACGCCAAAACCACTGGCGGTCATGCGATGTGCCTGATCCTCAACTGAGCGGGCTCCGATAGCCACATATGAAAGAAGATCCGAAACATAGCCCCAGTTCTCGGGATAGAGCATCTCGTCGGCTGCGGTCAGACCTGATTCCTCGATAGCCTTTATCTGCATGTGACGCATTGCGATAAGACCTGCGTGGAAATCTGTTTTTCCCTCAGGATCAGGCTGGGAAGTGATACCCTTGTAGCCCTCGCCTGTGGTACGGGGTTTATTGGTGTAAATTCTTGGAATAAGAATAAGCTTATCACTTACTTTATCATTAAGCTTGCCCAGGCGGGATACGTATTCACATACAGCGTCCTCGTTATCGGCAGAACAGGGACCTATGATAACAAGGAATTTGTCGCTTTTACCTGTAAATACATCGGAAATCATATCGTCGCGGGTTTTCTTCAAAGAAGCCAGCTGCGGGGTCAAAGGAAATTCTTCCTTTATCTCATCGGGGGTGGGCAGCTTTTGTATATATTCGAATGACATTTAATGGAATCCTCCTGAAAAATATTAGTGATCTGTGACTACATTGCACCACTATATCACTTTAAACCGTAAAAGTAAATATTATTTTTTTACTTTACTCAGTAGATAAATTATAGAGGTTTGCCACCATTTTATCCAGCTTTTTTACTAAAAAATCATCTGCTTTTCCCGTTTTACGGATCAGTGAATGGATGCGAAGTGAAATATCTGATATTTCCTGCATCTTATCCTCTGAACAAAGGGGAATAGGAAGGCTCTCAAGGGCAGATCTTAACACTTTCATATTCCTGAAGGTGTGACGATAGTAAAAATCCATGGAAGAAGAGTTAAGGATTGCCATTATATATGCAGACGAATAGCCCTCAATCTTTGGAATCATTATATTTGCGCTGTTAAGGGACAACATTTTGTCTGGATCCAAGGCAAAGCAAAGTCCGGATGAAATGAATTTATACACCAGCTTTTCCGGATGGCGATAGTACTCCATGGGAGCAACCTGCTGGAAGCCATCGGGATTATTTATCACAAATGAAGTAGGGGCTTTCAGGCCAAACTTTGATATGTCGGTCCCTTTTATTATAGGCTCTGAACCCGGGATTTTTTTATCATATATAAGCCCTTTGTTGTTCCCGGTTACAATTCCCAGGGCAAAGTCAGCCCTGTTTTTTAGGGTGAAATGAGGGCAACTTTGCATTTTTTCTATTATTTTGTATTCTTCATTGTCAGATAGGATATTGAAAGTTTTTTTGGTAATTCTGCCATAGGGGACATCAAAGTTTTTTTCAGGTTCATAGTCTGAGCGATTCTTCTTGTAAAAGCTGACCTCTATGTCGGATGAAGTGTTGTTTTTATCCATGCTTAAAATGATGCAGGGACATTGTACTTTGTCAAAAACATCCCCAAGATAAGAAACAGAACTGATTACGGAATTATCATAGATCAGTTCCCTTATGGGACTATGGGTATCACTTCCAAGTATGGTTTCCGGAAGGAGAAATGTCACTTCATCATAGTAAACAGCCTTCTCGAGAAAAAGAGAAAAGGATTCTGGCCTTACGCTGCCGGAGAGAATCTTAAAATTGCCGTTTAAGCGGGAGAGCTCTTCGCTATTAAAAGAGTAGCCCCAGGGCGGATTTCCGATAATTACGGAATAGTCTTCTCTAGGAGGTGAGCTAAGAAAATCCCTGACGTCAATATTT
>JAEEGH010013942.1_pt1 | contig 17741 bp, 24 predicted proteins | sample 9134181 | NCBI WGS metagenome assembly JAEEGH01 (sample SAMN16246544, study PRJNA631951) | gut metagenome | biome: gut microbiome; feature: rumen; material: DP-attached | host: Bos | place: Iran: Karaj | collected 2018-10
TTCTGGCATTCTGGATATCAAATACCGCAATCATGCCTACCACTTTATTGGATTCTTTCAATACAATTCCCCAATCAAAATCAGGAGAAGGTTTTCTTTTTACCCAAGGGCGGGGATCAATAAACATGAGTTCAGGATTTTTCTCGCCCTTGCTTGCTTTGCGTCCCCAATAGGTATAAATTTCATCTCTTCCCAGCCACTCTTTTAAATCAGGCACATCGTTTTCGTTAAGCACACGAATAATTAATCTGTCGGTTTCAAGAATTGGTTTATCAATCTCATAATCTTTTAACATGTTTCCTCCGTCAAATTCAAATTTGCCGTTCCTTTTCGCCTTGTGATGCTTTGTATAAGATTAATATTCGTCGGATTGATTTACTTTCCTGAGTGCAGCTACAAAATCGCAGCCTTTTTCTTTCACAGCTTCTGGATTTATCGGATAATGGACATTATAAAGCACCCCTTTATCTCCGAACATATCCTCCAAATAATCCTTTTCTATATGGCCGCCTACGACTTCAAGACAAATCATAACATGATCATCACCGGGAACAATTTCTTTCTCCCATACATATTTGCACTCAAGGTTCATAAAACATTCAGCAACCATTGGCGCTTCTATCCATGAAGCTTTCTCTACAGTAAGCCCTGATGAAGTTATCTCATCCGCCTCGAACTGATTGTTCTGTATCGTCTTCATGCAGGCTTTGTATAAATCAGAAGACATGAAATTCAGCACTGCTACCTTCTTTTCATTCAGGCTTTGGTAAAGATGTCCGCTTTTATTCACGCTGCATAGAATCACGTAATATCCGCCTCCATGATTGGCGCTCGTAAACCCTGTCCAGGACTGCATCGTAGCATTTGGCTGCCCATTAGATTTATATGTTGTAACAAGAAACATCGGGGTTGGTATTCCCATAATAAATTCTTTCCAATCAAACCCAAAGTTTTTTGAAAATTCTCCGTATGTCCCCTTCATAGATTCAGGCATTTCTTTGTATTGATATTTCATCTTTATCTTTTCCTCCGTACTAAAATCAAGTATAGCTTATTCCTTTTTTAAATATCTGTATGTATACACCCTCTTAAAGCCAAGGCCGTCATAAAGTTTATAGGCGCCTTCATTACTCTGAACCACCTGAAGCCATGCCCTTTTAGCTCCATCACTTTTCCCTTTTGACATCAGGGCTTTGCAAAGCAATTTTCCGTATCCTTTTCTTCTATAATCCGGATGTACTACAACATTTTGAATTAACAGATAACCACGCTCTGTTGCAGAAGAGGCAACTGCTACAATCTTGTCCTGCTCTCTTATTGCAACATAATCAGTTTTAATGCAAAGCTTATCCAGCATGCGCCTATATATTGCCTGGCTCTTCTGGCTAAATCCCTCATATTCAAAATAGGCACAAAGCCATTCTTCAAGAGGTTTATTGTAGAAGGTAATATCTCCCTCCGGCATAGTTATATCGTCTATTTCCCGGACCATTACATCAGAGGGTGTAACTTCCTTGTAACCACGTTCTGTAAGAAGCTTCATCATTTGTTCATCACCATCAGTAAGTTTAAATACGCATGGCAGATTTTGCTCAGAATAGATTTTTTCGCAGTTTTGAATTTTTTCGTTTGCTCTGATTGTTGATGGATAAATCATACTGACTGAGTTAGCACGACTTGTATGTCCCTCCGAAAATTTTAATATCCAGCCATCATACTGCATTATGTTCAAAGCAACATGAGCATTTGAGGCCATTTCTTCAAATAAAATGATGTCTTGCTTATTGTTATTTTTCATAGTTTTATTACTCCTGGCTTGTCGTACATTGTGCCTCTGGGAAAATCGGTGAACTTTTTGAACTCAAGTGTCGGCTTTTGGATATCCTTTGTGAAAAATCTTTAGGGATTGCTTCTAGTTCTTTCTGACTATTATAACATACTATATATTTTTGAGAATATCAGGAAGAAAAGACGAGTCCAGTATTTCAAAAGCAAAAGGTAAATATTTTATCTTTGAACCTCTTCCAGTGTTCAAGGTCACAATTTGTGACCTTGAAGATGATGATGTCGCAATTTGCGACATCACGGAATCTGTCTCTCTTGAAGTCACAATTTGTGACTTCAAGTTATCAATTTCATCTCTTGTTAACTGGAACATAAATTCTTCAGGAAATCTAGTAATATTGCGTTTTACCTGTTCGTTTAAACGACGAGTCTCCACCCCATAGAGTTCCGCAATATCACGGTCAATCATTACCTGAACACCGCGAATAACAAAGATTTTCTTTTCGATTTGTAAAGTTGAAATTTCATTTTCCATACCACACCTCATGAGCAATCAGTTTATTCAGCGCCAGTCCAACACCAGGCCTGAATTATGGTAAAGAAAATATAAAAAGAATTAAAAGGCGCCCTTTGATAAACTCAGGGAACCCGAGGGGTTTAGCCACACAGACAAAAATGCGAATTAATCGTTGGAAATTATTTTCTGTGCAGCTTCGGACATTTTCAGCGTCTACTCGTATCGTCATTTATCATTCGGGTCATGATGACAGCTCACGGTGATGTTTGTAAAGCCCAGCCCCGGAAATCCGCTGAATACAGCCAATAATTCTTTTTTCATCAATAGTTTCTCCATTAACCAGCAGTCTAATACATTTCTTCCCGTATTTTTCTCATTCTCGCCCATACATTATCGCCATAGTTGCTGAGCATAACCGTTATCATTCCATTATTGGGATTATATTCGGAAATAGCGCTTACTCCATCATCGCATCCCTGCATGTACACGTAATCTTGTCCATTGGGGTTGTCGATAATCCACACTCCAAAACCATAATATCCTTCTTCCGGGTCTTTACCATCCCCGCTCTGTTTGGAAAACATTTGATTTACCGTTTTCTCTGAAAGAAGTTTATGCTCTAAAAGTCCATTCCAAAACTTCACAATGTCTTCTACTGTAACAAATGCACCCCCGTCACCTGTACCCTTCGCACCGACAGAGTATATATTCGTACGATAATCATCAGTATCAGGACAGTAGATATAGCTGTTCGCACATTTCGCAGGGAGTTTATCGAAGGAATAATATTCTGTATTGCTCATTCCACATCGGTCAAAAACATTCTGCTTAAGATAAACGTCAAAATCCACACCCGAAATCTTTTCAATAATCATAGCCAGCAATATATACCCGGAATTGTTGTATTGAAACTTCTCGCCCCTGTTGTACATCATTGGCTTATCGATAAACAGCGGAAGCATATCACGGTTATGCCTGATCCTGTAATTAGGATAATCAGTCCACAACGCTTCATAATCATCCATAACTGATTCATCAAAATAATCCGGAACTCCTGAAGTGTGATTCAAAAGCTGTCTCACTGTAACGTCAGGATCGATCTGTTTCAGATCAAAATCCAGAATCGAGCCGATTGTATCTTCGAATCCCAGCTTCTCTGCTTCGATCAATTGCAGGATGCCCACAGCAACAAAAGTCTTGCTCATGGACGCAGACGCAAATCTTGTATCGATTGTATTCGGGATTCCATTTGCCAAGTCTGCAAATCCGCCACTGTAGTTTAGTAATACTTCTTTGTTTTTAATTATATATGCATTTCCTCTAAACTCTTTATCCATCACCATAGTAATCTCCTGTTGCAGTTCCCGTCCGCTTCGCGGTCGGTCGCGCTTTCCGCCATTCCGCTTTCGCTCCAGCCGCTTCCCTCGCTTCGCTCAGTCCAGTGGCCGCCTTCGGCGTGGCTCCAATCGCTAACTGATTTCAGAACTTCCCGATTCCCGCATATGGAATCTCATGAATAAGACATTCTGCCGCATCTTCAATATCTTCATAATCCAGTTCTTCGCCTTCTCGGGCAGCGCACTCAAACTCATCCACAATGTTTTCAATAAGCACCATATCGATGAACAACGGCAGTTTTTCCAGCATCTCTTCCGGCAAATCTGTTTCGCTTTTGTAGCCCTGCAACTGAAGGTCGAAGCATTGCTGCATTATTCCAAAACGTTTGCCCGGGTCACTTTCCTGCCTTGTCCAGCCTTCGTTGTGAAGCCAGAGATTTGCAAGGTCGAACATGTACCAGCAGTAAAGGCAGTTGTCAAAGTCGAAAACCGTGATGGCGCCCGTGTCCATGTCGATGTGATAGTTACCGTCGGTGAAATCAAAGTGAACCAGGCCGTAGCAGCTTTTGTTTTTCGGCAGCGTTCTGAATGTATCCAGACGTTTTGCAATGGCAGATTTCAGTTCGCTGTATTCGTCCGATAGCAAGCAGTTTATGTATGTCATGTTGTATTTATCAAAGTAGTCTGGGCGTGGATGAACAGGCTTATATGTCTTGGACAGTCTGTGGATTGCAGCAAGCGCTTTGCCGGTATTGTAGAAGTATTCAGTCAGAGGTGCTCCTTCCCTGTATTGATAGCCGTTATCTGCAAGAAGCATCCCTTTAGCATAGGCAAACAAGCTGACGTACACTGATTTGTCATCTGCTTCCACACACTCCACCAGTCTGCCCCGAACAGACGGAATCACATTTGCAACAGGCGCACCGTTTTCTGCCAGATAGCGCACAAACTCTGTTTCAGCAAGATAGTCTTTTTCTGTTCGGTCTCCAAGGGCGGAGGCACGGAGAACATATAGTTTTTCTCCATTGCGACTGACAATCACAATCAGATTCCTTCCGCCTTCGTGGCCAGATACTGGAGTAAAATTACAATCCTCAAGAGAATAAAGTTTTTTTGCTTGTTCAATAATGTTAGTCAATTAGTTTCCCCATAACAATTCCGTCAGAGTTCCATTTCAGAACAGTTTCGTATCCCAGCTTTTTGTACCAGTTTTCAAGATGGGTATAATGTATCCACGAAATGTCGTATTTTTCTTTTTTCAGCAAATAAGTCGCTCTTCTTACTAACTCAAGTCCAATGCCCTTCCCCCGATATTTTGGAATGGTTCCTACACAACCCGGTCCACCGACATTAAGATTATCCTGCGTTCCAAGATTACTTAATATGCAGAAAGCAACCACAACATCTCTATCAAAGGCACAAAGAACTCTGCTCCATTCTCCAAAATACTGTACCCAGTCTTCGTCTACTTCATATACAGCCTTCTTAAGTTTACTGATATCGCCCTTATATTCGCCAAAGGTAATATTCTCAGGACAAGGTGGCACTACTTCAAGCGGTGAATCACTGCGCAGATCCATTATCAGTTCCGAAAACACCCAATCCTTTGGCATTCCTTTTATTCCAGGGTCATCAAAGAATCCGGGATGCATATTGTTAAACATTTTCAAATAATTCATATTGCTATCTCTTATCCTTTATTACAGCACCGCACCAATCCATTCTTCCCGCGTGATGGCAAATGCATAGGAAATCTCGTTTTTCGGATCGGGATATTCCTTTACCTTTTTCATGCCGTTAGCCATAGCTGTGCGCCAGGAACCCTCGTTGGTATACTTCATGTAAGAATAAAGCACGTTGTACTTTGTGTTCATAAAGGCCCAGTCGCGTGTAGCACGGGCTGCTTCCTTTGCAAAACCACGCCGCCAGTATTTTTTATGGATGTGATAACCGATTTCCGGGAGCATTTCGCCATCAATGTTCTGCAAAGTCAGCCCGCAGTCTCCTATGAACTCTCCGGTTTCCTTGAGAACCACAGCCCAAAGTCCAAAGCCGTACTGCGCATAATTTTCCAGATTCCATTCAATCCAGCGTCTGGTTCTCGCTTCGTCAAAAGGTGCCGGATAATGCTGCATGGTTTCTGCATCGGACATTATTTCATAAAGCGAATCATAATCTTCTATTGTGTACTCCCGCAGCAGGAGCCTTTCTGTTTCTATCATCATTTAAACTTTTTTCCAGAATGTCCAGTGCGAACCTTTTCCATAACCAATTTTTTTATAGAACGGATCTTCGCCACCTGTCATGTGAGTTGCGCCAAGTGCTTTCATCCTGCGGTAATGCTGTGTAAGCGCAGCTGCGGCAAGGTCTTTTCTACGGTGATCCGGATGTGTACAGAGCGGTTCCATATACGCAAGCCTATTCTGAGCAACCCACCACATGCCTGCAAAACATACATATTCTTCGTTTTTATCTGCGATTATGATGTAGTATTCCGGAGTTTCATGTGGAGACGGCGATAGGAATGAGCCCCAGCCACTTTTGTGCGATTTTGCAGGCGTCCAGTCCAAAGAATCGTCGTATTTATCCCAGTCCTTGAACTCGCCCTTTTCGCCATGACCAAAACCATACCAGCAGAGCTTTGAACATTTTACAATATCAATATCCTTGGGCTCCACAAAATGATAGCCTTCCGGCAACTCGTAATTCAGTTCATTCTTAAAATCAAAAATCATATCTTCATATTCGTAAACCTGTTTGAATCCGCGTTTTGCCGCTGCATCTTTAAGAAACTGCTGACCGCCGAATAAAACAAACTGCTGCTCGTCGCCAAAATGTGGCATATTCGAAATTGCATAATCAACAAGTTCATCTGCCAGAAACTCATAGCCTTTGCGGACGTTGAAATAAATGTCTGTGACCGGTGCTTCGTAATAAACAAAAGCAACTACTTTGTCTCCGTCAAACCAGAATTTGTCCAGAAAGGAATATGAAGTATCCATCCAGGAAGAAGTGAGCGCATATTCAAAAAATGGCGCTGGTCGTCCGCTGTCATTTTCCCTGTCGTAAGTTTCCACAAGGAAATCCCAAACCAAATTGATGTCTGTTAATAGTTGAAATTGCTTGGTGGTAATATTCATTTTTTTCTCCATCCCCCTCTCTCCTTTACGCCCTGACTTACACTTTAATAGCTTTTGTTGCCATTGATGTATTGATGTAGTTGTCGAAAAGCCAGCAGCCTCTATCTTCGTAAAAGCCTGCAATAACAAAGCCGGCGGAAATCTGGCCCTGAATCTGTTCCTCTACCGGATGTCCCCAGGAAAATCCTTCTTCTGCCGAAAGCTCGCGAACAGCCTCGTCATCCTGATGTTCTATATCCGCATAGGGAATTGAATATTTTAATTCAAGTTCGCCTTTCTCAAACTTCTTGAGATCAAAAATATACTCGAGCGGACTTCCAAAACCTGCAACAAGGGTACCACCTTTTTTAAGAACACGTGAGCACTCCTTCCACACAATAAGAATATCATCTACATAATTGTTAGACCACGGATGAACAATCAAATCAAAGGAAGCGTCGGCAAACATCGACAAGTCCTGCATGTTTCCCTGAACTGTATTTATTGTAAGCCCGTCGCGTTTTGCCACGTACTGATCTTTTTCCAGCTGCCCCTGACTGTTATCAAAAACTGTGACATCTGCACCGATTGCTGCAAGAATAGGCCCCTGTTGTCCACCACCACTCGCAAGACACAGCACCTTAAGCCCTTTCATTTCAGCAGGAAACCAGTCGCGTGGAACAGGTTTTTCTGGAGTGAGTATAATATGCCAGTCGCCATTTCGTGCCTTTGCAACTTCTTCCGCCGTAACAACTGTAGACCATCTGTCATTATTTTCTGCGCGTTTATCCCAAATTCGTGAGTTTTCTTCTACGTATTTCATTTCATTCTCCTTTTTACATAATATCATTTAGATACTTGAAATTTTACAAATGAGCACGAAATGCAAGAATTCATTCACGAAATGTCGGTTTAGCCACGAAGTTTAATTCTTACAAAATATCCGTCCTGGTCTTTGTGATGAATCACACCGCCATTCTTTATCATAACACGAAGACTTGCCGGATTGTCAATGTTGCAGTGAAGATAGAGCTCATTTTCCGGAACAATTTTGCGCGCTTCTTCTATCAAAAGCTTAAGCCCCTGGGTGCAGTAACCACGCCCGCGATATTCTTTTTTGATGAACTGACCGACGTGGCCGCTTCCAGTTTCGAGCGAAGCATTCAGATGATGCCGAAGCCTCAGTTCTCCGACAATTATGTGATTTGTACGGTCGTCAGGATTTCCTTCATCACTCCAGAGAAAATAAAAGGTCTCTGGGACATAGCCTTCAGGCATATTTTTGCCAAGGGCATGATCAAGCATCCGCGGCAAAGTAATCGCCTTAAAATCTTCAAATGAAACATCGTGATAGTTATTTAGAAATCCGTTTTCATCCGCCGGCTCAGCAGCAACAAACGCGTGTTCTTTTTCTATGTCTTCAATATTTGCGGGTTTTAGATAGAGCATGTTGGTTATTCCGTTTTTTGTTCAAGATACGAAGTATAATCAGATTTATAATCGTAATTCTCGTCTAACTTAATAATTCCAGATAGCGAAGATACTACAGAAGTATCTCTTTCATTAACAGGGCATTCTCTTGATGGTGTAAAATCAAATCCTACATCATCCACAACATCTGCATACTGTTTTTTCAATGCATCAAGTCTATCAAGCAAATCAGTTTTCTTATTTTCCATCTTCTCATACTCTCCTGTAGTCAAATTTTATAAAAATTGTAACATGAGAAAATATGATAATCAACTTAATAAATGTTAGCCAACTTTTGTAACTGTTTTCGGGAATCAATTCCAAGCTTTTCGAAGATTGTTGACATATGGCGTTTTACGGTTTCGATAGAAATATAAAGTTCCTCTGCAATCTGAGCATTTGTGTAGCCTTTTGCAGCAAGACGGGCAACTTCAATTTCGCGGCGGGAAAGAATAGAAAGATCTAATTTGTTAGAAGTGATAGAAGTCTCAGAGCTGCTTTCTGCCTGAAAATCAATTTTTTCGTAAGGGTTCTTTTTCCTGATTATCTGATTTACAATCTGAAACACAAATTTTAATATCAGACAAATCATCAAAGGTCTTAAACGGATAACAATCTTAATCAGAAAATATGTAAGCCCAATCTCTGTAGTATCAGTTTTTTCCAAAAGTCCGGCAAGCATCATCATTTTAATTGCGCTCAGCAGAATTCCCGTTGCAAGCGAATTCTGCTCAAGGCTCAAAAGAAATTCCTTTTTGCGGCTGGTAAGTAATAAGAGGCAGACTAAAAGCACTATGACAAGAGCAAAGTCTAAAATCATATTCCTCTCCGTCTTACTCTGCTACTTTGTTGATTCTTGCTTCCACGATCGTAAGAAGAAGATTAAAAAGAATTGTGTAAAAAATCGGAATCAAACTGAGCGCAAGATTTACATAAAGCTCTTCATAGTCTTCAAGATTATAAAACATGCCGATCCATCCGATTATTGTTGTTGCAATTCCTGCAAACCAGTTCAAAGCCATAGTTGTTTTTACGGCATTCAGATAAAGATTTTTTTTAGTGACACCAATCTTTTTGTTTGTAAACATAGTTTTGCATCCACCAAGAAGCTCTTTAAAATTCCCCGAAATTACAACCAATGGGATGACATAAATCAGCCCCGTCAACAAAGATGGAAAATCAATAACAGGCGCAAGAACACTACGGCTGCTCCAGTTATTCCAGCTAAATGCCTTCATCAACAAAATCTGAAAAACAATTATTCCAAGTATAAGCAGGATTCCAATGATTATTTTAATTACAGAAGAAATTGTAATTTTTTCTGCAGGTTCCGATTTTTCTTCATCTTCGGCCATATACAAAATGATTGCTTTTCTTGTTTTTGCCCTGAACATATAAATAAACATTTCAAAAAGACAAAGATAAACAACCGAAAGAAAAAGCACTGCGGAATTTGGTCCAAGACTGTGAATTGAACCTTCCTGATCCCAAACGGTATATAAGATATAAATGAAATACATTATTGGGAAAAGTGTTGCACTATATAATAAAATTTTTGATGATATTTTGAGAGAATTATCAGTTTCCTGGAGTTCTTTCAAGTTTAGATTTTCAAACTTCTTCTTTGAGGAAAAGACTCTTAAAAATGCTTTTCCATAGCCTGTAAGAATAATTAGGATAGCAAAAAATAAAAGGACAGCCAGAAAATCATAAATATCCAGAACGTCCCAAAACCTTCCGTCGCTGACAGCAGTTGCCAGAGCAGACGACAAGAAAACTGGAATAAATGCTAGAATAAATTCAATAATCATAATTTGACTCCTGTAATTATGTTTTTTGCCGGCCAGCTATTTTTTCGAATACATCTAGATTTTCGCATCAAAAAGTTAATAAAACAAGGTGTTAAAAGTTGTAATTTTAGTTGTAATTATTCATTAGATGGCATTTTTCCAGACTGTTTTTACAATTTGAGCTTCTTTCCCCTGATAATTCCCAGCCCCCTGAAAAATCTGAACAAACCCACATTTTTCCAAGACCCGCACTGAGGCAAAATTTTCCGCAAGGCAGATTCCGTAAATTTCTTTGATATTGAGTTTTTGGGCCATGGCAGGAAGAAAGGCTTTTACTGCCTCCGTTGCGTACCCTTGCCCCGTAAAGTGTTTTGCAATGTGATAGCCGATTTCCCAGGAACCATCATCAATCTGGCAAAGCTGAACATAGCCGATATTTTTGCCGCCGTCATTTGTGATTATGGGATATACAAATGGACCGTCTGTGCTGTCGTATCGCGAAATCAAGAACTCAATCGCAGCGCGCGCTTCTTCGGCAGAATCATAAACTTCATCGGGAACAAATCGTCTGGTGTCGTCGTCCTGCGAGTTTTCGTAGACGCTCTGGGCCATGTCAGGAGAGAAAGTTGTGATTGTAATACGCGGGGTTTTTATATTCATAAGATTTTACTCAATTGGTATGCGGATGATATGTTTCTGATTCTTGAAATCCCCAATAATCTGGCCGCCGTTTTTCAGCATGATTTTTACGGTAGGCTCGTTGCTTTTCATCGGGAACAGCTTAATTTCTTTATAGCCGATTTCTTTGCATTTTTTCAATAACTCTTTGAATAAAATGTTTCCGTATCCTTTTCCTCTATATTCCTTAGCGATGCCGTACCCCAGATTTCCTGCGCCGACAACCGTTTCCAGATACTCAGATGACGAATGCCTGACTCTGCCGTAACCGACAGGAATACCGTCAACATACAGAACATATGTGGTATACGGAATCCATCCTTCCGGCAAATCAATGCCTCTAGAATTATTGTCCGTTATCCGCAGCCACTCTTTATACTCGTCATAAGAAAGGTCATATGCCGGATTGGTAAAACCGTTTTCCACGGCAGAAATTCCCTGCAGCATATCATATTCCGGTTTTCCCATATCCAGCGATAGTTGTTTTAATTCTATATCAGGCATATTCAATTCCAATTTTGTATCCAATCTCAGCTCCAATTATTATCCCGGCAATCGACGTTCCTGTATAAACAATTTTCATGTATTGCGTGTCCTCTATTCCATCATCAATAACTGATTTATCAAACCAGAAGTGAACCGATACAATCATTTCATAATCATCTTTCTTCAAAGCCGCCACGTTTGTAATAGTGTTGAGTAAGTCCACCTGCGCGCCACAACTCTGCTTCCATATTTCTTTGATTTTTGAAATGATTGATGTGATTTCTGCTTCGTGATTTTTGAATCGCTTAATATTGAATCCCACAGCAAAATCTTTTTCCGAATCATTATCAAGGCACAGATGGTACCAGCTATAATTTCCATCGTGATCATTTTCTACATATTCTTTGAAATTGCACTGGAGAATAAACATCTGCGTTTCTTTTACGACAAAGCTCTTTCCAAGCAGTTCGTCATAAACTCCCTGATGAAGCTTTTGTATTTCGTTGAAATATGGTTCGTAATTGGCAATCATTTCAATCCTCTAAAAATACTATGAAGGAGAAAATGGGGGATGTCAATGGATGAATTTGTCGCTTTGAAAGCGATTTGATTTCCAGAAATCTTTGAGGTCGAAAAAATCGACCTCAAAAAATATAATATAAATCTAAGGTCGGATTTTTCGACCTTAAAAAAGCCATTTTGAGGTCAAAATTTTTGACCTCAAGATTTAAAAAATCACAACTTGAGGTCGAAATTTTCGACTTCAAGTTGTGAACCTGACACTTTCTTCCTCTATCACTACATTCCCTTTCTGGTCACAATAATTTTCGCTGAACCAGGCGAGAAGTTTTTCTTTGCTGAACGCGGTGTCTTCAAAAATCGAGGTATCAGGCTTAAGGATAATCTGAGTTCCGTGCGGGATTTTAGAATCATTAGGTTTGCTTGTGACGGAATGCTGTGGAACTCCGCGGATGTAATCCTGTTCGTATATTTTTCCATTCCGCCAGACAGTTATTGTAAGTTTTTCACAAAGGGAGTTTACAAGTTTAAGGTCATCAAAGGGTAGGTCTCCCATCTGGGCATACTCAAGCTTTGTAATCGGCTTACTGGAAAAAAGATTCTGCAGGATTTCTTCGTGAATCACTCCATCGTCATCCAGCTTGATCCCACGGCCATCATCAAAAATCCTAAGGTAATTATCCGGCATCAGACTAAGCTCAATTTTTGAACAGAAACCCCCGGCCATTTCTTCAAACGAATTACCAAGAATCGTGAAAATCATTTTGTGCATGTCATCACTTAAACTCATTTTTTGTTCCTCCATTGGTTTTGCTTTACTATTTGGCAAAAGTTCAAACTCCGGAATTTCGTACTTCTGCAAATAGTTTCTAATATTTTTTGGAGAAGAACCAAAAAGACTTTTGAACGATCTTGAAAAACCTTCATGAGATTCAAAGGAATATTTCATGGCAACATCAATCACTTTCATGCCATCCAGCAAATCCTTTATTGAATATTGCAGCTTCCTGATTCGCACATAACCAGTAATCGGAATACTGTAAATATCCACAAATTTTCTACTGATATAAAAAGGACTGTAGCCCATAAAATCTGCGAGTTCCTTTAATTCAATTTTGTTTTCAATGTTTTTTTCAACATATTCAAACATCGGTTTAAAATCATCCATAAAGTCATCTCCTCCAAAACTTTATAAGATGATTATACTGCTGAGGTGATTTTGCTTCTTGATAATGTTTGCCATTCTGCAATTTAATTTTCACCCCTCAAATACTGCTCTGCCGGCTTTGCGGACTTCTACAATTTTATACCCGCCCTCTTCGTAAATCTTTTTTGGGGTTTCACCGTCGGGCCATATGTAAATATTTTTAATATCGTTTTGTTTGCACCATTCAACATATTCATAAAACAATGCCCGGCCGGCACCCATCCTTCTGTGCTTTTTGGAAACCAGAAGATAGTCTACACGGCAGGCTCTTTCGGAAATGTGACCATACAAGAGGCCTATTACTTTTTCTTTTGAACGGACTGCAAACATCCAGCAGCCGGGTTTTTCTAAACTAGTTTTTGCAACTTTTATTTCCCAGGGTTCTTCTGCTTCCAGAAAAACATTTTCTATTTCGTCACTCCATTTATCTACTTTGAAAACTGTCAGTTCAGGATTCGGTATAATTTTATTCTCTCCAACTGCAAGCATATATTCCTGATCTTCAACCCAGCTCTTATATCCCGCAGCTTTCAGTTCACCACTAATTTCATCAAACCAGTTATCATCAAGCATAGACTGATAAATTATCGGACGGCAGCTTTTTGATGTATAAAAACTGGTTATGTCGGAAAGCACCTCTTTAAGGTTGCTGATTTTATCTTTATAGATTACCGCATGATTAGAATCATAAGAGTCTTTATTATTTGTACTGTAGAACAAAATCCCATAAGGCCGCTCTTCATAATCAGCAAAAATTTTGGGGAATAAATCTTCTTCAAGGTAACAGTTAGTTAGTTTCATCTAACACTCTCCTTATCATCCAAAAGATTTTTTATCACCTTAGTGATTTTTGATTCGCCGCCTTTGTGATTCCAGATAAACTGGACATCGCTGCCGGGTGTGGGCATTTGCTCCAGTCCTTGTGTGAATCTGCACGGAATTATAAGCTCCCAATAACGAACATTAAAAATTTCCCCATCCACAGATTCCACAACGCCAAGGTGCTGATTAAAAATCTGCATAAAGCCTTCCTGAACTTTTACCTTGCGATAGGCAGGAAACTCTTTGCTGATTTTTTCAATTGCGACAGGATCTTCAATTTTTTCAAAATCCGGGCTTTCTTCAAAATGACCTTTGTACGTTGCAAACTCGTCACTCAATGGATAACATAAATACGCATCATAGCAATTGCCCTCTGCATCTGTAATTCCAAAATCCTGCATAAGCTTAAAACCAAACTTAGGATAATAACCTGGCTCACCGCAAAGAATTATTCCCGCAATCCCTGCTTCTTTTGCAAGTCGGATTGTTTCGCAGATCAGCTTGCCCCCAATATTGTTACCTTCCAGAGTCGGTTCAACTGCAAGCGGACCAAGCATTGCAACTTCATGCCGCACGCCATCCTCGCTGACGATCCATGCCCTTGTGTAAAAAGCAGCACCCACGATTTTCCCATCCAGCTCGGCAACACGACTGATTTCCGGCAAATAATCCGCAGAAGCCCTTATAACCCGAAGCATGTTATGTTCCACACAACCTGGAAAATATTTATTCCAGAAGCTGCGCATAGTCATGAGCTCAGTATTGTGAAAATCTTCCGCCTTTTCCGGACGAATAATTAAATTGGTCATCTTTATAAACTCCTAATCCATTCCATTCGCCACGCCAAACATTTTTCTACTATTGAACTTTTTATCGCTGTTTCGTAACCGTGGCAGGTGCCTTTCATATCATGAACTTGAACGGTAATACCCTGGGCTTTTAACTTTTCTGCAAACTCAATTCCTTCATCATGGAGGCAATCGTATTCTGCAGTCTCAATATAGGTTGGCGGGAAAAATCCTAAATCTTCAATTTCTGAAATTGATGCATATTTTGTCTGGCTGTTCTCCTGTCCTTTCAAATACATATTCCAGAAAAGCTTATCGCAATTCGAATCCCAGATTGGAGTATCAGTAAAACGCTTCATAGAATCCGTAATCATTCTTTTATCAAGAACAGGATATATAAGCACTGCGCCTTTTGGAAGCGGCTGATTTCTATCGTGCAGCATAAGAGTAACTGCAGCCGTAATATTTCCTCCGGCACTGTCTCCGGTTACGATGATTTTTTCTTTGTTGATGTTCAAGGATTCTGCGTTTTGCAAAACCCACGTATAAGTGCTGTAACAGTCTTCAATCGCAAGAGGATAGCGATATTTTGGAAGAAGTCTGTAATCGGGCATGACAACCTTACATTTCAATTGGCGGGCATACCATTTTGCAATCTGATAATGAGCCGCAGATGCCCTCATCAAAAATCCGCCGCCATGGAAAAACATAATGCAGGGAAGCTCACCTTCATATTGACGCGGTTCGATAACCAAGGTTGAAAGTTCTGCCCCATCATAACCTGGAGTAGAAATTTTTTTTACCGTAACAAATTCATCCGATTTACATTTTATAAAACCGTAAGCAAAGTTCACCATCGGATATAAACGCCCAACCATTGAGCCGCTGTAAATTGAGATGCTTTTTAATTCTTTAGATATTGGATATTTCATGATCTATTTTTAATATTTTAGCACAAACCCGCCTTTTCTGGAAACTTATGTTCCAATTCCGGCAACTTATGTTTTTGATTATTCCTTTTAAGCTAAAGTTGATTTATATTTGACTCATCAAACAAACGGCACTGAAGTGTGACTACACAAAAAGTGTCAACGCACAAAAGTGCAAGGAGTAATAATATGAAATTGAAATCAAAGGCTTTCATCAACCTGGTATTTAAGGCTGTAGGACTTGCTATGGGAGTAGCTGTTACAGTGTTATGCATCATCAAAGAAATTGAACCAACAAGTGCTTTAATTATGACAGGCATAGGCTTGACATGTCTCGGGATTTCACAGTTTACTTTAAGTAATGAAAATAACGATTAATGTTGAACCATCAGCAGCTGAAACTTCTCTACTTGTAACCTGTAAAGAACTTACACCGCAGATAGAGAAGCTTCTTGCTGCAATCAGGATTCTAGACAAACAGATTACCGCTAACAAAGGCAACGCTGTTTGTCTGATTGATCTGGCTGATGTTTTTTATATAGAAGCTTTAGAACGCAAAACTTTCATCTATACCGACAAAGAAGTTTTTGATTCAGAGATGAAACTTTACGAACTGGAAGCAGCTTTAGCTCAATACAATTTTGTCAGAGTAAGTAAAAACACAATCTGTTCACTTAGCAAAATCAAAACTCTAAAATCAGAAGTTGACCGCAAAATCAAAATCACAATGGAAAACGGTTACCAGATTATTGCCTCGCGCATGTATGCCGATGAACTCAGGAAAAAACTTGGAGTATAAAATGAAAACAATTCAAAAAATCATAAATGAAACTTTAATCATCTTTGGAATACTGACAGCGATTTTTGCAATCCTTACCTTCTTTATCGGGGACCAAGCTGCCGGAGTTTCTACTCTTTTTACATCCGGAAACTTTGCTCTTCCTGTAAAATCAATTTTCCAGTTTTTTATTCTTTCTTTTCTGATTGCATTACTGAAAAACTTTATGTATTCAAATTATATGATTAAAAAGCTTCCGCGTATCCTGCGTCAGATAATTTTATTTATTCTTTGTTTTATTCTTTTAGTGTTTATGATTTTAGTCTGCGGCTGGTTTTCAACTGATTCAAAACTGCCATGTCTTTTGACCGCCCTAGCCTTTGTCTTAAGCTTTTCATGCACCATTATCATCAATACACTTCTAGAAAAGAAGGATGATGACAAAATGAACAGCGCTTTGGAAAAGTTTAAGTGATATCACTTTATCCTTGCAAATGCCTTCTGGCACCACGCGACAACAGCCTCATAAGTTTTATCAAAATCATAATCATCAGGCAGTTCCGGTATGCAAAGCATTTCGCAGTCCTCTGCTGACACGGCCGCTTTCAATTCACTCTTCTTCGAAAGGAAATCTCCGCTTTCAAGATAATGAAGATTTTGAATTACAAAGTACAACTGCTTGCAGCTCGCTCGAAGTTTGTCACGGCTTTTTTCTTCGTCACCATGAATGTAGCGGTGACAGATTTCGTGATAAAAATTCCCAAGGCTGATTTTTACATAATTGATTTCGTCCTGCCTTGTCGCCGGAGGAAGAAGATTTTCAAGTTTGCCGAATAAATCTTTTGTCGTATATTTCAGCTGTACCGCTTCAAGAGGATTCCAGTTTGCAAGATCGTTTTTACCACAAATAAAACCGCAAGATTTTTCATACCAACCGATTTCTTTGAGAATTGCACGATAAGTTTTCATATCTTCAACTGAAAATCCATCCAGCACAATCATCACATCAATATCACTGTTTTCCGTCGCTTCACCACGCAAGTAGCTTCCCTGCAGGCCCACATAAACAAGCCGATTTCCAAAAGCTTCTTTGCATCGCGAAATTAAGTTTTCCATGTAGTTATCAATATTAAAATATTCCATAATTTGTATTACGCCAGATTTATTATCACTGCAGTTCCACCTTCAACTTTGTAGCAGCCATTTTTATATTCTGCACCTTTTCCTGTAATATGCAAAACTTGGCCCTCTTCCATTGTAACTTCGCTTTTTTTATGACAGGGATTGATGACAACAATACAGGCTTTTCCATCAGCTGCAGTTCGTTTATAAACAAGCGGATATCCAGTTTCAATAAACTCAATTTCACCAAGATTTTGAAGTGCCGGGGTCTGCATTCTTAAGCTGATTAAAGCATTTACTTCATGCCACAAAGATGATTTATCTGCTATCTGCTGTTTTACAGTAGGGCGATCCGGAGCCGGATCCTGAGGAATGTAGAGCTTCTTTTTGTCGG
>JAEEGH010013943.1_pt1 | contig 17739 bp, 19 predicted proteins | sample 9134181 | NCBI WGS metagenome assembly JAEEGH01 (sample SAMN16246544, study PRJNA631951) | gut metagenome | biome: gut microbiome; feature: rumen; material: DP-attached | host: Bos | place: Iran: Karaj | collected 2018-10
CGCATCGAGACGCGTACGCCCGCTCAGATCGGCGGACTGGCCGATGCCATCTGGTCCCTGAGGAACAGGGAATGAGGGGTCTCCCCCTCGGTTTCACAATTTCTTGAAGCTGTCTCCGGACGTCTTGCACAGGGGACAGACTATGTCGCCCTTGCCGGAGAACTCGAAGATGGTCCCGCAGTAGCCGCACTTGTACATCGGCTTCCCGATCTCCATCAGCTGGTCCGGCTCGTTGCAGGGCACGCTGTCCAGGATCTCCTTCGCGGTGTCGCGCGGGAAGTTCCCGGGACCGTCGTTGATCAGCCCGATCAGCAGGTTCTGCGCATTGGCACTCTGCGGGAGCATGTATCCCGACTCGCGGAACACATCCTCCGCCATGATGCGGCTGGACATCTCCACGGCCTTCATAAGACGATATAGACCGTCCTTGTCGGTGGATTCCGCTATCTTCTTTGCCAGAAGTTCCTGCTCGCACTTGCTCTTGGACAGCCTGTCCTCCGCTGCGAGCACGGGTTCCTCGTGCTTCTGCTGCACGGGATACTCCAGCGGGACCATGCTGATCGCGGATGACGGGCAGGCTCCTGCGCACATCCCGCATCCGTTGCACTTCTTCACGTCGATGATGCTGTCCTCGGTATCCGTCGCACCCGTCGGACAGACGTACAGGCAGATGCAGTCCTTGGTGCAGAGCCTGAGGTTCCTGACCGCCACCTTCATGCTCTCGCCTCCATCTTCTGGAACTTCCAGTCCGGTACCTTACACACTGGGCATACCGCGGGAGGCCTGTCGCCCACGTAGACGAATCCGCACATCGTGCACACCCATATCTGGGTGTCCTTGAGCATCTCCTCGCCCTCCTCCAGATACCTGGTGACCAGCGAGTCCAGCATCCTGGTGACCTTCTCGCCCCAAACCTTGATGCGGAGCGCTCCCCTGTCGGCAGCGGCGGAAGCCCTGGCCTCCACGGCCGGATAGTTGACGTCGATGTCGTTCATCAGCATCTGCTCGATGTCCTCGACGCTGTCCTTCTCGGACGGCGGGGATACGGCCGAGAAGTAGTCGGACAGCTCCCTGAACCTCTTCATGTCATCGAACCTGTACTGCTTCTCGCATCCCTTGGCGAGGTTGGAGCACAGAGCGGCCAGCTGGGCGACGGTAAGGTTCTCCATCTCGCTGAAGTCCTCCTCCATGACGATCTCCTTCTTCTTCTCCTCGCCCACCGGTACGAAGTCCTTCTTCAAGGCCCCGCACAGGGGACATTTCCAGGAATCAGGGAGCTGGTCGAACGGGACCTTCTCCTTGTCCTCATCGTAGATGTGTCCGCAGATGGTGCACCTGTACTTCATCAAATCACCGAAGGCCGTGCCTTCCTGAATTCAATGTATCATTGGACGTATATTGTATTCGGTGAGTGTTTAAGCACTCAAAATAAGGAAACTTATAACCCTTGAATGCCTTCTCTGGCCTGATTGCATGCAGATAGGTATAGTCGGTAAACCGAACGTAGGGAAATCCACATTCTTCGGGGCTGCCACAATGGCCCCGGTCGAGATCGCCAATTATCCGTTCACCACGATAGCGGCGAACAAGGGCGTGGGCTACGTCAGGTCGAAGTGCCCCTGCAAGGAGCTGGGCGTCACATGCACGCCCCACAACTCCGGGTGCGTCGACGGCACCAGGATGATCCCCGTCGAACTGCTGGACGTCGCCGGACTGGTACCGGACGCGTGGGAGGGCAAGGGTCTGGGCAACCAGTTCCTGGACGATCTCCGCCAGGCGGATGCCCTCATCAACGTCATCGACGTCAGCGGATCCACCGACATCGAGGGCAACCCCGGGAAGCCCGGGGAGCATGACCCCTGCGAGGACGTGACCTTCCTGAGGAGGGAGATCGACCTGTGGATAAGGGAGATCCTCAAGAACGGATTCGGAAAGATCGCAAGGACCGCCAAGATGACCGGGGCGAAACCCGACGTCATCCTCTACGAACGCCTGGCCGGACTGAAGGTCACCGAGAACGAGGTGAAGGCCGCGGTCAGGGACGTGAACCCTCCCGAGGACCCCACCAAATGGGACGACGACATCATGCTGGCACTTGCGCAGAAGATCAGGGAGTACAGCAAACCGATGATCGTCGCCATGAACAAGGCGGACATCGCTCCCGAAGGGAACACCGACAAGGTGAAGGCGATTTCGGACCTCGCCGTGGTCACCATGGCCGAGACAGAGCTCGCGCTCAAGAAGGCCCACGACGCCAAGCTCGTCGACTACACCCCCGGGGACAGATCGTTCAAGGTCAGGGACGGAGTGAAGCTCAGCGACGGCCAGAAGAAGGCATTGGACTACATGGCCGAGAACATGGAGAAGAACGGCGGAACCGGAGTACAGGAAAGCCTGGAGAAGGCAGCGTTCGAACTGCTGGACCTCATCACCGTATATCCCGTCGAGGACGAGAACAAGTACACCGACCACTTCGGGAGGGTGCTCCCCGACGCTTTCCTGATCCCCCGCGGATCCACCGCGAGGGACCTGGCGTACAAGGTGCACACCGAACTGGGCGACAAGTTCATCAGAGCGGTGAACGCGAAGACCAAGCGCACCGTCGGTTCGGATTACATACTGCAGGACGGGGACGTCATCCGTATCGTGGCCAACAGGTGATACCATGGGCGTCTGGGATGTGAGGATACTCTGTTCGTCGTACTCCTCGCGCACCGGTGACGCCGTCGTGGAACTCTACGGGAAGACCCGCGAAGGCCAGTCCGTCGTGGTGCTGGCCAAGGGCTTCCGTCCGTATTTCTTCATAATCGATCCCGCTGAATCCCTGGCGGAGCAGATGCGCAAGGACCCCGACGTGGTCGAGGTCGTCCCGGACGAGCTCCTCGTCCGCGGGAAGATGCATCCCGTTCTAAAGGTCGTGATCAGCCACCCCTGGCAGATGTCCGACTACACCAACCGCCTGCGGGGCAAATACCACCTCCTGGGCACGGACATCCCGTTCCAGGACCGCTTCATCTACGACAAGGACCTGGGCTCGTGCATAAGGGTCACCGGGAAGGAGGTGGAATCCGAGTACAGGACCGACCTGACGGTCGAGATGGAATCGTCAGAGAATATCGAACCGTTCGATCCCGGACTGAAGGTACTGAGCTTCGACATCGAGAACAGCGTCAAGCACGACACGCTGTACACCATCTGCACCGTGATATCCGACAGGGACGGGATCCGTAACTGCGAATCCGCCACGGGGACCGAGAAGGAGATCATCAGCAGCTTCACCGAGACCGTCCTCCGCGAGGACCCGGACGTCATCACGGGATACAACATCGAGAACTACGACATCAGGAAGATCCTGGAGAGGGCGAAGGTCAACAAGATGCAGGACATGCTCACCTGGGGGAGGGACCTCAGCGTCCCGCGCCTGGTCTCCGACCGCTTCTGGAGGATCAAGGGCAGGCTCGTGGTGGATGCCTGGTGGGCCGCCAAGAGGGAGCTCAGGCCGAAGCAGGAGACCCTCAACGCCGTCTCGATGCAGGTGCTCGGGGAACAGAAGCTGGACGTCGACCCGAAGTACATGGACGACGAGTGGAAGAACGATCCCGAGAAGGTCATCAGATACTGCTACAAGGATGCCGAGCTGGCACTGAGGATAATGCTCGCGGTGGGTACCGTCCGCAAGGGCATGGACCTCGCCGCCGTGTCCAAACTCCCGGTGGAGGACGTGCTCACGTCGGGGACGTCCACCCTCGTGGATTCCATCCTCATCCGCGCCGCGGACAGGGAGAAGATCGGTGTGCCGGCCAACGGCAGACTCACACGTACCGACCAGATTGAGGGAGGCTATGTGCACACCATGAACCCTGGACTGTACCACTGGGTCTGCGTGCTCGACTTCAAATCGATGTATCCGTCGCTTATCATCGCGAAGAACATCTGCTTCACCACCCTCTCCCAGGACGGGGAGATCGTCAGCCCGGACGGCGTCAGGTACATGTCCAAGGAGAGGCGCGTCGGCCTCCTCCCGAGGATCCTGTCGGACCTGATGAACGAGAGGGACAGCATCAAGAAGAGGATGAAGACCGCCAAGGACGCACACGAGCACGACTACCTCAACGGTCTGCAGGCTGCGGTCAAGGTGCTGATGAACACATTCTACGGCGTGTTCGCTTCATCGTTCTACAGGTTCACCGACAAACAGATCGGTTCTTCGATCACGGCGTTCGCCAGATGGACCGTGAAGACCATCATCGGCGAGCTGGAATCCGAAGGGTACAAGGTCATCTATTCCGACACGGACTCCGTGTTCGTCGAATCCCCCGTGAGGAATCTGGAGGGATCCGTGGAGTTCGGGAACAGGATGGCGGACAAGTACTCCAAGGACGGCGGTACGCTGGAATTCGAGAAGATCCTCGAACCGCTGTTCAGCCACGGAAAGAAGAAGAGGTATGTCGGCCGCATGGTATGGCCCGAGAAGGACGACGAGCTGTTCATCAGGGGATACGAGATCAGGCGTTCCGATTCGTTCGATCTACAGAGCGACCTGCTGACGAAGCTGTTCGGATACATCCTCGACGAGAACAACGAGGAGGCCCTGCAGATGGTCAGATCCACCATACAGAAGGTACTCAAAGGCGATGTGCCAGCATCCGAACTCGTCATATCGCGCACGTGCAAGGGGCTGGATGCGTACGAGAACCCCGACAGGCAGGCGAACATACAGGCGGCGAAGAAACTGATGGCCATGGGATACGAGTTCATCCCCGGGATGAAGGTGTCGTGGATAGTCACCGACTCCAGCAGGACCCCGCAGGTGGTGGAGCCGTACATCAGCGGGAAGGAGTTCACCGCCCGTCCCGACTACAAGTACTACGCCGAGAGGATATCGCAGACCGCCAGCAGGATCACCGAGGTGTTCGGCTGGACGGAGAAGGACCTCATGTCGGGACTCCAGCAGGCCACCCTCTTCGACGGAGGGTTCGACGACGGCAACGATGACAGGCCCGATCTCCCGAAACCGAAGCCGAAGGCGCACAACGCGAAGCTCTCGGACTTCTTCTGAACGCGCGCGGACACGCAATCCTTTTTATATGTAGTATAAGTTCGACGTGCTACGGAACTTTGATTCCGTCGGAAATGTACCGAAAGGCGAATCCGTATAGGTGATACACATGTCCGAAGAGACAGAGACACAGCAGCCCAAAGTGGGCAAGAGCATGTATTCGTACATCGCTGACGCATGGAAAGTACCTTCGTCCAACTTCCTGAAGGACCTCAACAGGGCCAGAAGGGTCGAGTGGAGAAGAGAGGAGAACTTCTGCAGGATCGAGAGGCCTACCAGGCTCGACAGGGCAAGGAACGCCGGTTACAAGGCGAAACAGGGCTACGTCCTCGTCAGGGGAAGGGTCAGAAAGGGATCCTTCCAGAAGAGGCAGATCAAGGCCGGAAGGAGAGCGAAGAGGAAGGGAATCCTCGCCATCACCGTAGGCAAGAGCCTCCAGAGGATGGCTGAGGAGAGAGCTCAGAAGAGATTCCCCAACCTTGAGGTCCTCAACTCCTACTGGGTCGGAGCAGACGGACAGAACGAGTGGTACGAGATCATCCTCGTTGATCCCCACCACCCCGTCATCCAGGCAGACCCCAAGATCAACTGGATCTGCTACAACACCCACAAGAACCGTGTCTACCGCGGAAAGACCTCCGCAGGTAAGAAGGGACGCGGTCTTGACAAGAAGGGAAAGAAGGTCGTCAAGAACAGGCCTTCCATCAGGGCTAACGGCAGACTCGCTAAGTAAGCGGGCTGACCCCCCAAACATCTTAATTTTCCGCACCCGCAAGGGTGCTCCTATCGTTTCTCAGAACAGCGATTTGACGAACCCGACCATCTCGTGGAATGTGCCGTGCTCCACGCCCTCGAGTCCCCTGTTCTTCCTGTCGATGAGGTTGTCCGTGACGATGTACGTCCTGATGCCGACCTTGGTCGCGGCCTCGTAATCCTCTGACATGTCGTTGCCGACCATCAGGCAGTCCTCGGCCTTCAGCCCGGTCCTGCGGAGGATCTCGGCGAAGTACTCCGGGTTCGGTTTCCCGAAGTTGAAGTTCTCATAGTAGGTGCAGAGCTCGAAGTCCGACGGTTTCAGTCCCGCCCATTCCGTGCGCAGGTCGGTGGCGATCTGCGGGAACATGGGATTTGTGGCGAGGATCAGCCTGCATCCCTTGCCCTTGAGGAATGAGATCAGTTCCGGTGCCTCCGGCTGGATGCCGCAGACGTCCTTGGCGTGCTTGAACTCGTTCCCGTAGAACTCCCTGAATATCGGTTCGTCGCCACGGGCCTTCTCGCCGTATATGCCGCAGAAAAAGTTCCAGAAGACCGTCTCGTTGGTGGCCTTCCCGTCGTTGGACATCATGGCGAAGGTCCCCTTCCACAGAGCATCGACGAGTTCCTTGGGCTTGTATCCGTAGGGCTCGAGCTTCTTGGTGAGATAGCCCATGTAGACCTTCATGAACTCTTCCTGACTCATGGGAAGCAATGTTCCGTCCAGATCGAAGAGGACCGCTTTGACCATGCAGTGGTAACGTGTTCATAATAGAAAAGCACCGACGTCCGGTTCAGAAGGATACGGTACGGATGCTGTCGTACAGGGTGTCGACCTCGCCATCCGTCATCCCTGCCGTAGGGAAGAACACGGGCAGACCGTAATCGCCGTAATCATAATCCTTCAGGCCTTCGACGCCCGTACCGGATACCTTGGCCATCAGGTCCTTGATCATGCCGGGGGACTCGTCTCCCGTGACAGTGCGGAGCGCTGGGTCATACATCCTGAGGACGGATGTGTCCCCATCCCCTTCGACATAGACGCGGCATCCGCGCCTCATCATCGTCCATGCGGATACGATGCTCCTGCAGTCGTCCCTGAACTCGCAGATGACCCTGCCCTGCGATCCCATGGGGAGCCCTCCGGGGCAGTTGATGTACTCGTCGAAGATGAACGCCTTGTTGTTCCTGATCTCGATGTAGAAGATCTTGTCGGGTTTGTGGAGGTCCACCGAGATCCCCTTGTCCTCGTTGGCCAGGAATATGGCGGAACCCGCCTCCCTGCCGACCTCCATGCTTGTGTACGGGTGGGTGCCCTCGCGTCTGGCGCGCACCGCGAAGGACTGTCCGGGCTGGAGCCTGCTCAGGGAATACTCCGCGGCGGCCCTGCAGATGTCCTCCATATCGGAGGTGCACTGGCTGGCTATGGAGATGGAGGCTATCCCGAAGACCTTCTTTAATGATGCCGCGCACCTCTCGGTATCGTCGGATTCAAGGTAATATCTGGCATCGCCGTAGCTGATGAGCGCCTCGACGTGATCGGATGCCAGCATGGCCAGCATGTTGTCGCGGAGGACGGTCTCGAACTTCCTGCGCACGGGCGTGCTCTTGAGTCCGATCTCACAATATCTTACGAGGACGATTGCCACGGTCATGGAACAAGGCCGTTCCGTTTAACCTTATCGGGCCTGCGTATAATGAATTACTAATATGAGCGAACCAATCAAAACCCCATGGATCCCTCGGTCATCATAGGCCTGCTCATTCTCGGCGTGGTCGCCGGCATAGTGGGATCCCTGTTCGGCGTGGGCGGCGGAATCCTGTTCATCCCCGTGCTCACGATCGTCTACAAACTCCCCGCGGTCGAGGCCGCAGCGATAAGCCTGGTAGGCATACTGGCACTGTCCGCGGGAGCGGCATCGTTCTACACGGAGCACAAGGTCGCAAACGTCAGATTGGGGCTCTTCCTGGAGGTGGGTACCACCGCGGGCGCCATCGTCGGAGCGTTCGTCGCCGGCATGCTCGAACAATGGATCATCTTCCTGGTCTTCGGGATATTCGTCACAGTCAACGGGCTCAGGATGCTCCTGGACCGCGGAAGGGACTGCGGTTCCGAGGAAGGGGAGCATGAGTTCTACTACCACGACATGAAGACCGGCAAGACCGTCGGATACGACCTGGAGCACAGGGTCGGAGGATCGGCAATATGCTTCCTGGCCGGGATGTACTCCAGCATGACCGGTGTGGGCGGCGGGGTGATCAAGGTGCCCGTCATGAACAGGCTCATGGGAGTACCGATGAAGGCCGCCACGGCCACCAGCAGCTACATGATCGGGATAACCGCGTTCTGCGGGGCGATGGTCTACTTCATCAACGGGACCATCGACCTGGAGTTCGCGGCATGCATCGCCATCAGCTCGTACATCGGGATGCTGATCGGTACCCGCGCGTCCAAGCACTTCGACGCCGCCTCGCTGAAGAAATACTTCGCACTGGTGCTCTTCGCATCTGCGATATCCATACTGCTCAAAGCGACGGGGGTACTATGATAGAGCTCAACGTCACCACCGGGAAGGTGCTGAGGTACGGCATCACCGTCGGATTGGCGATACTGCTGATCGGGCTGATAGCCTCCGCGATGCCCGCGGATGTCAGCGACAGCATACTGAAGGCGGGCATCGCCGTCGTCATATTCACGCCGCTCATAAGCATATTCGTATCGGCACTGGCACTGTACCTGGAGAAGGACATGTACTGGCTGTCATGGGTGCTCCTGGTCATCGCCATAAGCATGGTCGGACTCTACGTCTCATTCAACTTCTGATTCCCTCAGATAAAAAGAATGAATAAGTCGGAATATGTTCGGTGTCCCATGTCGTCAGACTATCCGATCGAATTCGTGAACCTCCGTAAGGAATACGGGGAGTTCGTAGCCGTCAACGGTCTGGATCTGAAGATCGAGAAGAACAGCTTTACCGGTCTTCTGGGACCCAACGGCGCAGGTAAGAGCACATCGCTCAAGATCCTGACAAATCTGATCACGGCCACCTCCGGCGACGTCCTCATAAACGGCATCAACGTACCGCAGAGCCCCAAGGAGGCGCTGCAGGGCGTGGGCACCGTGGTGGAGACCCCGGAGTTCTATCTCTATCTCACCCCCCGCGAGACCTTCAGGTACATGGGTAACATCTTCGGGATGTCCAAGGAGCGCATCGCGACGGAGACGGACGAGATCCTCGAGAAGGTCAAGATGTCCGAATGGGCGGACAAGCGCCTCGGTACCTTCTCCAAAGGGATGAGGCAGAGGATCTCCCTCGGCCTCTCGCTGATGAACAGCCCCGAGGTCATCATCCTCGATGAGCCCACCTCCGGACTGGACCCCAGAGGGATGTCCGAGATGAGGGATATCCTGAAGAACATCCGTGACGAGAACAACGGCCTCACCGTCCTCATGAGCTCGCACATGATGCACGAGGTCACCGACCTCTGCGACCGCATCGCGATGATCAACCACGGTACGCTGCTCGTCCACGACACGCTCGAGAACGTCCTCGGTTCGCGCAACTCCCGTCTGATGAAGGTGCGTCCGCTCGCACCTGCCAACGAGGACATGGTGGCCAAGCTCGCCGCCCTCGACAACATCACCAAGGCGGTCATCGACGGAGAGACCATCAATCTCACGCTCGACGGAGGCGATGAGGAGGAGGCGAAGCTGTTCGAGCAGATCGCCAACATTGGATTCAAGGTCCGTTCCGTATCAGCAGACGAAAATGCACTGGAGGCCAAGTATCTGGACCTCATCAAGGAGTCGAGGTGATACCATGACGATTCTGTCGAATACAGTCGAGAAGATGAGCTCGTACACCACCAACAGCGATGTCAAACAGGTATTCGCCGTCATGGAGAACGAGATCGTCAAGTTCCTCCGCGGAAAGAAGATCTACATCTACCTGGTGATCATCGGCCTGCTGATGGCCCTCGATGTGGGAATATCCCTCGCCGTCGAGAACTCCGCAGGAATGAAGCTCTCCCTCCTCAAGGACGGGGATGCGATCGCAGAGTCCCTCCTGGGCAACCTGTACCTCGTCCTGATCATCATGGCCACGCTCTTCACGGCAGGTGCCATATGCTCCGAGTTCGAGGAGAGGACCGCACTGATCCTGCTGACCAAGCCGATCAAGAGGCCGACCATCGTCTTCGGAAAGTTCCTCGCATCGTTCGCGGTCGGATTCGCCACCCTGCTCCTGTACCTCATCGTGGCCATCGTCTTCAAGGCCATCGGTAACGGCCACATCAACGGCGACCTGTTCGCGGGGATGGGAGTCTATCTGATCTACGTCATGGCCATCTCGGGCGTAGCGATGCTTGTGTCCGCATTCGCCAAGAAGTCGAGCACATCGGCCCTGCTCACCCTGTTCATGCTGCTCATCCTGCCCCTGATCCTCGAGGCCATCCTCGGCGCGAGGGACCTGGACACCTGGTTCCTCCTCGGATCCCTCGGCGGAGCGGGGAGGGAGGTCATGATGGGAGGAGGACAGCCTTTCAGGGATGTCGCGGCCATGATCGTATGGACCGTCGTCACCATGGCGGGTTCCATCTTCCTGTTCAAGAAAAGACAGTTCTGACGGAACAAAAAACCCCTTACAAACCCTTTCCCTCTTTATGTGCCAGATATGATGTTTTACGGATCGCGGACGCCTGTCCCCTCATATCGACCGCATGCTCCGCCGAAAGTGTTTCCATCCCGGACCAGCGATATAATTAAAATCGTGCCAACGGGATACGGTGGCATGAAGGCCTTAGAGGACTACGTAACCGCGATACCCGATTTTCCAGAGAAGGGCATCATCTTCAGAGACATAACAACCATCCTCCAGGACAAGGACGGTCTCCAGCTCGCCATCGACGGCATGGCGGACCGCCTCAAGGGCGTCGACTTCGACGTCATCGCCGGACCGGAATCCAGGGGATTCATCTTCGGTACCCCGCTCGCATACAAGACGGGCAGGGGCTTCGTGATGATCAGGAAGAAGGGCAAGCTCCCTCGCGAGACCATCAGCGAGGAGTACGAGCTCGAGTACGGCAAGGCCGTCATCGAGGTCCACAAGGACGCCATCAAGCCCGGACAGAAGGTCGTCGTTGTCGATGACCTCATCGCCACAGGCGGCAGCGCCGCAGCGACCGTGAAGCTCATCGAGCGCCTCGGCGGGAACGTCGTCAAGATCATCTTCGTCATCGAACTCGCGGGACTCAAGGGCAGATCCAAGCTCAAGGGATACGACGTCGAATCATTGATCAGATACGAAGGCAACTGATCGAAGCGGGTGCGCCATGGACCTCACGGCTTTCATGACCGATCTCTTCGGCCCCTACGGCATGGCAGGGGTCGTGGCGATGGTCTTCATCGCATTCCTCCTGGATGCGACATTCGTTCCGGCGCTCCCCGAGATCTTCATCATAATAGGTTTCGCATACGAACCCACCCCCGGCTTCGCCGTCGTGCTCCTGTGCACCGCCATCGCGGCCGAGATCCTGGGCAATCTCATCCTGTACTTCCTGGTGGAGAAGGTGGGGCTCCCCAAACGCGTGAAGCGGATCATGAACAAGTACGTGGGGATCCTGCTGTTCACGGACGAGCGCATGCTGCTGCTGAACAGGATCGCACCCATGATCCCCTACTCCGGGGCGTTCATAAGCGTCGTGGAGAACTGGAAACTGGGGAGATCGCTCATGTACATAGTCCTGGGCTGCATCCTGAAGTACGGCCTCATCCTTTCGATGAGCACGGTGTTCTACGCATACTTCACCAGCGACGTGGCACAGTGGGTCATGATTGCGTTCATCCTGATAATACTCGCACTGAGCTTCATCGCATCCTACATACGCAGGAAGCGCACGTTTCCTGACGATGGACGTGAAGAGCCCGCCTCTGAAGAGTGAAGAAAGTGCAAGGGATGGGATTCGAACCCACGAACGACTAACGACTAGACCCTGAATCTAGCACCTTTGGCCAAGCTCGGTAACCCTTGCCTAGTGAATCCCCAACACATTATCCTATAAAAGGTATCGGTGTCGGACAGGTCTGAGAAATAAGTTGTGTAGGGGGCAATGGCCCCCTGGTGATTCTGATATCAGGTAAGGAATCAGTTCTTCATGATCTTCATCCAACCAGCGGACTCGTAAACTGCAAGTCCCCTCTGGTTGAGAAGCTTCTCGAATTCGTCCCATCCGATGACATCGAGTCTGTTGTTGTTTCCCTTGGTGAACTGGATTCCGTTGGTTCCCTTGACCTTTCCGGGCTTCAGTCCCTTCTTCTCTGCGATCGTCTTTGCCTTTGCAAATGCAATCTTTTCCATTGCCATTTTTTATCCCTCTGAGCCTTTACAGGCAAATTAATAATATTTGGGCCAGTATATATACTATTTCCTGATTTCTCATAATGCCAGTATCGGAATTTGCTCAAATTGGATGTATAATCCATTTAGATTGACCTAAAATACACCCAGATATTGCGCATAAAATATTGTAATTAGTATGCATAATCGATGGGGAAAAAGTCCTGCAATCAGAGATAAATCGAACATAATTATATCTTAAAAACACCCTCTCCCACGTTGAAGAAGTGATTTGATGCCTTCATCTACGGCCACGGATCCAAGGGAGAAACTAGCTCTCAGACTCACACCCGAGTCTGCGCTCCAATTCGGGAAGCTGGTAGGATCCGACAGGCGTACCATCGTCATCTCGTCGGACCGCAATCCGAGCTCCATGATGATGAAGGAGGCCGTCATCGCCGGAGCATTGGCCACGGGAGGCAACGTGCATGTCCTCGACGATATCCCCGCGCCTTCCGTCCCGTTCTGCGGCATCCCGTACAACTATCACATCAACATCTCAACCATAACCCCCGAGTCGCTCAGCGGTATGGAGATATTCAACGCCAAGGGCGCGTACCTCTCCGCCATGGACGTCTTCAACATGACGTACAGGGAGATCGGAATGAAGTATCCCGAATACAATGCCCTCGGGACCGTATGCCACGACGGCGAAGAGGCGAGGGCGAGGCACACAGAGACGATCATGGCCAAGGTACAGGACAGCAACTGTCAGGTCGTGATCGACGGTACGTACTACCGCCCGGCGAAGATGACCGCCAAGCTCCTCGAGGCGCTAAATGCGGACGTCATCATCGCCAAACGTCCCAGTTCCAAGTACCTCCCGTCACTGGCATCCACCGAGCTCCTCGACCTCGCCAAGATACAGAAGAGCTACAAGGGCTCGATAGGCATAGCGCTGAACAGCGACGCCACCAGGATCGCCGCGTTCGACAACCGCGGAAGGTACATCACCGGCGAGCAGATCGCACTGATCTTCGCCAAGACCATGAACCTCAAGAAGGTCACCGTCCCGATCGGCATGACCTGTGCCATCGACGAGACCGTCGCCGCCAACGGAGGCGTGGTCGTCAGGGCATCCCATTCCTTCAGGTCCGCCGTCGATGCGGGTATCGCCAACGGATCCGACATGATAATGGACGGCAGGGGACACTTCGTGTTCCCCGACACCTCGTACATGGCGGACGGCATCCATGCGGCAGCCAAGCTCGCCGAGATCAACGGAAAGATCAAGCTCTGCGACTACATCGACGACATGGAGACGTTCTACATCGAGAGGCACTCCGTCAGGACGCAGGTCAACAAGAGCGACCTCCTGGCCAACATACGCAAGGCAGTGGAGGACTACGGATACGATTACATCGACACCGGAAGCACCAGGATAACCTTCGACGACGGTGCCATCCTGATCAGCCTCGAGGAGGGCGACGATTCGGTCACCATCAAATGCGAGGGCAGGGACAAGGCCTACGCCGTTAGCCTTCTCGACATCGCCAAGGGCATCGTCTACGACAGCATCAAAAAATGCAGTTGACGATCTCCAGGTCCGCCTCTTCTCCGTTGCAGTCGTAGATCTTCCAGCTGCTGCGGTCGTAGGGCATGCACGTTATGATGTGATACCCGCCCATGTTGGAGAACAGCTGCAGATCCTCGTCGGACGCCTCGTTGCAGTAATCGGGATGGGAATGCGCCGTACCGACTATGTGAATGTTGTTCGGCGCCATCCACATGTTGAGGAAGCTGTGCTCGTCGCCGTAAACGGTCCCGGGGAGCAGCACCATCTCGGAGATGACCCCGTCCTTCTCGGACAGCGTGCACAGGAACTCGTCGGGATGGACCGATCTGGCACTCTTGTTGATGTCGTCGATCAGGTTGATATCGATGGCATGGACCTTCATAGCGGATTCACCAGTTTCTCGGTCACCCTCTCGTAGAAGTTCGCGCCCATGGAGATTATCCTGGCGTACTTGGGGGAGAGGGACATGGTGATCTTGGACCCTCCGTCGAGAGGTATCTCGCTCTGCCCGTCTATGACGAGCAGGCAGTCCTTGTTCGGCAGGACGGCCTCGATGGTGATGCGTGCTGTCGTAGGCACGATGATCGGTCTCGATGAATACTTGAACGCGGCGACCGGGACCAATGCCCATGCATTGTCCACGCGCGGATCCATTATCGGGGCGCCGAGGCTCATGGCGTAGCTCGTGGAGCCCGTGACCGTGGAGAGCATGAACCCGTCCGCCTTGACGTCGGTGAGGAGGGAGTCGTCCACGTAAACGCGGAACCTCCTGATCTTGGCCACGGAGTCCGTGTGGATGAGCGCCTCGTTGATCGCATCTCCCAGGATCTGCCCGTTGCTCTCGACCCTTATCTTCGACCTGCGGTCGACCGTATAGTCGCCCGACTTCAGGCGCTCGATGCCCTCCTTGATCGAACCGATCTCTATGGCGGTGAGGAATCCTACGCTCCCGGCGTTGATGCCGACGATCTTGGCGTCGGTGTTGTGGGTGGCCCTGAGCAGCGTACCGTCGCCGCCCATGACTATGACGATGTCCACGTCCATATCCCTGAGCGGCATGCCCTCGCATCCGAGGCGCTCCGCCAGTGCGGTGTCCACGTAATATTCGGAATCGCCGAGCTGGGAGATGACCTCCTTCGCGATCCTGTCGATGTCGGGGATGTTCATGTTCGCGTACAGTCCGAACCTCACCTCCGACTTGACGTCGCGGCTGGACTCGCCCTTCATCACGAAGTCGAACACGTCCTTGGACGACACCGCGAGGAAGTTCGCCCTGTATTCGAGGTTCGGCGGCATGTTGAAGATGTTGCCGTTGAGGTCGTAGACCTCCCCTCCGGCCTCCCTCAGGATGAGGGTGCTGGCCGCTATGTCGACGATGCGTATGGAGTGCTTGTAGTTCTCGGACTGCATCAGGAAACCGTCCGCGGTCCCCAGTGCCACCAGGGCCATGTCCAGGGATGCGCACCCCATTGAACGGGAGGCCTTGATCCTCTTGGCCAGCGCGTATGCGCTGGGATCGGAGCTCTTCCCGAGGTAGATGTTCATGGTGATGTCCTTCGGGTCGTACGATCCCTTCACGCGGATCCTCTTCCCGTTGTAGGTGGCCCCCTTGCCCTTCTCGGCGCGGTACTCGTCGCCGGTGGCGATGTTGCGTATGAGCGCGGTGTGCACGCCGCAGAGGTCCGAATCCGTCACCGCGAGGGAGACGGTGTAGTAGGGGATGCCGAGGACCGCGTTGCGCGTCCCGTCGATGGGGTCGAGTATCAGCGTATCGGATGCACCGTTGTCCACGAAGCCGATCTCCTCGCTGAGGACGTTGAACGGCACCTTGTGGGAGGCGATGTACATCAGCACGGTGTTCTCGGCGATCTTGTCCACCTGCGAGGTGGGCGTGCCGTCGGCACCCATGCATATCTCCTCACCCAGGTCCACGTTGCTGGGTATCGCCTTGACCGCATCCGTCACCGCATCGGCGATGGATGCCAATATGTCCATCATCATCCTCATTAACGGCGAACAGATACATAATCCCCTATGTCCCACATCGGCAATATCGTTAAAGCGTAGTCTTGATTATCATAGACCATGGAATCGCTCCAAGGCACCGAAGGCACAGTGTTCTCCGACAGGGGGAGACTGTACACCAGATCGGCGGACCCCGGGAAGAGGGTGTACAGCGAGAGGCTGGTAACCGTCGACGGGAGGGAATACCGCGAATGGTCGGCCACCAGGAGCAAGCTGTCCGCATACCTCTCCGCGGGCGGAAGGGAGTTCCGTCTGAGACCGGACAGCAAGATCCTGTACCTGGGCGCCGCCAACGGCACCACCGTATCGCATGTCTCCGACATCGCCAGTAAAGGGGAGGTGTACAGTGTGGAATTCTCGCCCAGGTCGTTCCGCGATCTCGTCAAGCTGTCCGAAACGAGACCGAACGTGTTCCCGATCCTCGCGGACGCCACCAGACCCGATGAGTATTCCTTCGCGATGGAGAAGGTCGATCTCGTGTATTCTGATGTCGCCCAGAAGAACCAGGCGGACATACTGGCCGACAACATGGACAGGTACGGGGCCAGGTTCGGGATGGTCTGCATCAAGGCCAGGTCGGAGGATGTCACCGCATCCCCCGAGAGCGTGTTCGAGATGTCCAGGAAGAGGCTGCGCGAGAGGGGCATGAAGATCCTCGACGTGCGTTCCCTCGAGCCCTTCGAAAAGGACCACGCGATGATAGTGGTCGAAAGACCCAGGACCGCATATTGCGTCGCATTCAAGGACACGGGATTCCTCATGGTCTATCATCCGAGACGCAAAGGATGGGAGATGCCGGGCGGCAAATTGGAGGGTGCGGAGACGCCTGCAGAGGCCGCGATCCGCGAATGCCTCGAGGAGTCCGGATACAGGATCGAGGTCGTCGCCGTGAAGGACATCGGATACTGCGACGTCTGCGCCGCCAGGGTCGTCGAGAAGGAGAAGGACGGAGAGATGGAGGCAGAGTTCTTCGACTACGTCCCCGACGAGCTGTCCTTCGACCGCACCGAATACGAGACCGTCGTACCGTGGGCGAAAGAGCGCCTCGGCCTATTATAAGGAAAATAATACGCGGGTTTGGTTTATATAGGAGGAGCAGAATAGAGGTCTCAAGCCTCGCCGCCTGATAATTCAGAGGAATAAATCATGGCAAGAATGCACGCAAGAAGAAAAGGAAAGTCCGGATCGAAGCACCCGCTCGTATCCGAGAGCCCCGCATGGATGCCCCTCACCGCCACCGAAATCGAGGAGCAGATCGTGAAGATGGCCAAGGACGGTAACAACTCCGCCAAGATCGGACTCATTCTGAGGGACCAGTACGGTGTCCCCGATGTCAAGCTCGCAACAGGTAAGAGCATCACCGCAATCATGAAGGAGAAGGGTGTAATGTCTTCGCTCCCCGAGGACCTCTCCAACCTCATGAGGCGCGCCATCGCTCTCAATGTTCACCTTAAGAACAACAGAGGAGACGTTTCCAACGCAAGGGGACTCCAGCTCATCGAAGCAAGGATCAGGAGACTCGAGCGCTACTACAAGGACAACGGTGTCCTCCCTGCTGACTGGAAGTATTCCATCAACACAGCGGAACTGATGCTCAAGTAAGGTGAAACATGGACGAAAACGTCCTACCTTCCAAACTCCTTAACACTTTATTCAAAGCCGCGGACTGTATCCGCGGTCACGATTTCATTCACGTATTCTCACACAACGATGCTGACGGCGTATCCGCCGCCGGGATCCTCGCCTGCATGCTGAACAGGCTCGGGAAGGAGTTCCAGGTCACCATCGTACCCATCCTCAACGACAGCGTATTCGCCGACATGCAGGCCTCGCTCGGGGACTGCATCCTCATGTCCGACATCGGTGCATCGTACATCGACAAGCTGGAGGAGTTCGAGAAGGACGTCATCGTCCTTGATCACCACCGCACGGACTTCGAGGGCAACGGGATCATCTATGCCAACCCCCACCTCTACGGGATCGACGGCATG
>JAEEGH010013947.1_pt1 | contig 17736 bp, 10 predicted proteins | sample 9134181 | NCBI WGS metagenome assembly JAEEGH01 (sample SAMN16246544, study PRJNA631951) | gut metagenome | biome: gut microbiome; feature: rumen; material: DP-attached | host: Bos | place: Iran: Karaj | collected 2018-10
CCCGTCGAACGCAAGCAGAGACAGAGCGAGTGGAGGGCTTGAACAAGGAAAACGGACCCTACATCATCAAGCATCGTTTCACAGACAGTTCGACAGGTTGCGACGTCTGGCTCTACGAAGTCGTTGGCGGCAAGCATTCCACACATACTGAAGACATCAAGACGGGTGACGAGATTTGGAATTTCTTCAAAAAATATGTGAAATGAAAAGACATCTACTCATCCTGCTCGCCTGCCTGTCTCCTTTCCTCGCATGGAGTGCAGACAGATTCATCAAACGCGAAGTGCGTGGCGTTTGGATGGCGACTGTATATGGTATTGATTGGCCTAGCACAACAGGTTATACCACAAGCATTCGCAATAAGCAAAAGGCAGAGATGACTCAGTACTTGGATGTGCTGCAAGAGAACAACTTCAACGCCGTCTATTTTCAGGTCCGACCGATGTGTGATGCCTTTTACAAGTCCAGTTACGAGCCTTGGTCGAGTTATCTGACGGGAACGCGAGGGCGGAATCCGGGCTGGGACCCCTTAGCTTTTGTGGTAGAAGAGTGCCACAATCGCGGGTTGGAATGCCATGCGTGGGTCAATCCCTACAGATGGTCCAGCACTGCTAGTGGTTGGACTACGACTCAAGACCGCAAACTCAAGACCGCCAAGATGCTGCTCAGCTATACCAACTCGAGCGGCACGACTACCATCATTCTCAATCCCGCCCTCGATGCCACAAACGAGCGCATCGTGAATGTCTGTCGAGAGTTGATAGAGAACTACGACATCGACGGCATCATCTTCGACGACTATTTCTATCCCAGCGGCATACCCACTACGAGCGAGGCAGGCGACTACGACGATTGGCTGTCTTCTGGTACAGATAAGAGCTTTGGCGACTGGCGTCGAGCCAACGTGAACGGAATGGTGGCTGACGTTTACGAGATGATTCAGGAAGTCGATCCGTCGTGCAAGTTCGGCATCTCGCCAGCTGGAGCAGCCTGCACCGATGCGAGTGTGGCAGCGAGTCATGGCGTCAGCAAGATGCCCGTAGCAAGCGATTGGCAGTATAATGGCATCTTCTCCGACCCTGTGGCTTGGCTCGAGGAAGGCACCATCGACTACATCTCGCCGCAAATCTACTGGAAGACCGACCACAGCTCTAATCCTTTCGGACCGATGACGAAATGGTGGTCCACTGTTGCCAAGCAGTTCGGTCGCCATCATTATGCCAGCCACTCGTTGACCTTCCTGCAATCCAGTAACACCTCATCCGACTGGACGGAAGTGGGGAAACAGATGCAATATTCCCGTCAATATACCGCCAATGCAGCTCCAGGGCAAATCTATTACTCGGCTTGCGACATCGACGGCAAGAAGGTCAGCGGACTGGGCGAATGGCTCAAGAAGAATAAATATCAGCGTCCTGCCCTCACTCCAGCTATCGATTGGAAGGAGGCTCCCTCGTATGAGCCGGTAGAGAATCTCAGATGGGAAGAGGACTCCCTTACTTGGGACTCGCCAGGCCAGGTGCGTTTTGCCGTCTATGCCATTCCCGATAACGTCAGCGATGCAAGTGCCGAACGAAGTACTGCTGGAGGAATCCTGTCCACCTATCTGTTGCAAACCTGCTACTCGAACTCCTTCTGCATCCCTGAGAATCGTCTGAGCGGCTATCGCTATGCCGTATCCGTGGTTGACCGTTATGGCAACGAGTACCCGCATGCCTATGTTAGCGAGGAAAGTACTGGTCTTATCGACATTGCCCGAAACACGCTCGACGTGAAGTTCGACATCTGGGAACTGTTGGCAAGCAGTGAGGCCGATATCGAGGTCTTCAGCACAACTGGCGTGAGGATGATGAGTGGGGAGAACTGCACGACCTTGTCTCTTATAGGCCTCCCCAGCGGAATCTATATTGTCAAAGCGAGCAACAGGAATGCTCAGGTGACGAAGAAGATTTACCTCAGATAGGCTTCGCTGAGTAGCTCTCGTGGCTCTGCGTGGAGTAGGGGCAAACATAACGTGTTGTGTAGGGCAATTTAACGTGTTGTCGTTGGCCAATTTAACGTGTTGCATGCGCTTTCACAGCGTGGAGTGTTTTATTTTATTTTGGGATAAGGATGCGCCGCTGCGTGTCCTTATTTATATGTAGTATGCCGCGTCCGGCATTGAATTTTCTAAATCCAGTACAAAGGTACGACAATATGTGCGCGGAAACAAATTTTTCCTTAAAATAAGCACGCAAAAAAGCACGCTCTCAAAAACTGGTAATGGGGGCTGTTACAGTGTTACAGTATTACAGATTACAGTTTTTTTGTGAGGGGGTACATTTTAGTTGATGTGGACAATTTGACAATTGAATAACAAGAAATATATGGTACAATACTTATAAGTATTACTTATAATATATATTATAAAATTTTGTGTTCCCAGATTTCAGTGCTCCTGAGAAAACTGTAATCTGTAATACTGTAACACAAAAAATTCAATACAATGCCTTTTCCTGGAAAAGGTTGACTTGCCCACCTGGGTGGAGTTGTCTTCTTTCTCTGGAGTGGTTGACTCCTCAGGGTTGAGGCGTGTTTTTTTTGCGTGTTTATTTTCGCATTTTGTTTTGTGACTTCAGATTATTTTCGTAATTTTGCACACAAAAGGAAGATAATAGGGCAATATGGAAGTTATACAGAGTTTTACCATCGACCACACGAGACTGAAACCTGGCATCTACGTGTCGAGACAAGACAAAGGCATCACCACATTCGACCTGCGCATCACAGAGCCCAACAAGGAGCCTGCTGTGGCACCTGCAGCCATCCACAGCATAGAGCACCTGATGGCAACCTGGTTCCGCAACTCACGGGTGAAGGACGATGTCGTGTACGTGGGCCCCATGGGATGCCTGACAGGGATGTACATCGTGATGACGGGAGACTACTCCGTACAGGACATGCGCGAGCTGACCATCCAATGCCTGGAGTGGATGCTCACCCAGGAGAAAGTGCCTGCCACAGAGCCAGAGACATGCGGAAACTATCTGCTCCACGACCTGCCCATGTGCAAGTGGGAGGCAAAGCGCTACCTCGACCGCCTCAGGAACGACTTCCACAGCGAGTACGCCAAACTGCAAGTGATGCTGGACGACGGCAAAGTCTTTGCTGACGCATAGTAGAGCAAACACGAGATATGAGTCAAGGGAACGTACAGATACAGGAACAGGCGCAGACGCAAGGACAGGTGCAGGTGCAGCAGATGCTGCCCCAGCAGGTCATGCTCGTCAGGCTGATGGAGATGCCTGTCGAGACGCTGCAACATCGCGTGGAACAGGAATGCATGGAGAACCCTTGGCTGGAAAAGAAAGAGGAAGACAACGGACAACAGACTACGGACTACGGACAGACTGACTTGGACGATGCCTCGTACGACTATCGCAGCGAGGACGACATCCCTGATTTCCTGACAGGTGCCAGCCACAGCAACAATGCTGCCGAGTTCATGGCCTACGACGACACGCTCTCCCTGACTGACCGCCTCAGGGAGCAGATGGCAGACTTCGAACTGACGGACCACGAGAAGGAACTTATGGAATACCTCATCGGCTCGCTCGACGAAGACGGACTGCTGAAGAGGTCGCTCACCATCCTAGCCGACGAGGCTGAGATCTATCAGGGCCTCAACACAACTCCTGAGGAACTGGAGCACGTCCTCGAGATCCTGCAACAGTTCGACCCGCCAGGCATCGGAGCACGTTCCCTGCAGGAATGTCTGCTCATTCAGGTCAAGCGCAACGAGAACATTCCAGGTCGCGAACAGCTGATCAAGATCCTCGACAACTTCTTTGATGACTTCATACACAAGCGCTGGCAAAGGATTGAAGGAAGGCTCCACATCAATCATGCGCAGGCAGAACTGCTGCAACGCGAGATACTGAAACTCAATCCGCGACCAGGAGGTTCCATTGGCGCCAAGACTGCCGACCGCATACAAACCATCCAGCCGGACTTCCTGGTCGATACAGACGAGAACGGCATCATCACCGTCACCCTGAGCCGTGGCAACCAGCCGTCGCTCATCATCAGTCCAGATGCTGACGGACAGCAGGACGCCTTCATCCGTCAGTATGTGGAACGCGGACAGATGTTCATCAACGCACTGCAGCAACGCTCCGAAACAATGATGCGCACCATGCAGGCCATCGTCAAACTGCAGAAACCTTTCTTTCAAGAAGGCGACGAGACGCTGCTGCGACCTATGAAACTCGACGACGTTGCCGAGGCGACAGGCTACGACATCAGCACCATCAGTCGCGTAGCAAACAGCAAGTACGTCGAGACCACTTTTGGCACCTATCCCCTCAAATGGTTCTTCACCCACAAAGCCACACAGAACAAAGAGGGCGACGACGTCACTGCCCGTCAGGTGATGGCTGCCCTGCGCACACTCATAGAACAGGAGGACAAACGTCAGCCGCTCAGCGACGAACGCCTCACACAACTCCTCCAGGCAGACGGCTTCAACATCGCCCGTCGTACCGTTGCCAAGTACAGGGAACAGATGGGCATCCCTGTTGCAAGAATGAGAAAATGAAACAGACGATTCTCATAGCACGCATCTTCTCGACAGTCTTCCGACCCTCGTACTACCCTACCGTCGGAACATTCGTCCTGCTGAGTTTCACCTACTTGAGCCTCTTCCCTTGGGGCTTCAAGCTATGGATTCTCGGACTCGTCTATGGCTTCACGTTCTGCCTGCCAACCCTTGGCATCTACATCTATCGAAAGCTTCATGGCTGGAGCGCTGCTGAACTTCGCTTACGCCATAAACGAGCCGTACCCTACATCATCAGCATCTGCAGCTATCTCTGCCTGATGCACATCTTCGCCATCACCCATATGCCACACTTCCTGATGGCCATCGTGGGCATATCGCTGCTCATCCAGTGCACCTGCATCATTATCAATATTTGGTGGAAAGTTAGCCTGCACTCGGCTGGAGCAGGCGGCGTCATCGGAGCCCTGATAGCCTATTCAGCCATCTTCGGCTTCAACCCCATCTGGTGGCTCTCGCTGGCCATCTTCGTCGCAGGCTGCGTCATGACCAGCCGCATGCTGCTCCGCCAGCACACCCTCGGTCAAGTCCTTGGTGGCACCCTCATCGGCATCGTCTGCGGCATCGTTGGAACAATACTAATGTAGAAACATATGAAACCTATCGTAAGCATCATTATGGGTAGCACAAGCGACCTGCCCGTTATGGAGAAAGCAGCCAAGTTTCTCGATGAAATGGGCATTCCTTTCGAGATGAACGCTTTCTCCGCTCATCGTACACCTCAGGAAGTTGAAGCCTTTGCCCGTTCTGCTGAAGAGCGTGGCTTGAAGGTCATCATTGCAGGAGCTGGCATGGCAGCGGCCTTGCCTGGCGTAGTGGCTGCAAGCACAACGTTGCCCGTCATTGGTGTCCCCATCAAGGGAATGCTCGACGGCCTCGATGCCATGCTCAGCATCATACAGATGCCTCCTGGCATCCCTGTTGCCACCGTTGGCGTGAACGGCGCACAGAACGCAGCCATCCTCGCTGCTGAAATGCTTGCCTTGAGCGACACAGAACTAGCAGAGAAACTTCGCAACTACAAGCAGGGCCTCAAGGAGAAGATTGTCAAGGCAAACGAGGAACTCAAAGAAGTGAAGTACAACTTCAAGACGAACTGAACGACGAAGAGCTCTTAGCCACGAATTGCACTTTATAACTTCACCAGGCAGACAGGGCCGAGGAGTCCCGACTCCTGAAGTTCTGAGCCGGCATCGTAGGGGTTTACCGTGGCGTACGTCTTTCGCTCCGACTCGGGCAAACGGGCATCTCCGATGAGACGGTTGCGCCAGTTATTAACCACCTCTACCCGGATGTCATTCCGCCCTGGCCTCAGGAACTGCGTTACAGGAACACGGTAAGGGCTGGTCCACACGCCTCCGGCATATTGTCCGTTCACATATACACGGGCCATGACCATAACACGTCCCAAGTCAAGATATACCGGACCGGAAGGCAGTTCACCTATGTTCAGCGTATTGGTATATGCAGCCATACCGGCATAATACTTGACAGAGTCATTCTGGTTTCTGCTCCAGTCCGTAAGCTCGGCAAAGGTCTGAGGTTCAGCAGGGCCTCGCATAGCGGACTGAAAGGTAACAGTCCAGGGACTGTCTATACGGGCCAGCACCGTAGGCTCAGGATAGTTTAATGTCTGGGGGACAGGCTGCCCTGAAGCGAGAGCGTCGAAGACGACAAAGATACTCTGATTAGCTTCCAGATACATGGGCACGGCAGTCAGCCCATCCTGCTGCCTGTACTGGGGCAGCAGGCGTTTCTCGCCCGTAAGCGGATCCCAGGTCTCGGGGCTTCTTCCTTGGACACGAAATGTTATATCGAAGCGCTGAGACTGGTCGCTCTGATTGCTGACAAAGTAAACGTCAGCCCCCTTCAGCCGACGATGGATGAAAGCGTACGGAACCGACTGCTGAGCATAGCAGTCAGGTCTGACGCCCAACGTGTTGAGTATGGTCTGCAGCTCTGTTCCATCAGCCCACACATGCCCTTTACCATAGCTTCCGGATTTCCACATCATGTCTGCCAGACGACTCACCTTCTGGTCGCACATCGGATAGTCCTGCATGCTGGGGGAGGCAACGGCCTGCGGACCAAGGACATTAAGCCCCTGCCGCACCAGTCTTTCTATAACTGTCAGCACCTCCGGCCTCATGGTCTTTTGCTGCGGAAAGACAAGCACGCGGTACTGCATACCGCTGGGCAGAGAAAGGCAGCCACCCCGCACAGTACACCGCTTCAGCACCTCGGCATTGATATAGTCAAAGCTATAGCCACGGGGTATCTCCGGTTTGCATTCACCCGTCATTTTAGGTGCATCTTCTCCGATGAAATAGGCCACATCGGCTACATAGCTGCCCTGCTGAAGCATCATGTTGCAGCGGCGAAGATAGTCCGTAAAGATATCCATCTGCTGAAACCAGATATTCTTACGGTTGAACTCATTGCCGAACCAAGCGCTGATACCAGGGAAGGTGATACTGTCCGGCTGTTGGATATAGACGTGCAACAGGGTGGCATTGATACCCTCGCAGAAAAAGCGGTCTGTACGCTGTTTCATCAAGGCGGGATAACGATGGAAGGCCGGTCCGCCTGCCGTACAGCTCTCGGCCCAGACCTTCTTTTTGCCATAGATATGGGCACAACTGCTGGCGGCGCGGTTTTCAATATCGCCCAACGAGCCTTCGCTCCAGAACTCGCCCGCCACCTCGTCGCTCTGTCCGCCATACATCAGGAACTCACCAGGGAATCCCCAATGACCGTAGCACTCAAGCCAGGTTGTCAGTCCATGCCGGTTGCTGACCTTACGCAATCCGCCTACATAGTCGTAAGCCACTCGGTCGGCAACGAGACGGCGCAAGTCCCACAGGAAACGTTCGCTCTGATCCTGCGAGCCAACCACTTGTCCAAACATGACGGGCAGCCAGGGAACGGGGTCGTAGCCATAGGTGCGACGGAACACGGGTATCATATCGTCCGTCCAGTTCTGGCCGCCCATCTCGTAGCTGTCCTCCACGGTTGCAACCAGGCATCTCCTGTCCTTGGCAGGGATACGCCTGAGGACCTCGCCCATAAAGGAATCAAAGTGGCTGGCCACATGTTTGCGGCTCATCTTATCAACCTCCAGCCCGGTAGCCTCGGGCGAGGCCGGTCCGTTGGTGACTCCTGTGGTAAGCATGGCAGTACGGTATATCGTCCACTTCCCGTCAGGGACCTTCCAAGTGAGCACTCCATCTTCATTCATCAGCCCCGTCAGGTCTATGACCTGTGATGGCTGTACCACTGTCCCGGCCTGCAGAGGTTCGGGCCTTGTGGGCCACATATACTCATCCCACATGGGCAGCGGACTCTGGAACATCTTGCCCAGGGTTTTCTCTTCATATCGTTCCACCAATGGCTGTTCGCTCAACGTGACAGTCAACTTCGTGGGTTGCCCACCGCCATGCAGCGTCAGACGGAAATCCTGGGCACATACATCAGGGATGCTCAGACTGATAGGAGCCAGCGGATGAAAGCCTACATTCAGATTGTGGTTCGTGCGGTCCAGGTGTTCCGTCCGCAACATCCGGTATTTCCCGTCCACCTTTGCCTCCAGCCCGACATCCACAAGCAGATAGGCTGGTGTCTCAAAGAGGACGCTGCGCAGCCACATCGGTTCTTCCTGATGAATCTCCTTCGTTACACTTACCCCTGCCTCCTTCTCCATCTGGCAGGTGACCGACTTATGGGCAAAGGCCGGGACAGCCATAACGCGTACATCCTGGGCATCCTCCCCTACCACCGGCAAGGCGATATGCTGAAGCTGGCCATTCCCTTCTACGCCGACATGCTGCTGCGCGAGATAACGCATAGACTGCCGAGGCTCTATCCACGGACCTCCACTCTGGCTCCACCCCGGACAGTTAAAGAGACCTATCTGAATGTCCAGTTGTGTTGCCTTCTTCAGGGCTGCATGCAGTACATCCCACCATTCGGGTGTAAGAACCTTGATGCCTCCGGGCTTGATGCTGCCTTCCCAGATGTTTCCGATGAAAGCACGGTCGATGCCTGCCTTCTTCATTGCCTCCAGATCGCGCTCCACTCCCTCTACAGATATATTGTCCGACATCCAGTACCAGTAAACGGCCACGCGTTGGTCGCACCGGGCTGTCTGAAACCTTGAGTACAGCTCCTCCGTCTGCTGCTTTGCCGCACAAGTGACGGACGTATTACCGCCCAACATTCCCAGGCAGGGAAGGACAAATGCCAAGAAATACTTTTTCATCCTTTTCTCGCTCTCCTTTTTTGTTTAGAACTTAATGTTTAGCGCCTTGCTCACCAGCCCAAGGCTTTTATCTGCTTGCAAAGTTACAGAATTTTTCTAAAACTTCAATCGTATCCGAAGGACATATTGACAAATTCAGCAGGCAAAGGCGATGAGTGACGTACTAACTCACGGCTCGCATGTGAGTTTTTTTTGTATTTGTGTTTGTGGTCTCGGATTTTTGCCGTACCTTTGCAGAGCAGCATCAAGAGCCTTCCGGCTCGCATACCAACCGAGTACAGGAATAATCAAGAAAAGCATTTAATCCGTTGTTCTTAAATATAGGACTATTATGAGAAGAAAGACACACGAAGTAAAGATAGGCAAGCTGCGCATTGGTGGCGAGAACCGCGTGGCTGTGCAGAGCATGACGACTTGTTCCACACTCGACACGGAAGGCTGCATCGCGCAGGCCATACGCATCATCGAGGCTGGCGGACAGTTGGTTCGCCTCACCACGCAAGGTACTCGCGAGGCTGAGAACCTGCGCAACATCAAGGCCGGACTGATAGCACGCGGCTACGGCGACGTGCCACTCTGTGCCGACGTACACTTCAACCCCAATGTGGCCGATGTGGCCGCCACGATTGTCGAGAAGGTACGCATCAACCCGGGCAACTATGTTGACCCGGCCCGCCAGTTCAAGACGCTGGAATACACAGACAAGGAGTACAAACAAGAGTTAGAAAGGCTGGACGAACGCTTCTGCCGCTTCCTTAATATATGTAGGGAACACGGCACAGCCATCCGCATCGGCGTGAACCACGGCTCGCTCTCCGACCGCATCATGTCGCGCTATGGCGATACGCCCGAAGGCATCGTCGAGTCGTGCATGGAGTTTCTCCGTATTGCCGAGCGCGAGCAGTTCCGCGATGTGGTGGTGAGCATCAAGGCCTCGAACACGGTCATCATGGTACAGAGCGTACGTCTCCTCTGTCAGCAGATGGAGAAGGAAGGCATGGACTATCCCTTGCACCTTGGCGTGACGGAAGCCGGCGAGGGCGAGGACGGCAGGCTGAAGAGTGCTGTGGGCATCGGCGCCTTGCTCATCGACGGCATTGGCGATACCATTAGAGTGTCGCTCAGCGAGGAGCCTGAATGCGAGATTCCTGTTGCCCAAAGCATCCTGCAAGCGGCTCGAGTCCAGATGCACAAGACGGAGTACATCTCCTGCCCGGGCTGCGGACGCACGCTCTACGACCTGCAAGACACAATTCGTCGCATCAAGACTGCTGTTGAGGAGAAAGCCAAGACTGATGCACGCTACAAGACGCTCAAGATAGGCATCATGGGCTGCATCGTCAACGGTCCCGGCGAGATGGCAGATGCCGATTATGGTTATGTGGGCGCAGCAAGAGGCAAGGTCTCCTTATATAAGAATAAGGAATGTATCGAGAAGAACATCCCTGAGGAGGAAGCCGTCGACCGCCTCATTGCCTTCATCGACAAAGACTTTCAGAGTAATTCATAATTTACAATTCCTTTGCTGTCGAATTTGTGAATAAGGACATACACAATGAGACGACTAACCCTTTGCCTCCTGCTTCTGTGCCCTCTTTGGATTGTTGCGCAAAAAGAAGACGACACCACCTTTCAGATAGCACGTGTACGCACGTTGCAGGAGGTTCTGATTAAGGCTGAAGAACCTGCGTGGATAAGAGAGAAACTGAAACTTTTCATTCAGAAACGAGAAGAAAACTACCAGCAGGAGCCGTGCTTTCGCGAGTATGATTTCTTCTTCCAAGACACAGGCTCCGACCTCCTGCGTGGCTCCCAACGCACCGTTACGGACTCTCTGACAGCCTATAAGTTCCAGAGCCGAGGCTTACTATTCTCGCCCTCAATGGCGCAGATGAAGCAGGACAGCGTCTTTCAGGTGGCACCCGAACGGAACACCGTCTTCGGTACCGATACGGCTTGCGTAAGCCAGCCCGACAGCGCCTATGTGCGTTGGAGCAATCTCGACGAGATGCTTTACCAGAACCTCATCCGCTCCCTGGACAAGCACTTCCTCAAGCAACACCGTTTTGCCGTAAACGGGGAGTTCGAGCATCCCAATCCCAACGTCGTGCAGCTCGTCTTCTGGTCAACCAAGTACGAGTTGGACCGTGGCTATCTGAACCTCGACACAGCCCGTTGCATGGTCTTGGAGGCAGAGCGCCACAGCGGTTTAGATTGCGTGAAGCACGAGTTCATCAACGGCTTTGCCCTCTGGGCATTAGGTAAGTTTATAAAGCTCCAGCTAAAGGACTGGACCATCCTGCTGCGTGCCGCCTATACCGAGGAGGGTCAGCCCCAGGAGTTCCAATATCAGTCTTGTAGGCATTTTGCCTCGTGGAGCGATGTGAAGAAGAAACGTCGCGAGTGGATGGACAACAAGACCACCTGCCGATCCTCGCTCCGCCTCCAGCCCACCACACGAAAAGCTCAGTTCCCTGACCTCATAGACATCTATCCTCCCCGAAGCATCGAGATCTATACCTCCAAAAGCCGCCGTTATCAGATGCAGGAACGCCTCAGGAAAGTTCCCAGACAATACGTCCTGCTGAAGGAGTAAACCGTTTTTCCGGCACATTCCGTGGCTGATACGATGACTATCAGGATATATAGCAATACTCTATTTACCTTTTCAACTTTAATTCGCGAATTAATCAGGCTTGGAATGACAGAAACAGAGTGACTTGTACTGAGAGAGGTGATAGAAGGTACTGTGAAAAAAGATAGATGATGCAGAGAAAAAGGGGTAAACGTGCTGTCGATTCCGTTCCATTCCGGCCGCCCCAATGTCTTGGAGCGCTCGACCTTATCTGTGCGAGCGGCCGTCCAAAACCATTTTTCATACTATCATGCATAGTGGAAAACCATTTTGTGCCAACTATTATATTGTTTCCTTATATATAGTTGAACATATACGCTTCGAAAATTATTGAGCATTGAACATTGAGCATTCATGTTTTTTTCGTATCTTTGCGCAGAATAACCAAGAAAAGGAAGTACATCATGGAACTCATTTATCTTCTCTATCTTATCATCGGCATCGCTTTGGGAGCACTGGCTGTCTTCTTTGCCATGCGGTCGCAAGTGCAAGCTGCCAGGGAGCGCAGCACTTCGACGGAGCAGCAGATGCGCGAGCAGCAGGATACGTTCCGGCAGCAGATGCAGGCGATGCAGGAGGCGCAACAGCAACAGATGCGCGACGGGCGCGAATCCCTTCAGCAGCAGTTGCGTTCGCAGCAAGAGTCGCAACAACAGCAGATGGCGCAGCAGATGGCACTCCTGCGCGAACAGATGAGCACCACCTCCGAGCGCGTACTCAAGGAACGTGCGGCAGAGCTTTCGGCCGTCAACAGCGAACAGCTCTCCAAGATACTCGACCCGCTGCAGGACGACCTCCGGCAAATGCGCTCTCAGACAGAGAAGATGCAGAAGGACCACAACGACTCGCTGCTCCAGCTTAAGGCTGCCATACAGGTCAATATGGAGCGAGAGCGGGCAATGGGCGAGCAGACGGAACGTCTGGCACAGGCTCTGACAGGTCAGAACAAGATACAAGGCAACTTCGGCGAACTCAAGCTGACGCAAATTCTGGAACAGATGGAACTTGAGCGCGGCCTGCAGTACGACACGCAGGAGACTATGCGCGACGAGCAGGGACGCACCATCACGAGCGACGAAGGCCGACGCATGGTGCCCGATGCCGTGCTGCACTTCCCCGACGGACGCGATGTCATCATCGACAGCAAGATGTCCTTCACGGCCTTCGTGGATTACATGAATGCTGAGACAGAAGCAGAGCGCGAGGCTGCCCTCCGTCGCCACCTTGCCAGCATGAGGCAGCACGTCCGCGAACTCGCTCAGAAGCAATACTTCCGCTATGCCAAGAGCGACAAAGGCAGGCTCGACTTCGTGCTGATGTACGTCTTTCAGGAGAGCGCCCTGCAACTCGCCTTGCAAAGCGACACGACACTTTGGAAGGAAGCCTACGACCAAGGCGTCGTCATCTCAGGCAGCCAGTCGCTCTACATGACCCTTCGTGTGCTCGAACTCACTTGGAAGCAAACACGCCAGGTAGAGAACCAGGAGAAGATGATGCAGTGCGCCAACACCCTCGTGGAGCGTGTACAGCTCTTTGCTGAGCGCTTTGCTCGCGTCGGCGAAATGCTCGACAAGACACGTCGCTCCTTCGACGACCTCAACACCGTCACTGCCCCCTCCGGTCCCAGCATCACCACCGCCGCCCGCAACCTCCTCAAGTTCGGTGCACAGGAAAACAAGAAGAAGAAATCCCTCAACAGTTCGCCTACTCTACTTGAAGACAAAGAGGAAGAGGAAAAGGACGATGCCAACCAAGTTGACTAAATGGGCGTGGCACGTTTCGCACCAAGCAATAACAATTTTTCTTTAATTTGCTTGCTTAGTTCGTTATTTAATACTATCTTTGCAACGGAAGTACACGTTTTTCAACGTAGTTAAGCAAATAAATACACCTAAATAACGATGAAACGACAGGGATTCTTTTGCACATTTCTGCTTATGGCAATGTGCCTCATGACCTCTCAGAACGTCCGAGCCGATGAGACTCAGGGCACAGTGAAGGATGTTGATATCTGCATCTACGGCAGTACGCCGGCGGGCATCATGGCGGCATACACGGCCAAGTTGAAAGGGAAGAGCGTGCTGCTCGTGTCGCCGACGAAGCGCATCGGTGGCTTGACGGCAGGCGGTTTGGGTTGGACAGACATTGGCGACAGCACGAGCCATCGTCGCATCATCAAAGGCTTTGCCCGCGAGTTCTATCGCCGCATCGGTCAGCACTACGGCATGGCCTCACCGACATTCTACTTCGAGCCGAAGGTTGCCCTCGCCACCTTCAAAGGATTCCTCTCGGAAGTCGGTTTGCAGGACTCGACAGACATTTGGTACGAGTGGCGCATCGTGAGCGCTGAGAAGGAAGGCAACGAGGTGAAGAGCATCACGCTGGAAGACGGCACAAACCCCAAGGTGACGCCTCAAAGGACGGTTCGCGCAAAGATATTCATGGATTGCAGTTACGAGGGCGACCTCATGGCTCGGGCAGGCATTACATATACCGTCGGACGTGAAGCAGCGTCGAAGTACGGCGAGCCTGAGAACGGAGCGCAATGCCTGAACAAGCATCAGTTCTGTGACGGCGTGGACCCGTACGTCATCCCGGGCGACCCGTCGAGCGGCTTGCTGTGGGGCATTATGAGCGACCCAATGCCTGCCAAAGGCACGGGCGACAACCACATCCAAGCCTACAACTATCGCCTCACGCTGACCAAGACGAAGCCCTTCCGTTCCATCACTGCGAAGGTGCCTGACAATTACGACCCCTCGAAGTACGAACTGCTGTTCCGCTGGATGGAGAAGAAAGGATGGAGCGGCTACGGTGACTGCATCAAGTGGACATACATGAAGGACTCGTCGGGGCCGAACTCGTGGAACGCCATGAAGACGGACAACAACAATAACGGCGCCTTCTCTACCGACATGATTGGCTACAGTTGGGACTATCCCGAGGCAACCTACGAGCAGCGCGACTCCATCGCCAAGCTCCACGAGGACTACACCAAAGGGCTCCTCTACATCCTTTGGACCGACCCGCGCGTGCCGCAGAACATCAGGGACGAGTTCAACCTGTGGGGCTATCCACTCGACGAGTATGAGGATAACGAGAACTTCACGCCGCAACTCTACATACGCGAGGCACGCCGAATGATTGGGCGAATGGTGATGACGGAAGACTACTGCCTGAAGAACAAGATTGCCGAAGACCCGATTGCTTGGGGCGCCTACACGATGGACTCGCACAACTGCGGACGCTACGTTGTCAACGGACAAGTGAAGAACGAGGGCGACGTGCAGCGACACCTGACGAAGGGGCCGTACAACATCTCCTACCGAGCCGTGACGCCACAGGAGAGCGAGGCACGCAACGTCATCGTGCCCGTCTGCCTCTCCGCCTCGCACATCGCTTACGGCAGCATCCGCATGGAGCCCGTCTATATGGTCTTGGGCGAAACGACAGCCCTTGCCGCCATACAAGCCATCGATGAGCACGACGGCTGTGTGCAAGAGGTTGACGCCTCTCGATGCATCGCCCAATTGGAGAACGGCCTCGACATCGAACGCTGCGAGACACTGCCCGACGTGATGAACTCTGTTGCAGTCGATATCACGAGCCGCGTCCTGACGAATCCATCGTTCGAGAAAAGCTTCACGAAGACCACGCAGCCGCCGACGGGTTGGCAGGAGTTGCCTGCAGGCACGACCTTGCAGCGCAGTATGAACAAGACGGCTAAGAACAAGGACGGACAGCAAGCCTACGTCTGCAAGCCTGCCGCGAACAGCACCATCACCACGCCGCTCCGCCTCTATCAGCAGATACCGGCCGAGAAGTTGGGCGCAGGCATCTACAAAGTCAGTTGCCGCATGTGGGTGGAGAAGGACTTCTACGGCACCGCTTGCCTCTTCGCAGACAATGAGCGAGGCGACAATTGCAACGTACAATATTGGACCAACGAGCCTTACTACCGCAACGGGACGTCGGGCTACGACAACATTACTTATACCGACTACCGCACTACCTTTGCCCGTCACGCTGGCGGCTTCAACTCATCCACCGCACAAAACATGCAGCGCATGGTGGTCTATATCACCCTGCAGGAAGGCGACGACCTCGTGCTCGGCATCCGTACGAACAGTGCCAATCAAGGCAGCGACAAGAACGGCGCAGGCTACTTCATGGTCGATGACTTCCATGTGGAAAAGGTCACGGAGCAGCCTCTTTCGCAAGATGAGTTCTGCGACGAGGTGCTCACCAACTACGACTTCGAGAAGAACCCCAAGGGCGTGACCTACGATTGGAACCTGAAGACCACCATCAACGAGGCTGGCAACGGTCCCATCCTTGGTTGGCAGAGCAATGCTTGGACAGATAACTACGGCGGCGTCAGCGACGGCACGAACCTCGAGTGGAAGTGGGCAGGCTATGTGGCCAGCACGTCGAGCATCATCCCCAACGACTTCCGACTCTATCAGACGATACCTGCCGAGGAACTCACCCCAGGCATCTACGAGGTGAACGCCCGCATGTGGCAGTACGCATCGAAGCTCGGCATCACGCGCCTCTACGGACAAGCGGGCGACAAGTGCAGCGTGCAGTACTACGGCGTGGAGAGCAAGTACCCCGCCAGCGTGCTGACCGAGGGCGAGACGGCAACCTTCGCAGGTCTCTCTGCCAACACCACAACGGGGCGCGTCAACGATATGTCGCTTGACATCGAGGTGGGCGAAGACGAAGACCTCGAGATTGGCGTGAAGAGCGGCTATGGCTTGGAGAGCAACAACACTGCCGGCGCCAATCACGGCAAGTTCTACGTTGACCTCGTCCGCACTTGGAAGGTCAGCGACCTGCCTGTCTCCTACGACGAGAACTCCGCAGAGAACGAGATTGTTCCGCGTTCATATAATAATAAGGTAGTGCTCAACAAGCAGTTCACCAATGGCGAATGGCAATACGTCTGCCTGCCCTTCTCGCTCAACGCCAACGACATCGAGACCATCTTCGGCAAGGGAACAGAGGTGGAGGAGTTAGAACCGTTGGAGATAGATTTCGCAAACAACAATGAAGCAGATGGCGAAGAGACACCATTCGAGCTTTGGTACAATCCCGTCAGCGAGATGGAAGCCGGCTGTCCCTATCGCATTCGCCCTACAGACGCTTTGGCTTCGCCCATCACGCTGCAGCATGTCCGCGTGACGAGGAAAGAGCCGTGGTCGTACCACCAAGGGGGCATTCTCATCTCCGGCACGTTCCAGAAGACCGACGAGGCTCAAGCTTTCTCCGCCATACTGACCGACGACCCCAACGGCATAGGAGAGGTGAAAAATGAAAACCTAAAAGTGAAAAATGGGGCCTCTTGGTACGACTTGGGAGGTAGTCCCGTCCCTTTTCCCGCTAAGGGTGGCATCTATGTCACCAAAGGCAAAAGCATATACAAATAAGACAACAACTAACATAACAACTATTACTATGAAAAGAAAACTCTCCTTATGGGCTGCTTGCCTGGTAATGTGTGTCAGTACAACAATGGCAGCAGTCAACATCATTCCTAAGCCTACTTCAGTCATAGAGCACGACGGACAGTTTGTGTTCACGAAAGGCTTCACTATCGGCTACAACAACACAAGCCTCGAACCTGCAGCCACCTATTTGCAGGACCTGTTGACGCGAGAGACTGGGCTAAACTTCAGGACCAGACTTGGCAAAGGTAAGGTTCAACTCAGCCTTGTCCTTCCCGATGATAACGATGAGAGCTATGAACTTGTGAGCGACAAGAAAGGTGTCCGCATCACAGCCCACAGCTATCGCGGCATCATCAATGGCATAGCTACTTTGAGGCAACTGTTGCCACCCGTAGTTAAGGTTCAATATGACGTTCCCACTGTCACCATTAAGGATAGTCCGAATTTCCATTGGAGGGGACTAATGCTCGACCCTGTCCGCCACTTCTTCTCCGTAGAGGAAACCAAGCGTTTGCTCGATGAAATGGCCCTTTATAAGCTCAACAAGTTCCATTGGCACCTCTCGGACAACGAGGGCTTCCGTATGGAAGTGAAAGCATATCCAGGACTCACTTCTGACACTGTGGCTTGGCGTCACTTCAACAGTCACGACCGTCAATGTTTGGACAGGGCAAGCAAGGAGAACAATCCCTCGATGCTCATCCCTTGGAAGTTCTTCAAGGAGGTGCCTGGCTATGGCGAGCTTTATGGCGGTTACTACAGTCAGAACGAAATTCGCGATGTAGTGCAATAT
>JAEEGH010013953.1_pt1 | contig 17731 bp, 15 predicted proteins | sample 9134181 | NCBI WGS metagenome assembly JAEEGH01 (sample SAMN16246544, study PRJNA631951) | gut metagenome | biome: gut microbiome; feature: rumen; material: DP-attached | host: Bos | place: Iran: Karaj | collected 2018-10
TTGAAGAGGGTGCATTTGCCCACGTTCGGCCGCCCCACTATTCCACATTTAAGACTCATTTTCTACAGCTTATGTTTAATAATCCAAAGATAAAGAATTTTCGCGATACGGAAACTTAAAAAATCGAACTTTATGGTCCGGAAATTTAAGTTTCAGGGGGTTCAGAGCGGCCCGTTTTCACTATGTTTGCCGCCGATGATTGCGCATTTTTGTTTCATGCTGTGCGGGCTCTCCGGCTCTCTTGCCGGGGATACTGACTTTTTGTGCATGTTCTGGAATGTGGAAAACTTCTTCGAGTCGAGGCCGCACTTTCAGAGCAAGTGCGACGGCATCGCGAAAACGGTATTCCTGGCCGCCGACGAATTCGGCGCCATGCCCGACATAATAGGTCTTGCGGAAGTGGAAAACGGGGAGGTGGCGCGCAAGCTGGTTAACCGGACCGGTCTTCGAAAACAGAATTACGGCATCGTTCATTTCGACTCTCCCGACCGCCGCGGCATCGACTGCGCCCTTCTGTACCGCCGCATCCGCTTCCGCGTCCTCTTTTCCAAACCCTGCCATCTTACTGATTCCTCAGGCAGTTTACTCCCTACTCGCGATATTCTGTTGGTGGTTCTGGAGCCGCTAGCGGCCGGTAGCCAGCCCCTGGAGGGCCTGTCCACCCCCGGACAGGGGCAGGGGGAGGGGCCCGCCGGAGACAAGTGGGCGCAGACCACGCGGGAAACGGTGGGAGGGGCCGGAGCGAACAAAGTGAGCGGAGTCCCTCCAGGGGCTGGACTAACCGGTCGCAGAGGCTTTTCAGAAAGTGTTGCTGTTCTGGTCAATCACCATCCGTCAAAAGTCGGCAAGGGTTCTGAAGACAGGCGGCGGATAGCGATGGCGAGGCTGCTGGCCCTGCGGGACTCGCTGCTGGCCGAAGGCATCTCCCGGATAATAGCCGTGGGGGATTTCAATGAAGAGGTGGCTTCCGCGCCGAGTGTGACGCCGGCCTATCCGAAAGATGCCGGCACCATCAAGTTTCAGGGCCGTTGGGAAAAGATTGACGGATGCCCCGTGCTGGAAGGCCTGGAAGCCCGTGAACACATCTTCGCCCCTCCGCACCTCTCCACCCGCGACACCCGCTTCTCCGGCCTCAAACCCCTCCGCACCTTCTCCGGCCCCCGCTACCTCGGCGGCCTCTCCGACCACTACCCGATCATTCTGGAATTATTCCACAGTACAATGGAAGATCAATAACCTACAGTTACCAAATACTCCAGGCGATGTCGTCCGTCGTCACTGGTTCCGCTTTTGTCTTTTTCAACACTCTGCGAAAGCGGTAATCAAACGCGGACCCATCCATTATCGGCTCCCTTCTCCAGAGTTTCCACGCGAGAATGTTATATTCATAACCTGTCTCCAAGCCCCAGTCGGTTGGTTCTGCACAAGGAACAAAGCTCCATTTCGTTGCATTTTCATACAGCATCACATAGCTGAACTCATGATTCCCGTATGGATTAATCCCATCAAAAACCCGAACGGTAATAATTGCTTTTTCTTTCTTGCTGTATATTTCATCTTCTTTTTGGCAGGAGATGCACAATAACGCACATATAAGCGTAAGGATGATGTAAATATGCCTTTTAAGGCACGAGATAATTAACGATTTCATTGTATGTAACAACTTAGACAGCACGCATGATACATGCAAATATATATAAAAAAATTTGATTACTTGTTCCGGAAAACGGCCCAAAACGGGAACAAACTTCCGAAATACAGTAGTTTGTTCCGAAAAATGGCCAAAAACGGGAACAAACATAGCAGTATTCAGCGAAAAGTGTTAAATTTGAAAGATGCAAAAACGCTGAAACTAAAAACAACAAGAATATGTCAATGAAAACCCAGATCCACGAAAAATTCGTAACCCTCTTTGGAGAGGGCGGAACCACTTTTGCCTCCGCAGGCCGCATCAATCTCATAGGCGAACACACCGACTATAATGGCGGATACGTGTTCCCCGGCGCCATCGACAAAGGCATTATGGCAGAAATCAAACTCAACGGCACCAACAAAGTCCGCGCATTCAGCATCGACTACAATGCCCAGACTGAATTCGGCCTGAACGAGGAAGACCTCCCCAAGGAGCAGTGGGCCCGCTACATCTTCGGCGTCTGCCGTGAGACCATTAAGCGCGGCGGCAAGGTGGAAGGATTCGACACCGTCTTCGCGGGCGACGTTCCCCTCGGCGCCGGCCTCAGCTCTTCCGCAGCCCTCGAGAGTACCTTCGCTTTCGCGATCAACGAACTCTTCGGCAACGGCATCGACAAGTTCGAACTTGCTAAGATCGGCCAGAGCACAGAGCACAACTACTGCGGTGTGAAGTGCGGCATCATGGACCAGTTCGCCTCCTGCTTCGGCAAGGCCGGCTGCCTCATCCGCCTCAACTGCAAAACCCTGGAATACAAATACTTCCCCTTCAACCCCAAGGGTTACAAGCTGGTGCTGATCGACTCCTGCGTTAAGCACGAGCTCGCCTCCAGCGCCTACAACAAGCGCCGCGAATCCTGCGAGAACGCTGCCGCCGCCATCCGCAAGAACCACCCCGAAGTGGAGTTCCTGAGCGATGCCAAGCGCGTATGGCTCGATGAGGTACGGGACCAGATTCCCGAAGAGGATTTCCTCCGCGCGGAATACGTGATCGGCGAGGTTCAGCGTGTGCTGGATGTCTGCGACGCCCTCGAGCGCGACGACTACGAAACCGTCGGCGAGATGATGTACCAGACCCACTTCGGCATGAGCCGCCTCTACGAAGTCAGCTGCGAAGAACTCGACTTCCTCAACAAGCTCGCCCGCAAGATGGACGTCACCGGCTCCCGCGTAATGGGCGGCGGCTTCGGCGGATGCACCATCAACCTCGTGAAAGATGAGCTCTACGAGCCCTTCATCGCCGCGGCAAAAGAAAAGTTCGCAGCCAAATTCGGCCACGAACCCAAGATTTACGACGTTGTCGTGAGCGACGGCGCCCGCCAGCTCTAAACCTCCTGCTGCAGCAGGTCGGGCTCCTCGATGCCGGCGGTGTAATACATTATCACTGCAAGCACGACGAACAGCACCAGGCTTCCGGTCAGCAGGGCATAGGTGCCCATCTGAAGGAGGATGTAGCAGAGAGCATAAGTAACGGCCACAAGCAGGGCAAGCGTATATGCTGCCCTGCTTTTCAGTATGCCCCGGAAGTATCCGAGCAGGGCGGCCGTCGTCATCGCGGCGGCAATCAGATAAGACAGGCCGAAGGAAATGAATTCCGAGAAGGAAAGGGTTAGAGCGTAGAAGAGCACCAGTGAAAGGCCGATTATCAGATACTGAACAAGAGCGATCTTTTTCTTTCCCACCAACTCCACCATCAGCCCTGCGGCAAATACCAGAACTATGATAAGGAGACCATATTTTGCCGAACGCTCAGACTGCTGATACTGAGATATTTCCGGTAGGAAACTTACGCCTATTTTCTTCTCTCTGGGAGCGCCCCGGTTAATCTTGGAAACCTTCCATTCGGCAGAAAAGCCATTATCGTCGATCTCCCTGCTGACGGGAAGGAAGTCCCCGTTGAAGGAAGGGTTAGGGCAGTTTGACCGGATTTTTACGCAGGTTTCATCGCCATAAGGCCTGAAGGAAAGAGACGAAGACCCGCGGATCGAGAAGTTCAATTTAAAGGGAACCGGATCCTTCCCGTCCATAGGGAGGTCGCCAGGCTTGATATGGAATCTAACCTCGTCCAAATTCCCTTCATCGGCAACGAACTTCCTCCCTCCAAGTTCCAGCGCAACGGGGCCGGAAATCCCCCGCAGGTCGCCAACTTTGATGGTCGTCATAACCGTCAGATTGCTTTCTTTTGCCAGGCTTGCGGGAATAATGAACTCTCCCTCTTCGCAGATCTCGGCGGTATACACTGGAATATCATAAATGGATCTATGAAGCATCTGGTTGTCAACAACATACTCGCCATTCAGAATAGATGGGAACACGGTCCGTTCCTTTATTTCTTCTGTTTTCTTATCGCCTTCGCCTGTGGTTTGAGTATAAGAAAACATAAGAGTCGGACCCTCAAGAACCTGGACTCCTCCCCAACTTCCGGCAACTTCTTGGGAGGCTTCCTGAGCGCGGTTGGACCGTTCACGGATCAAATCTTTAACCATTGCCAGGGGAATCAGCAAAAGCAGGGAAATCAGCCCAATCAAGGCGAACTTCCAAAAAGAATTTTTAGGCGCTTTCATATTGTGTGAATTTTACGCAAAGATACACACAAAAATTAAACGTCCAAACATTTTGAGTAAAATTTACGCAAAAACCTTTATCTTTGTATTATGTTTAAGTACGATTATCCTCATCCGGCCGTCACGACCGACTGCGTTATTTTCGGATACGACACCAGGGAAGGGCTGTCCGTTTTGTTGATAGAACGTGGCATAGAGCCTTTCCGCGGGTGCTGGGCCTTCCCCGGAGGCTTTATGCGCATCGATGAAGACGCCGACACCGGCGCCCTCCGTGAATTGAAAGAAGAAACTGGCTTCGAGCCCCTATACATAGAGCAGTTCGGCGCATTCACCGATGTCGACCGCGATCCGCGCGAACGGGTCATCACAATTGCATACCTCGCCCTCGTCAAGAAAGGCCCTGTCGCCGGAGGAGATGATGCCTCCAAGGCCAGATGGTTCCCGCTGAATGCCGTTCCGGCGTTGGCGTTCGACCACGACCGTATCCTCCGCGTAGCCATCTCCCGCCTTCGCGAACAGATACATTTCCGCCCAATAGGATTCGACCTCCTTCCCCCGGTTTTCACCATGCCACAACTGCAGTCCTTATATGAATCCATCCTTGGAACGCACTTCGACCGCCGCAATTTCGCGGCCAAAATGCTTCATCTTGGATTGCTGGAAGCGGATAAAGAGCGTAGCGAAAACACACCCAGGCGCGTGCCCACCACGTACAGGTTCAACAAGGATCGCTACGAAGAGATGAAAAGCGGAGGATTCCGGATAGAGTTTTAGCGCCGGAGTATCAGCAGGAATTCCGCCAGATTCATAAAACTTTCGAAGTAGTGGCCCACCACGACCACTATGGTTTTGATTATCAGGTAGATAATCAGCAGGTTCTCGGGATCGTTGACCTTCATTATCACCTGCTCGCGGCTCATCTGCGCAAAGAAGGATTTCCGTCGCGGAGACCTCACCAGACAGGCAAAAAATACTCCCGTCCATCCCGTAAACAGGGCCGCCGCGCAATACACCAGGTCTATCCGCAAAGCCAGCCCTCCGGCGCATATGCACATACCCACAAGCAAGAGAGGCAGGATAAAAGTAGAGTGCCTGCGACGCAGCAACCTTATTACATAGTATATGGAAAGAAGCAGGGAGAATTCCTGGGTCAGGCCGATCAGGCCGCCTATCACCTCGCTGGACTGCAGCGTTTTCGCCCACAGGAACAGATAGGTCAGCACGGCATAGAGCGCTGTCAGCACCACCAGCGCAGCGTAAAGTATAATGCTGGTCAGGCGCGGCAACTTCCCCACTTCGATGCCGGACGTAGAGTCGAATCCGGGGTGGAGGATGTTCCCTACTATACGCCTGAGTGCCTCCTTCTCGCCAAGGTCATACCAGTCAATATACTGGAGAGAAGAGAGATAGAAGGACACCGCCCGGTCGTAAGGAGATCCGTCTATCCTCACGGGAATTATACGTTTTCCGTTGGAGATGGCTGTGCTAATCTCCCTGAGGGTCCATTCCGAAGCATTGGCCGTGGCGGAAGATATGAACAGCAGCACTTCGCAGTCAAGAATGCTGCGGGAGATGCGTTCCGCAAAGGTTTCGCCAGGCCCGAGTCCTTCCCTGTCCATCCAGAAGGGGACCCCCGCATCCTTAAAGGCCTCCACAATCTTCGCAACGGGGCTTTCCGGGATGATGTTGCCGTCGCTCCCTATATAATCAGCCTTCGCGTAGCTTATGAATACCTTTGCCATTGCCTTCTACCTTAGAAAAGCTTCCACGAATCCGCGATCGACCCTGCAAAGGCCGGTCGCGCTTTTCTTTATGTCGGGGTTGCGGAGGATGATTCCGGCGCAGTCTTCATAGACGTTGAATCCAATCTTCACTAGCTGCATCTGCCCGGCCTCGGGGTAGGTCAGGGTGATCTCGTTGTCCGCCCCGTCCAGCCCGAAGAACAGCAGGGCCACGTCCTTGCCGAGTTCCTGGCGGGTTACGAACTTGGCCACCTCCAGGGAGATGTCGTCCAGCCCCGCATCGAATATCTTCACCTTCTCGATAAGGGCGCCGGGGGTGTCCACGATACGCCCGGTATAACCCGCGAAATCCTCTCCGCCGACCGCCGCCTGCATACGGGCTTCGGTGTCTGCGGAGCCGTCGGAAAGCCATATCATCAGCTTCTCCGCGGGATCGTGGTATAACAGAGGGAATTTCGCCAGCAAGCGCGCACCGCACTGCGGGCACTCGCGGACGAACAATTCTCCGCTTATAAGCTTCTCTTTGAGCTCGGGGTTCCTCTCGGTATTGACCGCCGCCACCGCATCTACTTCGAAAGCGGCGCCGCAGCGATTGCATTTCATTTCAAACATAGTACAAAGATAGAAATAATCCGCCAAAGGCTGAAAAACCACCTTTTTGGGTGGTGTTTTTCTGATAAGGAAGGGCTTAATTTGCAACAGATTACACGACTCGATAACCAAACAATTATAATTATGTACGGTAAAAATAGGGAATACCTCGCCCCTGAAGCGGAGGTTATGGTACTTGCTCTGCAGGGCGTAATAGCCACGAGCGGGAATATCGAAGACTCCGGAGAGAATCCGGTAGTCGGGTGGTAAAATGGAGGGTAGTACGATGAAAAAGAATCTGCTTTTATTTGCTTCAGCCTTTGCGCTGCTGCTTTCCTGCGGGAAGGAAGCCCCGGAAGTGGCAACTTCTCCGATGCCCGATGTCTTCTACGCCAAAGTCGATGCCGCAACCAAGGCAGGCTTCAACTACGATGACGTAAATGCCAAGTATGTCCACTTCTGGAACGAAGGGGACCAGATCTATGTCTTCCACGGATCCGCCCGCCGGACATATTCCTGCACGGATGCCGCGAACGGCGTGTTCAGCTATGTGGACGCTTCCGAGATTTCAGTCACGGGCCCCTTCGACAACTACTGCGCGGTCTATAATTCCACCAACGGCACCTGGCCTTCCGCAAACGGGAGCAACACCCTCTGCGGAGTCTGGCAGGGAGGGTTCTACACTTCTTCCTCGCAATCCAAGGGCTATGCCAACGTAATGATAGCGAATTCGGTCGATGAGCAGCTTGTATTCAAGAGCATCACCGGATGGCTGAAGCTTTCGCTCAAGGGATGGAAGGCGGTAAGCGGTTTCGATATCGTCAGCGCCGATTATGCCACTTTTATAAATGGTTCCTATGATCTGGAGTTCAAAGCCGACGGCTCCGTGGACATTGTCTGGAACGAAGATGACAACACGGGAAATATCGTGAACTTATCCTCCCCGGTAGCCCTCGACCTTTCCACCCCCACCGACTTCTACCTTGCCCTTCCCGAATGCACAATGAACGGGATAGTCATCACCGTGAATTACTCCGACGGCTCCTCCGAGACGATTTCGACGGCCAATACGGTCACCATCGACCGCAACAAGGTCACTCCTATGGCAGAGAGGTTCGTCGAGAACTTCACCGACCTCAGCCCTGCTTCGGGCGGCGCATCGTCTTTCGTAGTTTCCGCCGGGGGATATTATAAGTTCAAGGCCCTTACCCCCGATGTCAGCCGCGGTTTCTGGGATCCCGCTCCCGCCACGACTTCCGCAGCCGTTGTCTGGGAGAGCGACAACAGCGCCACCCCCGTTTCTGCAGGCGACATCATCACCGTTCTCGGCCACGACGGCCAATATGTGTATTTCAAGACCGCCGACAGCTTCAAGGAGGGGAACGCCCTGATACGGACGGATAACCACTGCTACCACATCTGGTGCACCGATGCCCCCGCCGATATTACGCTGAGCGGCTCGACCACGATAATGGACCGCAACCTGGGAGCCGTCTCCGCCGACCCTTCCGACGGCATACTCGCCCAAGGCTTCTATTACCAGCTTTTCCGTCCCGTCCCGTTCCCGGGCAACCACGCAGCAAGCGCGGCAATCACCACTGCGGAGCCTGCGGGTAGCTGGAATATTGCCAAAGCCAATCCCACGGTGTTCTATGTAAAGTCCGCCGAATCCGACAAGAGCTGGGTCAGCAAGGTAAACGCCCTGAGGACCATATATAATTACTGGTTCCCCACGGCCTCATCTAACACAAAGGGAATACTTGACCCTTGCCCTGCAGGATATCGTCTGATGACCACCCCGGTAAGCGCGCTCACGCAAACTCCCGCTGCCGGAGGGTATGTGGTAACGGATGCCGCTTCCTCATTCTTCCCCCAGGGAAGCCTTACTCCGACGGGGAACTATTCCGGCGCGGGAACATACTGGTTCAACCACTTCTACCACGCAAGTTACATCTATGTCACTTACGTCAACGATGCTAACGTATATACCAGGGATACGGCCGGCGAATTCAGCGGCTACCAGCTCCGCTGCCAGAAGGAATAGGCACCACTCCGATCCCCGGCCGGTCCGGTAGTACCAATCGGCCGGAGGTCACTTTGACGCCGTCGAAGCGGTCGTTCGAAATCAGCAGATTGCCGTCGAGGTCGGCGAAATCCGCCAAGGGCGACAGCTGGGCGGCGGCACTGACTGCGCAGGAGGTCTCCGTCATGCATCCTACCATCACCCGCATACCTTCCGCGCGGGCCCAGGATGCCATGCGGTAGGCCTCCCGCATTCCGGTACACTTCATCAGCTTGATGTTGATTCCGTTGTAGGCTCCGCGGATGCCGGGCAGGTCCCGCAGGCGCTGTATGGCCTCGTCGGCATAGACCGGCAGCGGCGAGCGCTCGGTAATCCAGGCGTTGTCGTCGAGGCGCGAGGCGGCCATAGGCTGCTCGACCATCACCACGCCCTGTTCCTTCAGCCAGAAAATCTCGTCCAGGGCGGCCTCGCGGTCCTTCCATCCCTGGTTGGCATCTACCGCAAGAGGCAGGTCGGTCACGCTGCGTATGGCCCGTATCATCTCCTTGTCCCCCGGCAGCCCCACCTTGACCTTGAGGATATTGTAGAGCCCTGCGCATTCCAGGGTTTTCTCCCGCACTACCTCGGGGGTGTCGATGCCTATGGTGAAGGTGGTGGAGGGCGCGCGGCCCGGATTCAAGCCCCAGATTCGGTACCATGGCTGCCCCAGTAGCTTGCCCACCAGGTCGTGCATTGCGATATCTACCGCCGCCTTGGCCGCACTGTCTCCGGGGGAGATGCTATCGACGTAGCCCAGGATATCCTCCAGGCGGAAGGGATCGGGGAATTTCCCGAGTTCCACCTTCTGGAGGAAGGAGCAGACGCTCTCCACGCTCTGCCCGAGATAGGGCGGCATCGAGGCCTCGCCGTAGCCGGTGAAGCCATCGTAATCTATCTCCACCTGCACTCCGGGAGTGGTCTTCCGCGAATAGGAGGATACGGTGAAGGTGTGGCGGAGCTGCAGTTCATAGGGGAAGAAGCGCAGCTGCAGATGGGCCTTGCTCCCGACCTTGTAGGGCTTTACCGCAGGCCCTGTGCAGGAGGAAAGCCCCCCGCCGGCCAGTGTCAGCCCGGCCGCTCCCAGGGCCGAAGTCTTGAGGAAATCGCGTCTTTTCATTTTCGTCGGTCTATCCATTTCCAGAGGAACCACATCAGGGCTCCCCAGGCGAAAAACAGCAAATAATACACCCATTTGGGTGTCGAGGAGGGGTAGGATGCCTTTTCTGCCATATCCTGTATGGCGGGATCGTCGGCATAGTAGTATGCCCCGGCGCCGAAGTCATAGTCCGGGCTAAGGCCGAGGCGGTGGACCATTATGTAGGCGGCAAGACACAGGACGATGACGACCAGCGCGGCCGTCATCGCCCTGTATAGCCTGCGCCTGTCCACTATTTGTAGAGGTCAAGTACGGGCACATCGAAGAGCACTCCGCTCAGCAGCAGCCACACGGCGAAGAGCGTCAGCGCGATATTGAATACCTGGCCCACCACGTAGAGCCAGAGCACCTTTCCGCCCTGCATCTGCTTAATGAGGCTCTTGAAGTTGGTATCCAGCCCTATGGAAGTGAACGCCAGCACGAAAGCCCAGTTCTTATACTGGTCCAGGGCCCCGTTGATGGCCTTCACCTCGCCGCCGCCGCAGAGGGGCAGGAATACGAAGGATGCCACCAGGCTGGCCACGAAGAAGCCGATGATGAACTTGGGGAAGCGGGTCCAGATTTCGCCGGCGCCCACCTTCGAAGTGCCGGACTTATCTACGCGCAGGGCGAAGAACAGGGCTACGAAGAAGGCGATGAAGCCTATGAGTATGTTCTGTATGCTCTTCACCAGCACCGCCGCCTGCTCAGCCTCGGGGCCGAGGGCGTTGCCTGCCAGCACCACGGCGCCGGTGCTGTCCACGGTGCCGCCTATGAGCGAGCCGCCCATCAGCTGGTTCATTCCGGCCCAGCGTATTATCATAGGCTCGAAGACCATCATAAGTATGGTGAAGATGATGGAGATGGAGATGGCGAGCGAGAGGTCATCCTTCTTGGCCTTGGCGGCTGCACCGGTAGCGATGGCCGCGGAGGTGCCGCAGACCGAGGTCGCGGCCGCGAGGGTGATGACCAGCGGCTTGTTGTTTATCTTGAGCACCTTGTTGCCGAACCACCACATAAAGATTATGACTATGGGGGTGACTATCCAGGCTATGCCGAGGCCGTAGAGGCCGAACTTGGCGATGTTGCTGAACAGCACGCTGAAGCCCATTATCACAAGGCCGGTCTTGATGTAGAATTCCGTACGGATGGCGGGTTTGAGCCAGGCGGGGGTGCCCACGGTATTGGAAATCAGCAGGCCTACCAGCAAGGCCCAGAAGGCCCATTCGAGATAGCGGTTGAGGGTGAACTCCGCGCTGAGAAGGCGCACCACTATGGCCAGCACGAACAGCGCCACGAAGGCGGGGATGAACTTGCCGAGCTTCTCGCCCTGGAGCTTGACTCCCGCGCCGAAAAGCAGCGCCAGCACGCAGAAGGTGCGGAGCAGCTTCCACCAGAATGCGGCCGTGCCCAGCTGTTGGCCGAGCGGGACCACTTTGGCGAGCTGGGCCTCGTTCAGGCTTTCGCCCAGCGCCCAGGTGCTGAATTTGAGTGCCGAAAAATCAAATGCCTTGGTAAGGACGGCGACGGCTCCCGCCGCGATGATGATGAATCCCAGCCAGCATGCCAGCCAGTCTTCGGTTTTCCACAGTTTGGAAACTCTAGAATCAGACATAAAGGTTTTAGTTTTAACGTATCACATATTCACGCTCAACACCGGTACCCACATGGACCGGGAGGGATCGTTGAAGCAGTGCAGGTACTTAACCCCGAAGTAGGTGTCGTAGGGCGACCACAGCAGGTTCGCCAACCGGACCTTCAGGCTTGCTCCGGCATATAGGTTCCTGCCGGTGCCGGGCAGTTTCTCCACGGCACCGTGCAGCCCGCCTTCCAGGTTGCGTATGTACATGAAGGGGCAGAGCTTGCTGTAATCGAGGGGCAGGAAGGGGAAGGCATAATCCGCCTTGGCAAGATAGGATTCTTCCCGGACGAATTCTCCGGAAAGCTTTATGCCGTGGGTGCTCATGAGGCCGGGAAGATATGCAAAACCCTTCCCGTAGAATGCTCTGCGCGTCCGCCAATACGGATCGTACGTCGACCTCATCCCCGTCTCTATGCCTATGCCCCATTTGGGGAAGATGCCGGAAGGCGCGACCGGCCGCATGGTGTATGCGGTCAAACTGGCTTTTCGATAAATTAACGGATTAATGAGCTGCCCCCAATAACCCCAATAAGACCACTCTGCTTTATAGCTGGGGATTATCCCGGACCTCCAGCCTCCCTTGCTGAGGTTGATGGGGAAGGATACGCCTGCTGCAAGGTTCAGGTTCCAGGGTAAGGGCGAGGCCTCTTCATAGTAGTCCGCCCGTAATTCGAAGGTGGGGCCCAGGCCGGTCGAGACGAACTGGGCGTGTACGCCGGTACGGAATCCCAGCGAATCCACCAAACTCACCCCCGCGGAACCCCACGAGGTGCCGAGCTCGTTCTGGAACAATACCGTCGCACCCAAGGTGCCGGTGTTGGTAACCTCCTCCCCGGATAGTTTCTCCACCGGATTATATTCCACGTAGACGGGCATCCAGGAATGGAAGCGAACTGGCTGGAAGAGTTTGGAATAGCGCTTTCCTTCGGAGATGGGCCCTTCGTAGGGGATGTCCCAGGCACTCTCCTGCGAACTGAGTATTTCGGCGGATACTATATGTATGGGATTGAATTCCACCGGTTTGGCCAGCAGTTTCCCGGGCTCGAGGCGGCGTACGATCTTGGCCTCGGCGGTAGGTGCGCTGTACCATAGCGACGAGTCCGGCCCGAAGGCGAACTCCTTGCCTCCGAAGCGCAGGCTGGTACGCTGCAACATCTCCCCGCTCGCAGGATCTACCGAATGCAGTTCGGTAACACCGCTGCGGTCGGAGCAGAACCATATCAGCCCGTCCCGGCCGAAGAGCCGGTTTATCTTGGAATGCGCCGGGGCGAACAGGGGCCTCCATCCATCTACGTCATAGATGCTGAAGCCTTCTTCTGTGATGGCGCTGGCGTAGATCTTACCGTCTATCCAGGCAATCTCCACCGGCTGCAGGCCGGCCGGGGCACGGAACTCTTCCAGGACGGTGCCGATGGAAGACGAAAATACTTTTATGCTGCTGTGCCCGTCTTCGAACTGCTGCACCGCTGCGAAGGTGGGCCCTATATCGTTGGCCGAGGGGTTGAAGAAGCGGCCCTTGACCTTGAAATCGCGGATTGTCCCATCCTCGTTCATGTACCTCAGCATGCTGTAGGATTTAAGCTCCAGCATAGCGGAGCCGCGGTGTTCCGACCAGATGAGTTTCTTGTAGAAGCGGTCATAGGTCAGGCGGGAGGTCTGGCTCGAGAAGGGCACGACGCTCCTGACTTTCCCGGCGGAATCGATGCGGACGAGTTCAGTGGCCTTGTCCAGAGCTCCGTGGATGGCATAGAAGCCTTTGTCCGTGGGGGTAAGGGAGATGTAGCTGTCGTAAAGGCGCCCCTTCTGCACCATGTCCTGCCCTTCCACGAAGGGGGCGCGGAGGCTGTCAGCCGCCGCCCATTCCTCCTGGAAATAGCGCTGTATATCCTCGAAGACACGCGAGAAGGGCTTGCGCACGGTCTGGTATATCGTCAGCCCCAAGGCGTTCCAGGGCAGGGTTTTCCTATTGATATTGTCGTAGTAGCGATAGCTGAAGAGGGGGTCGTCGAAGGCCGTACGCATACCGGCCACCAGCAGATATCCGGCCCTGTAATAGTCCGGGGTATAACGCCTCTGCGAGCCCCAGCGCCACTGCCAGAAATCCCGGTAGAGGCTGTCGGCGAGGGCGACATGGTAGTATTCCAGGAAGTCGGAGGTGCGCCCGCGGCCCGAATCCGTGAGGGCCGTCTCCGCCACCACCGCATCCCCTTCCAGCAGGGCCGGGCCGGGATAGATGGCCGTGGCCAGGCCGGTGGCCAGTTCGCCTATCACATATCCCAGGGGACGGAATAGCTTGTTGCCGCGGGGAAACTGCATCTGGGCCACGTGTCTGCCCTCGTGCACCGTAAGCTGGGTCATCCACGGGGTGGACTCGGGGTCGTACAGATCGGCGTTGGTAAAGATCTCCATACGCCTCGGAGCCCAGCTGACCATTCCGTTGGAAGTGGCTGAATATGAATGGAATATAACGGGGAAACGACGCTTATAGAACTCATTGGGCGAGAATCCAAGGCTGGGACGTGTGGTCTGCACGAAACTCTCCAGGCTCTTGGCGTATTCCCTCGCCAGGGAATCGGAGGCTTCGGGATAGACCAGACGGAAATGCTCCGTCTCCAGGCTCTTCCACTTGATGTCCACCGGGTCGGCTCCGAGGGTGAAAACCTGCCCCCGGGCTATGCCTGCCGATGCCGCCAAGATAAAAATGGAAAGTATGACTCTTCTCATAGCTTGGACTCTCAATTATTTTCAGTAAATTTAAGCGATTTTTCGCAATTTAACAATTATGAGTCTATTCCTCAGGATCCTGACCCTGCTTGGCTCACTCGGTATGTTCCTCTACGGAATGTCGCTGATGAGCGGAGGTCTTCAGAAAATGGCCGGTGACAGATTGCGCTCCTTTATGGCCAAGATGACCTCCAACACCTTCAAGTGCATCCTTACCGGTATAGTGGTCACCGCCCTCGTGCAGTCTTCCACCGCCACCACCTTGATGTTGGTGAGTTTCGTGAACGCCGGTCTGCTGTCCCTCGCCACGGCCGTCGCCGTGATCATGGGTGCCAACATCGGTACTACGGTAACCGCCTGGATCTTCGCCCTCTCCTTCGGCGGATCCTCCTTCAGCCTGGGCACCATAGCCATCCCCCTGATGTTCTTCGCCTTCATGCTCGTAAGCAACAAGAAGAAGAAATATAACAACCTCGGAGAGTTCCTGATGGGCTTCGCCCTGCTCTTCCTGGGCCTCACCACCCTCAGGGAAACTTCTACCGTGCTGCTCGACAACGAGCCCGTGCGTCACTTCCTCGGCACGCTCACCGAATGGGGCGGATTCAGCATACTGCTGTTCATGGTGGCCGGCGCCTGCATGACCCTGATGCTACAGAGTTCCGCCGCCACAATGGCCATCACCATGGTGCTCGTGGCCAACGGCTACATCCCCTTCGAGATGGCTGCCGCGATGGTTCTCGGCGAGAACATCGGAACCACCATCACCTCCAACATAGCAGCCAGCGTGGCCAACGTCTCCGCAAAGAGGACGGCCAGGGCGCACCTGCTCTTCAATGTGTTCGGCGTGTTCTGGGTCTGCTGCCTCTTCCATCCCTTCCTGGGCCTGCTCGGCAACGTGGTGGAGCTCTTCGGCTTCCCTAACCCGGCGGCCACCGATTTCGCTGCCGCCGACGAGGCCACCCGCGCCGCCCTGGTAGCATCGCTGCCCTACAGCGTCGCCACCCTGCACACCCTCTTCAACATCATCAACACCTGCATACTCGTCTGGTTCATCCCCGTGATAGTGAAGATAGTCACCTGGATGGTGCCCAACCCCAAGGAAGGCAACGAGGTCTTCCGCCTCAAATACATCGGCGCCGGAACCCTCGGCACCGCCGATATGGCCCTCAGTTCCGTGAAGATGGAGCTCGTCCGCTACGGCGACCTCTGCCGCAGGGACCTGGTCTATATCCGCGAAGCCATCTCCGCCAAGAGTCAGGAGGAGTTCGAGAAGGCCAACGAGAAGCTTATCAAGTACGAGGAGATCACCGACCATATGGAGCACGAGATCGCGGCCTACCTCAACGAGGCCACCCGTATCGAGATGAGCCATGACGCAGTGACCCGCGTACGCAGTTTCTACCGCATCATAGGCGAGATGGAATCCCTGGGCGACAGCGGCGAGAGCATAGGAAAGATACTCTCCCGCGCCTGGGCCCACAGCCAGAAGTTCACCGACGATATGCTCCGCAAGCTCGACCGGCTCTGCACGCTGGTAGATAATGCCTACGCCGCGATGCACGAAAACCTCGACACGCCGCTGGTGCAACTCGAAAGCATCACCAACGCCGAGGAGGCCGAAGAGAACGTGAACGCCTATCGCGACTCCCTGCGCGAGGAGCACCTCTCGAACGTCGAGAAATCCAACTATCCCTACGAGACGGGCGCTTTCTATATGGACGTAGTGAACTCCCTCGAGAAGATGGGGGACTTCATCATCAATATCTCCCAGGCACAGATCAGCGCTAAACCCGGCAGATAATCTATGCTACTGAAAGATTTCATCAAAGAGGGGACCGAGAAGCTTTCGGCCTTGTATCCGAAAGACGAGGCCCGCAGTATGATTATGTTCTACTGCGCCGACATCTTCGGTTTCCCGTCCTACCAGCATATCACCGAACCTAAGACCGAGGTGCCTCCGGAGCTTCTGGAGCAGGCCTTGGAAGACCTGCGCCGCCTGGCGGAATCGGAGCCCCTCCAGTATGTGCTTGGCTATACCGAATTCTGCGGCCGGACCTTCAAGGTGGACCATCGCGCCCTCATCCCCCGAGTGGAGACAGAGCTTCTCTGTATGAAGGCCGAGGAGATGGCGCCGGCTTCCGGCAAACCTAGGATACTGGACCTCTGCACGGGTTCCGGCTGCATAGCCTGGACCCTCGCCCTGGACCTGCCAGGAGCCGAAGTGACCGCTACCGACCTTTCGGAAGATGCGCTCGCCCTCGCTGGGGAGCAGTTCCGCCGCGTGTCCAAGAAGGTGGTGCGCCCCCGCTTCGTGAAGGCGGACCTGCTGGACATAGAAGGCACCATCGCCGCCGTCGGGGAGGCTCCCTTCGACATAATCACCGCGAATCCTCCCTATGTGATGAATTCCGAGAAGCCGGAGATGCGCCCGAACGTGCTGGGCTGGGAGCCCCATATGGCCATCTTCGCCCCGGATAAGGACCCGCTGGCCTTCCACAAGGCAATCGCCATTACCGCCCGCAGGCTGCTCTCGCCCGGCGGCGGAGCCATAGTGGAAATCAACACCGAGCTCGCCGAGGAAACAGCCGCGGTATTCACCATCGCGGGCTTTTCTTCCGTCGAAATCATACGGGACCTCTTCGACCGTCCCCGTTTCGTAAGTTTCAGAAAATAAGTGCCTCCTGCACTCTCTCCAGAGGCGCGTCCTTCAGAAGGATGCGCTTTTCTGCGTCCAGCAGGTAGAGGGAAGGAATGGCTCGGATGTTATAGAGGACGTCCTGGCGGAGGATGTGGGCGGCGTCGTAGCCGTTCAGCCACTCCTTGGGATAGATGGGCATATAGCTGCGCCAGGCATCCAGATCTTCGTCTACATAGATATTCAGCACCGCCAGGCGGCCCTCCCGTATCAGGTTCAGGACGTTCCCGTCCGCCTGCAGGGCATCGATTATCTCCTTGCAATTATGGCAGCCCGGATTGCTGAAGAACAGCAGGGTGCGCTCGGCGCGGACCGAGTGCATACGCACCTGGGTCCCTCCCCGGAGGGTCATCACGAAGTCGGGAGCCACGCTGCCGCGGGGGTTGAGGGCGCACATCTGCGCCTCATAGCGGTAGGCCGTGCGCATATCCTCCTTGGTCAGGGGCGAGGCGGCCATCTTCTGCACGAAAGGCAGGTAGAGGTCCTCGTCGCGCAGCGGGGAATTGGGGTCGTAAAGATAGCGGGCCACCATCTCCGTCATAGCCAGATATACCCGGTTCGAAGTGTCCGCGGCCTGCTTGGCGGCCAGGGCATCGAAAAGGCCCGAAACGGCCTTGCCGGCCTGCGGCAGAGGGGCCCGGCCAAGCACGCCTATATAGTTCGCCAGCGCCTGCTCCACCTCCCCCTTGGGAACGCCCAGCACACGGGCGGAGTCGGTGCGGCCGTCCCCGCCGAAGAATCCGTCCCAATAATGCTCTATGGCATAGGAGATGCGCTCGTCGGGATCGGTGTATGCCGCGGGGATGACTACCTGCGGGAAGGCCCTGTCCTTCGCTGCGGGCGCCGCCTTCTTCCGCCCCCCGCAGGAAACGGCGAGCAGCAGCAAC
>JAEEGH010013954.1_pt1 | contig 17731 bp, 20 predicted proteins | sample 9134181 | NCBI WGS metagenome assembly JAEEGH01 (sample SAMN16246544, study PRJNA631951) | gut metagenome | biome: gut microbiome; feature: rumen; material: DP-attached | host: Bos | place: Iran: Karaj | collected 2018-10
GTTACCGTTTAATAATTCTTTTACTCTTTCCACAAGATCACCTGTATTTCTCGGATCTCCGGGACCGTTACTTATAAGCCAACCGTCTGCTTCAACCGTAGAAAAATCCGTATCCCAAGGCAACAATTCAATTTGGCAGCCCCTGTCCACAAGCATTCTTAATATATTCCATTTTACTCCGCAATCTACAACGGCAACTTTTTTCTTCCCTGTTCCGAAAATCTTTCTTTCTTTTGATGATACCGTCGGCATAAGATTAAATTTCGACGGATCCACATATTCATCCTTTTTAAAGTTTTCTATAAAAGGAAATTTTCTGATAGTGTTTTCTTTTTTACAACCCTCCGGAACAATCCATCCGAAAAGGTTTCTTGTGTTTCTTATTGTTTGAACCAAATATCTTGTATCTATACCGGCAATTCCGGGAACTTTTTGCTCTATCATCCATTGTTCAAGAGGTATCATACTGCCGTAATGATAACTTTCGTCAAAAATTTCCGATACTATAATCCCCTGCGTTTTTATGGATGAACTTTCATGTCCTAACGCCGTTAAAAAATTATCATTTTCCAATTTAGGAACTCCGTAATTGCCTATGAGACAAAAACTAAAAACAAGAATTTGACCTATATAAGACGGATCAGACATAGATTCGCTGTAACCCAACATTCCGGTATTGAAAACCATTTCACCGCTTACGGCAGCATCGTACCCTATAAGTTTTCCTTCAAACTTCATACCGTTTGAAAGTTCCAATACCGCTTTTTTCCTTTTCAAATTGTTTATCATTTTAAAAAATACTCCGTATTTTTTTTGATGTATGGACGTATTTGCCTTTGGCAATTTTCCGTTTTTCTATGCCTTTATTCCTCCGGCTCTCTATCCTTCCATACCTCAAAATTTTTGCAAAGCAAAAATTTCAGTTCTCTTATTCTTTAAACTTCTCAAACAACTGAATTATCGTTTTAGCTATATCGTTTATTGTTCTTCCCGAATCCATAGCTTTTTTTCTTAAATTGTTGTAGGCGGCTTCTTCGTCCATATTAAATTTTTTCATTAATATGCCTCTGGCTCTGTCAACATTTTTTCTTTCTTCTATTTGATATTGAAGATTTACAACTTTTTTCTCCATATCACGAAATTTGTGTGATAATCTTACCGCAAGTTCCGTAGTATGAATTAAAACTTGTTTGTTTATCGGTTTTGTTATACAAAATATATCCAACGAACCTTTTTTCAGTTCGTCTATATTGTCACTTTGAAATGTATTTGCAAGTATTATTGTCGGACATATTTTTAATTCTTCAACTTTTACGGCAAGTTCATAACCTGTCATATCTTCCAAAGAATAGTCCGTTATAATAATATCCGGCACGAATTGATTAACTTTCCTTAAAACTTCATTTCCCGATTTTTCTATGTGTGTAATTACGAAATTACTGGTAGATAGTGATAGAAGTGCCTTTAATTCTTCTGCCTGTTTCTCTGAACATACCAACAATAAATTTGTTTCGTTCATAAAAGGTACCTCCTTAAACCATATAAATCATACGATTTACAGGTTGAAAACTAAATTTAATATTGTGCTTTTGAAGATCTTTTGTCTATTCACAGATAAAGGTGCTTAAAGAATTGTTCTCTAAGCACCTTTGCTCAATATCTTTATTTAGTTTTTATTAATTATATTCTTTTTTAGTATTTATGTCAACAAGAAATATAATCGTTACTAAAATTAAATCTTAAATTGCAGATAATCCTTTTTCCAAATCTTCAATAATATCATCTACATTTTCTAACCCTACAGAAAGTCTTACCATTCCCGGATTGATTCCGCATGCAACAAGTTGTTCGTCGGTAAGTTGTCTGTGTGTGGCAGATGCAGGGTGCAATACACAAGTTCTTATATCCGCAACATGAACTTCGTTTGAAGCCATTTTTAAGTTATCCATAAACTTAATTGCAGGTTGTTTACCGCCTTTAATTGTTATAGACATTACTCCGCTTTGACCTTTAGGCAAATATTTTTGTGCTAAATCGTGATATTTGTTGCCTTTAAGTCCCGGATAGTTTACATGTTCTATTTTAGGATGTTTTTCCAAATATTTTGCTATGGTTATTGCATTTGAACAATATCTTTCCATTCTGACCGCAAGTGTTTCAAGACCGAGATTTAATAAAAATCCGGAATGTCCTGAAGGATATGCACCGAAATCTCTCATAAGTTGCATTCTCGCTTTTATTATATACGGAGCAAAAGGATACTTTTTCGTATAAACAGTTCCATGATAAGATTCATCCGGTTCTGTAAATTCGGGAAATTTTCCGCTTGTAAAATCGAATTTACCGGAATCTACAATTACTCCGCCGCCTTGTACCGCATGCCCGTCCATATATTTTGTTGTTGAATGAATAACAATATCAGCACCGTAATCTATAGGTTTACAAAGTATAGGTGTAGCAAAAGTATTATCTACTATTAACGGAATTTTGTTTGCATGAGCAACTTTTGCAAATCTTTCTATATCGAATACTTGTAACGACGGATTAGTTAATGTTTCACCGAAAACCGCTTTAGTGTTGGGTTTTATTGCTTTTTGTATTTCTTCTTCACTTGCATCCACATCAACAAAAATACATTCTATTCCCAACTTTTTAAGCGTAAAAGCAAAAAGGTTTATCGTTCCGCCGTAAATTGCGGATGCACTTACAAAACTGTCTCCTGCATTGCAAAGGTTAAGTATTGAAAGCAACGAAGCCATTTGTCCCGAAGATGTGCACATTGCAGCAACACCATGTTCAAGGTCTGCGATTCTTTTTTCAACAACATCTACGGTGGGGTTGGTAAATCTTGAATATATGTGATTTTTTGTAGGATCATCGAACACTTCCGCAATTTCCTGCGTGGAATTGTAACGGAATGTTGTGCTTTGATATATAGGCATAACTCTCGGTCCGCCGTTTACGGGTGTGTACCCTGAATGTAAACATTTTGATTCATCTTTCATCTTTTGTACTCCTTATCATAAATATTGTATTGTTTAGTATTTCTGTGATTATATAAAATTGAAAATTTAAAATAAACCAAGAAAGCACAATAAAAAAGCGGCAGAGATTTTATTCTCTGCCGACTCTTATTTATAATTTTATGTTTTATTTCAAACTTTTATATGTTTCCGATATTTCCTTTAATAAACTTGGAATATCAAGCTTTTGAGGACACTTTGCTTTACATATTCCGCAATTTATACATTTATCTGCTCTGTTTTCTTCCTTAATGGCTTCATAAGCTATAATAAATCTGTCTTTCCTTTCGGTGGCTTTATATTGGTTATATATTAAGAAATTTTTAGGTATATCTATTCCTACAGGGCAACCGTCACAATATCGACAATAAGTACATGACACTGCACCTGAAGAATTGTAAACGGTAATTGCATTTGCAAGAACTTCCTGCTCTTTATCGGTTAAAGGTGTAAAGTTTGTAAACGTTTTAACATTATCTGTAACCTGTTCCGGTTCCGACATGCCGCTTAGAACGACAAAAACATTAGGCAAACTTGCTGCATATCTCAAAGACCACGATGACAGGGAATCATGAGGATTTTCCTTTTTTAATATTTCGGCAGATTTTTCGTTTAATGTTGAAAGTTGTCCGCCTTTTAACGGATTCATTACTACTACCGGAAGTCCTGCTTTTGTCGCAATTTCGTATTGTCTTTTTGCATCAACGGTTTTCCAATCTATAGGATTTATGGGAAGTTGAACAAAATCCCATTTGTATGTGTTTACAACTTCTTCCAAAAGTTCGGGTACATCATGAATTGAAAAACCTAAATATTTTATTTTACCTTCTTTTTTCTTCTCAAGTAATTGTTCGTAAACATTACATTGTTTTAATATTTCCCACTCTCTTTTGTTTATGTTATGTGTTAAATAAAAATCAAAATAGTCTGTTTGGCATTTTTTTAATTGTTCTTCAAATATAGGTATAACTTCGGATTTATCTTTTAATATTCTTAAAGGCATTTTATCTGCAAGATAATAACTGTTTCTCGGATGCTTACTTAATACCGTACCTGTTGCAAGTTCGGATTTTCCTCCGTGATAAAACCATGCCGTATCAAAATAGTTTATACCGTGTTCTATTGCATAATCAACCATTCCTTGAAGCTTTTCAATATCCGGTTCTCCGTCTTTCAAAGGAAGTCTCATCATTCCAAAACCTATCAGAGAAACATCAATATCTTTGTACTTTTTTGTAAAAACTTTATCAGCTAAACTTTTTGTTGCTGTCGTAACTTTTTTACATGCCGACAGAACCACAGCTCCTATCGTCGTAAACAGTGCGGATTTTAAAAATTGCCTTCTGTTCATAAAAAAATTCCCCCGAATTGTTATATTTTTTTATATTGTTTTCTTATTTTTCTTCTATTTTTTTTATTACTTCATCAATCGACAAATTTTGTTCCTGTGCGATTTTTGATATATCATCATACTCATATTTTGTTTTTGTTATTCCGTACCCCGAGGAAACTTTTTTCCTTACAGGTCCGAAAACGGTTTGTATTTGTTCCTCTTTTCTGTTAAGAGTATATCTTTCGCTTATATTTCTTCTTATACCGAGAGTAGTTGTATGTTTAAAAATTAAACTTACAATTTTATCTTCCGCTTCTTTTTTGCACATAACGGAAAGAACTATACCCGGACGAGACTTTTTCATACAAACATTAGTCGTATATACCTCTAAAGCTCCCGCTTCAAAAAGTATTTTCGTTGCAAATCCTACTTTTTCGGGAGTCATATCATCGATATTGCATGTAAGTTCAACAATACTGCTTGTTTGTTGTGCGCTTCCAATCATTGCTCTTACACAATTTGCATAAATAAAATCCTTTTTCCCCATTCCATACCCTGTTTTATCCACTTTTATAACAGGCATATCGGCAAACTCTGTTACAAAATATTTAAGTAAGGCTGCTCCTGTAGGAGTACACAACTCTTCTTTAACAGTTCCGCTGTAAATCGGTATATCTTTTAAAATAAAAGCCGTTGCAGGTGCGGGAACAGGTAATATTCCGTGTGCACAATGAACGTGACCTCCGCCTACATTTATAGGCGAAGATATAATTTTATCCGCTTTAAGTTTATCCGTTAAAACACATACTGCCGTAATATCTGCAATTGCATCCATCATTCCTACTTCATGGAAATGAACTTCCGTTACGGGAACACCGTGTGCCTTGCTTTCTGCTTCGGCTATTAATTTATAAACAGCAACGACATCATCTTTTATTTTATCGGAAACCTTTAAAGAATTTATAATATCCGTAATTTCTTTGAAACTTGCATGATGATGTGTGTGGTTATGTTTGTGTTCATGCTCATGATTGTGCTCGTGTACATGGTCATGGTGATGATGATGATGTTCATTTTCAACACAAGCACTTTCTTCTTTTATACCGTCAACGGATATATCAATACGGGTTCCTGAAATTCCGCATTTTTTAGTTTGTTCCACGGACAAACTTGTTTTAGGAATTCCGATAGTATTCATTTGGTTTACAAAATCTTTTTGTTCACTGTCACTTAATAATTCATATAAAGCAGCCGTAAGCATATCACCGGCAGCCCCCATAGAACAATCTAAATATAATATTTTCATTTTTTTGTCTCCATATGATTAATCATGTTAGCAATGTAACCTGCACCGAACCCGTTATCTATATTTACTACAGATACACCGGCAGAACACGAGTTTAGCATAGATAATAATGCAGATATACCTTTAAAAGATGCACCGTATCCCACACTTGTAGGAACAGCAATAACCGGGCAGTCCGAAAGACCGCCGATCACACTTGCAAGAGCACCTTCCATCCCCGCAATTGCTATAATAACGGATGCATTCATTATATCATCAATATGTGCCATAAGTCTGTGTATTCCGGCAACACCTACATCATATAATCGAACAACTTTATTTCCGAAAAATTCCGCGGTAATTGCAGCTTCTTCGGCTACGGGAATATCACTTGTTCCGCCCGTTGCAACAACGATTGTTCCTGTTCCGTCAGATATTTCCGATTTTCCTATAATTCCGATTTTTGCATCACGAAAATATTTTATGCGGTATTTTTTTGAAATAATTTTTTTCTTTTCTTCTTGAAGACGAGTAATCAAAATATTGTTTTGTTTGTTTGAAATCATTGTCTTTATAATACCGATTATCTGTTCGGCGGTTTTTCCGGCACCGTAAATAACTTCATTTGTCCCCTTACGAAATTTCCTGTGTAAATCAATTTTTGCAAAATCAATGTCTTCAAACGGTTTTTTTTTAATTTTTAATATTGCATCTTGCACGGAAAGTTTTTTATTTTGAACTTGTTCAAGTATTTGTTTTAATTCACTGTTCATTTCTTGCCTCCATATCAAGGCAAACAGCTTTATAATCTGCCGACAACTTTTTAAATATTTTTTCCCTGTTTGAAAGCATCAATGGAAATTGTTCTTTCCTTATTTGAATTTTTGCCGTATCGTTAACGGTTCTTACTCTGAAATCAACAAAACCCAAAGAAAAAAGGTATTTTTCCGCTTTTTCCGTTCGTTGTAAAAGATGTTTGTTTATCTTTTGCCCCGTAATAATACGAGTTGCAAGACATGTGTAAGATATTTTGTTCCATGTGGGCAACTTTTCTTTTTTCGATAATTTACGAACATCTGCTTTAGTAATGTTACATAATTTAAGAGGTGATAAAACGGACAATTCCTTAAGTGCTTTCATACCCGGTCTGTCACTTGCTTTGTCGGAAGCATTTGTTCCGTCTAAAACAAATTTAAATCCGTCTTTTGATGCTGCTTTATATATTGCCGAAAAAATTTGTTTTTTACAGAAATAGCATCTGTTTTTTGGATTTGCAACAACTTTTCTGTCCGATAATACACTCAATTTGATGACTTTTAATTCTATACCGTAGTCGGAAACAAATTTTAAAGCATTTTCAAACTCAAAGCCGGGTTGAAATTCTGATTTCACGTAGTAAGCTTTTACTTTTTTGGCATATTTTTTTGCAGCATATAAGAGATAAGAAGAATCAACTCCGCCTGAAAAAGCAACTGCTACTTCATTATATTTTGAAAAAAAACCTTTTAAATTCATAAATATATAGGTGATTCCAAAATTTTATTAAAATTTTTTAATTCTCAGACGGAACTTTTTTCTCTTCAATTTTTTTAAACAATTTTTCTTTAATAACACCTTTCGGATCGGTTATTAAAACATTTACTAACCAAATAAGAAGGCCTAAAGCTACTACTGATAACCCTAAATAAGTGTCGTTCAACATATCCAACGGAGCGGGATTAAAGAATTCAGCTTTTAATTCCGCATATTCGAAAATTGCATCTACAAACCACATAATAGATGCTCCCCAATATAACCAACACAGGAAACCGACCTTCATATTGCTTTTATGAGCTCCTGCATACCAAATCACGGTACATATAATTGCAGCAAAAACAGTAATTAAAAGTGTCATATTTATAAAGCCTCCCTGCTAAGTTTAACTTCACGAACAGCTCTTTTTTCTATAATATTTGAAACTATCAACATACAAACCCATACTGCCGTAACTAAAACCGCCATGGTAACACCGGCACTGCTCATTTCCGCAAGCATGTCAGCTGTTTCTCCGTTCTGAACAGCTGTAAGAAACGGGAAAAAAGGAACTACTTCTCCGTGCCAAATATGTTCAAATGCAAGGAGAGCAGAACCGCCCCACAAAAGATTACTTAACCATTTAAGTTTTGCGGAAAATTTAACTTTTTTTACTTCTTCGACAGTTCCGTCGGACAAAGAAACTTTTACTTTTTCTTCTTTTTCTGTTGATTTAACTATCTTTGTAACAATTGTTGTAACAATTGCTTCTGCAGCTGGAACTAAAAAGCATGCCATAGTAATACTCTCCTTTATGTATAAATTTTATTTTTTTATATTATAGTAATTCATTGAATTAAGTTCAACGAATATATCTCTGAAATTTTAATGTTTTTATAAAAACTATTTTAATTTTTTATATAATTCCGCAACATCTTTTAAAAGTGTCGGAATTTCCAATTTTTGCGGACATTTTGTTTTACATATTCCGCAATTTATACATTTATCTGCTCTGTTTTCAGGCTTAATTTTTTCATAAGCGAAAATAAAAATATCTTTTTTATTATCGGCTTTATATTTATTATATATACTGAATACTTCCGGAATATTTATTCCTACGGGGCAACCGTCACAATATTTACAATATGTACATGTAATTGCTCCCGAAGATTTATATACGGCAATTGCATTTGAAAGGACTTTTTCTTCTTTTTCCGTTAACGGTTTAAAGTTTATAAAAGTGTTTACATTATCCACCATATGTTCCATTTCCGTCATACCGCTTAACACACAAAAAACATTTTCCAAAGATGCAACATACCTTAAAGACCACGAAGACGGCGAAGCATCCGGATTTTCTTTTTTCAGTAAATCAACGGCTTTAGGACTAAGTGAAGATAACTGTCCGCCTTTTAACGGATTCATTACCACTACCGGAATACAGGCTTTTGCCGCAATTTCATATTGTTTTTTTGCATTAACACCGTACCAACCGCTGCTGTCGGTTTTTTCCCAATCTATTAAGTTGATGGGAAGTTGAACAAAATCCCATTTGTAAGTGTTTAAAACTTCTTCCAAAAGTTCCGGTGTATCGTGAATGGAAAATCCTAAATATTTTATTTTACCTTCTTTTTTCTTTTCTAAAAGTTGTTCATAAACATTACATTTTTTTAATGTTTCCCACTCACCTTTATTTATGTTATGTGCAAGATAAAAATCGAAATAATCCACCTGACACCTTCTTAACTGTTCATTAAAGAATTTTAAAACCTGGTCTTTTGTATCAAGAAGTCTTAAAGGAAGTTTGTCTGCAAGATAATAACTGTTTCTCGGATATTTCTTTAGTACTTTACCTGCGGTAAGTTCGGATTTGCCGTTATGATAAAACCATGCCGTATCAAAATAGTTTACACCATGTTCTATTGCGTAATCCACCATTTTTTGAGTTTGAGCAACATCAGGTTCCCCAAGCTTTTGCGGCAGTCTCATAAGACCGAATCCTATGGCTGAAATATCAAGGTCTTTAAATTTTTTCGTATAAACTTTACCTATAACTTTTTTTGTTTCCGCAGTAACTTTTTTGCATGCGGATAATACAACTGCTCCGATTGTCGTAAATAGTGCAGATTTTAAGAATTGTCTTCTGTTCATAAAGGCCTCCGATCTGATGTTATCCGGTCATTTACTTCTTTAAATTATATAACTTAGAGCAACTCCAATGTCAACAAAAAAAATTAAAACTATTTACATTGTATGAAACAAACATACAATAGCTGTGATTGCCAAAATTATTCCCATTATATTGATAATATTTATTTTTTCTTTAAAAAATACCGTTCCTGTAATTGTACCGAGAGATATTACTCCCAAATTCATTGCCGCAAAAATCAGCGTGGGATTATTGTTGTATGCTTGATGAGCACGAAAATAGAAATAAATATTCCCGAAATTCAAACAACCTAAAATTATTCCGCCCAATATACTTCTTGCCGTCCATTGTGTTCCGCGGATTATTAAATATGTAAATAATAATATTGCCGCGAGAATAAAAACAGCACATAAATTGGTTGCTGTCATTGCTACATTTTTTGATAACTGTTTAAACAAGATATCAATTATTCCGTATCCTAACCATACTCCAAGCAATGTCCACACGGCACCTGTACCCGATATTTTACTTTTAGGTTTATAAACCAATGCCGATAACGAAATAATTGCCAAAATAACAGCTAAAATCTTCCCTGTAGACAAAACTTCGCCGAAAATTAAAAATGCTGCTATTATCGGCAAAAACAAAGATAATCTCTGTGCGGCATCCGATTTTGCTATTCCGGCACGATTAACACATTTGCCCATAATTATAAAAACACTCGGCAACAAAATACCTAACGGTAATAAAATCTGCCATTCGGACAATAAAACATTGAAATTATTGCCGAGATTCGGTCTAAATAAAACAAATGCACTAATTGCCGCTACGGGATAGTTAACCGCTACCGCTTGATTAATTGAAATTCCACTGTTTTTAGATATTTTTAACAATATAGATACAGCTACACTGCATACAATACTTAATACTAAATAAGTCATATTAATTTCCTTTCTGTTATGAATATATTTATTATATAAAATCAGAACAATTTTTGCTTTATAAAAATTCAATTTGATAAAATATATGTTAAACAAGTTAAAATATAAAGTATCAAAAATATAAAAATATTAGGAAACATAATTATGATTATAAAAGCGGTAAAATTTTGTGAAAACGGATTTATGACACAACCTTTCGCTTTCGGCGGTGAAGAAGGACCGGACAAATTTGATTCGTCAATAAAGTATCGTTCAAGTTTACAAAACTATATCATAGATACAGGCAGTGATGTTATTCTTGTAGATACCGGTTTACCTAAAGAAACTCCGGAAATGGTTCCCGACGAATTTAAGAAAACAAATACAATAAAACAATTAAAAGTTAAATTTAACAGAGAATCTTTTTTGAATGATGTTTTAACCTGCACAACATATAAAACGGATACTCCGAAATTATATGTTCATAAAATAGAAAAAGACGGTGTTTCCGTTTGCGACATTTCCACCTTATGGGAAGAAAAAACAGATACCTCTACCATCGTGGATTATCCGTTAAAGATTAAGGGATAATATTATATCAATTCGACTTTGCCGGTGGTATGTGAAAAGTGACATTTTGCAATGTACAATTTGTCGTTATCAACAGCATCTTTAATTATTTTGGAATTTTCAAGCAGATACTTTTCCACCCATAAAGTATGTTTTCTTGCAAACTCGTTATTGCAATCAAATTTACCTTTACCGTCTATAACGGGATACACACATTTCAATATCGACTGAAAATGTTCCGGCATTTCCGGATACTGTTCGTTGGCATATTTCATAACACCGCAATCGTCGTGACCTAAAAGTATTAACAACGGAACATGAAGTTTTTTAACAGCATATTCTATACTTTCTTTAACATTGGGGCCTACTGCAATTCCTGCAACTCTGACAACAAAAAGTTCACCTATACCGCAATCAAAAATTATTTCCGGTACTACTCTGGAATCGGAACAACTTAAAACACAAGCATAAGGTTCCTGATAAAGTGCAAGACTTTGCAATGTCTTTAAACACATATTTTTCGCGGTAGGTTTCCCCTCTATAAAATTTTTATTGCCTTCCAATAATTTGTTTAATTCTTTTTGTGCAGTTTGTGATATCATAAAATTTACCTTTTACTTTAATAATTCTTTAATACAATCTTCTACAACTTTCATATCTGCCGTCGGCTCAAATCTTGCAACGACATTACCGTTTTTATCTACAACAAATTTTGTAAAATTCCACTTTATATCACTGTTTTTTTCAAAGTTGGGATCTATTTTTGCAAGATGTTGATTCATAAATCCTGCCATTTTACCTTCGCCGAAACCTTTAAATCCCTGTTGTTCTTTAAGATATTTATATATCGGCAACTGATTATCTCCGTTAACATCGGATTTTTTCATTTGCGGAAAAGTTGTGTTGTAATGTAATGTGCAGAACTCATGAATTTCGTCATCTGTTCCCGGAGCTTGAGCTCCGAACTGGTTACAGGGAATATCAAGAATTTCAAGTCCTTTTGAATGATAATCTTTATACATTTGTTCTATCGGTGCATATTGAGGTGTAAAACCGCAACCTGTCGCCGTATTTACTATCAAAACAACTTTGCCTTTAAAATCTGCCATCTTAATTTCTTCACCTTTTGCACTTATAACGGAAAAATCATAAAAGTTTGCCATTTTGTTTTCTCCTTTTATATTATTTATTGAAAATATTGAAATCAGAATAAAAATTGATAATAAAATTTTGAAAGTTTTCATATTATATTTTTTATTTTAGTAAAATATGAGTAAAAATAAAACGGAGAAATTTATGAATAAAGAACAAACCGAAGTTTCCGAAAGCATAATTCAAGAATCAATAAATAGAGATAAAGTAATAGTAAAAACAAGTGTTATAGGTATTGTTACAAACATATTTCTTGTAATATTTAAAGCAACGATAGGTTTACTTTCAAATTCTATTGCCGTTATATTGGATGCCGTAAACAATTTATCGGACGCTTTATCTTCCGTTATTACAATTATAGGTACAAAACTTGCAAACAAACTTCCCAACAAAAAACATCCGTTAGGTTACGGAAGAATAGAGTATATGAGCGCAATGCTTGTTTCGGCAATAGTATTATATGCCGGTATAACATCTATGGTGGAATCCGTAAAAAGAATTTTTCATCCCGAAGCGGCAGACTATTCAATAATATCTTTAATAATAATTGCCGTAGCTGTTATAGTAAAAATTGTACTTGGTAAATATGTAAAAGCAAAAGGTGAAAAAGTAAACTCGGGTGCATTAATAGCTTCGGGAGCCGATGCAATGTTTGATGCAATACTTTCCGCTTCTGTTTTAGCATCGGCAATAATTTATTTTACAACAAAAGTATCGTTGGAAGCTTATGTCGGTGTAATAATTTCAGGAGTAATTATTAAGGCCGGTATAGGAATGATGTCGGATACGATAAACGATATTTTAGGTAAAAGAGCAGATGCCGAAACTACACAAAAAATAAAACAACTATTGACTGAAGAACCGGAAGTTCGCGGTGCTTACGATTTAATAATTCATAATTACGGGCCAAACAAAAATCTTGCTTCCGTTCATTTGGAATTGCCCGACACAATGACCGTAGAACAAGTTGATACTTTAACAAGAAAATTACAATCAAAAGTGTATCACCAAACAGGAGTTCTTATTGCGGGTATGGGAGTTTATTCTTACAATACCAAAAATGATGAGTCGTCAAAAATACAAAATACAATTCTGGAAACAATAATGAAACATAATTGGGTTTTGCAGATGCACGGCTTTTATGCAGACATAGCTAAAAAAGAAATAAGGTTTGATGTAGTTATGAGTTTTGAAATTGATGCAAAAGAAGGAATTAAAATTTTAAATGATGAAGTTACAAAACTTTATTCTGACTATAGAATAAATATAGTTCCGGATGTTGATGTTTCAGACTAAAAATGAACAACAAAATATATTATAAAAATGAATATAAGTCTCCTTTAGGAATCATCACAATTTGTTGTAATGAAGATGAAAAAGTTGTCGGACTGTTTTTCAAAAATCAAAAATATTTTGCCGATAATATTGACGGTAAAATAACAGAAAATAATAATTTAAAAATATTTGTTACGGTAAAAAATTGGTTAGACAAATACTTTGCAGGCAAAAAACCGAACATAAAAGAAATACCAATAAAATTTATCGGGAACGATTTTAGAAAATCCGTTTGGAAAATATTGTACAAAATACCTTACGGTAAAACTTTAACATACGGCGATATAGCAAAACAAATTGCTAAACAAAAAGATATAGCAAAAATGTCTGCACAAGCAATAGGCGGTGCGGTAGGGCATAACCCTATATCGATAATTGTTCCGTGTCACAGAGTAGTCGGCAAAAACGGTAAATTAACGGGTTATGCAGCAGGAATTAATAAGAAGAAAAAACTTTTAGAACTTGAACAAGTAAATATGGTAAAATAGTTCTGTATATATTGCTTAAAGAAATTAAAGCAAAAGGAGAAAAAGATGAAAAAACTTTTTGCGACACTGTTTTTGATAGTAGCATTAATAACTCCTGTTTTGGCAGAAAATGATAAAATTCTTGAAGTAATACCGAAAGTCGGTTATGTGTTTTCACCGGAAATAACACCTAAAGAAGGCTCATCTGTTTCAGCCGGTTCTTTATTATCTATCGGTGCGGAAATATTTTTCGATACAAAAATTAATTTGTTTTTAGGTGTAGGCGGCATGTGGGGACAAGACACCTCTGTTAGACATTCAAATTTGGACATGGGTTTTACAAACCTCTATTCGGAAGCAAAATATAAATTTTTAATAAATATTTCTAAAAGAGAATCTTTATTTATATATCCGTTAATGCAATTGGGTGTCGGATTCCCGTCTTGGCATGCTCCGAATACTGACGATATTAAAGAAGTTACGATAGTTCCCGGATTTTATTGGGGAACAGGTATCGGTATGGAATATAGAAATGTAGTGATTGAATTTATATACGGTTGCAATTATTCAAAAAATAGATATAAAGAAATTTCAGTAATAACAAATGATCATGGTACTGAAGAAGATTCGGATGATACTACCGAGACTATTATTACCAATATAGAAGAGCCTTTCTCTTATACTGCATTTAGAATTAATATTGGATACAAATTTGATTTTTAATTTATGAATAATATCGGATAATATTTATGGCTTCATTAAAACATAAAATAATTAAAGTTAAAGCTGAAAAAATAGTTTTTCCCGGTAATGTATTATGCAGATGTGAAGACGGGATTGCTCTTTTTACGGAAGGTCTTTTACCGGGAGAAGAAGCGGAAGTTTTTGTTACAAGAGATAAAAAAACTTACAGAGAAGCTAAACTTGAAAAAATATTAACACCATCGCCGTTAAGGATTGAACCGAAATGTCCTGCGTTCGGTAAATGCGGCGGATGCTCGTTTGAGCATACGGAATACAAAAATCAAATACAATTTAAAACAGATTGTGTTAAAGAACTTTTAAACTTTTTAGATGTAGAAATACCTCAAGCAAAACAAAGTCCGGTGCAATGGAACTACAGAAACAAAATGGAGTTCAGCTTCTATAACGACAGAGATACAGAAAAGCTGAACTTGGGATTACATTGTAAAGGGAGTTTTTATAAATATTCGGAAGTCCCGCCATGCTATATTTCTCATGAAGATATTATAAAAGCATGTGAAACAGTAAAAGAGTTTGCAATAAATACAGGCTTAAAAGCATATAACAACAAATCTCATGAAGGTTTTTTCAGACATCTTGTTCTAAGAAAAGGTGTTAATACCGGCAATTTGCTTGTAAATATCGTTACCAACAAACAAGAAGATATAAACAAAAACTTTTTTGACGGTGTTGTAAAGCAGTTATCTTCTTTTTGTTCAAGTATATATTGGACACAAAACTCAAAATTTTCCGATGCGGTTAATGCCGAAAGTATAACATTGTTGTATGGTAACGAAAACATTACCGAAACATTAACCGTTGCGGAACATAAATTTAAATTTTCTGTTGCACCGTTTTCGTTTTTTCAAACTAACACAAAAGCAACCGAAGTTTTGTATAACACAGTAATAGAACTTTTACAGCCCGACAAGCAAGATACATTGCTTGATATGTATTGCGGTACGGGAGCAATAGGAATATGTTTATCCCCGCATGTAAAATCCGTTGTCGGGGTGGAACAGGTAGAAGAATCTATTGAAAGCGCTAAACATAATGCAAAGATAAATAATATTAACAACATTGAATTTTTTGCACAACCTGCACAGGATTGGGTAAAACAAAACGATAAAAAGTTTGATTGTGTTATTATAGATCCGCCACGTGCGGGGCTTTTTGAAAATGTTATAGAACATCTCTTGTTTTTAAATCCCAAAAAGATAGTTTATGTTTCTTGTAATCCGTCAACTTTGGCAAGAGATTTAAAACTTATTACAAAAGATGAAAAATATAAAGTTATAAAAGTTTGTCCGGTGGATATGTTTCCGCAAACTTATCATATTGAAACTGTGGTATTGTTAGAAAGGACTGCAAATGGTTAACTATGAATTAAAAGATAAAGTAGCAATAATTACCGGAGCAAATAACCCGCAAGGAATCGGTGCAACAACGGCTCTTGCTTTTGCTCGTGAAGGTGCAAAAGTTGTTTTGGTATATAAAAAAATATTCAGGCAATTCGATAAAAATAAAACCGACAAAAACGGAGCAGACAGATATTTCAAAGCTAATGCGGAAAATGCAGATATTGTAGAAACAAAACTTAAAGAAATAAATGCCGATTATATTATTTTGGAAAAAGATATTTCTAATGAAAATGATGTTAAAGAAATTTATTCTACGATTATAAAGAAATACGGAAAAGTTGATATTTTAGTTAATAATGCGGCAGACGGTGATATGGACGGTTTTGATACAATAGAAAAAATTATACAAAAAATTATAGACGATACATTTGCTGTTAATGTGCGCGGAAGTATTTTAATGACAAGAGAATTTATCAACCATCGTAACGATTATGGAAGAATCATAAATATTTCTACGGACTCATCACAAATTTTTGCAGGTCAAATTACTTACGGAGCAAGTAAAGCAACGGTGGAAGCTCTTACCCGCAGTATTGCTCTTGAAGCGGCAAAGTATGGAATTACCGTAAATTGTGTTGCTCCGGGACCGACTCAAACAGGATGGATTGATGATGAGTTGGAAAAAACCGTTACTCCGATAATTCCAATGAGAAAACTGATTCAACCGGAAGATATTGCCGAAACTATTTTATTTTTATCAAGCAAACAAGCAAAAATGATTACCGGACAAGTGATAAAGGTTTCCGGCGGTCATGCATTGTAATATTATAAAACCTATTAGATAGGAGTACTATATGAAAAGCTTTATTGCATATTGCGGGTTGAATTGTGAAAAATGCGAAGCAAGGTTGGCAACAATAAATAACGATAATGAGTTAAGAAAAAAAGTTGCAGTCGAATGGAGCAAACTAAACAATATTACCATTACTCCGGAAATGATTAACTGTGAAGGTTGCAGAATAGACGGAAAGAAAACAGTATTTTGCGATAAACTTTGCCAAATAAGACAATGTGCTATGAACAAAAAGTATGAAACTTGCGGTGATTGTAACGGAATGAAAACATGCAAAAAAGTTGCAATGGTTATCGGTAATAATAAAGATGCACTCAAAAATTTAGAAAAATAATTGTTTGGAAATATAATGATTGAAACAAAAAACTTAAAAATATATGCCGCTTCTCAAGATGAAATGGAAAAATTCATTGAGTCACAAACCAATGATATTTTAAAAACTGCTTATACCGAAATGTTGACCGGATGTATTGAAAATCCTGAACAATGGGAATGGTATGCAATTTGGATGATAGAACTTAAAGACGGAACTCATATAGGCGAAATGTGTTTTAAAGGGATTGATTCCGACGGTGTTGTGGAAATAGGATATGGTATTATGGAACAATATCAGGATCATGGCTATGCTACAGAAGCAGTAAAAGCAATTTCAAATTGGGCATTTCAAGAACCGAAAATTTCTTCCATAGAAGCGGAAATTGACAGCAAAAATATAGCTTCAAAGAAAGTTCTCGAAAAGTGCGGATTTGTTTTCACCGGAACAAACGGAAAAGAAGGACCACGTTACAAATTAACAAGATAACAATCCGATTGGGGAATAAAGTGGCTTCAAGTAAACAATATTTAGAATTTATTTTAGAACAACTTTCCAATTTAAAAGATATATCATATCGTGCAATGATGGGTGAATATATAATTTATTATCAAGGTAAAATTGTCGGCGGAATTTATGATGACAGGTTTCTTGTAAAACCTACAAAATCGGCTATGGCAATGATGCCGAAAGCAACTATGGAATTACCGTATA